>Ga0247741_1001461_pt1 | contig 13081 bp, 11 predicted proteins | sample UWRJL213509R2_FD_180945 | JGI IMG/M metagenome (GOLD analysis project Ga0247741, IMG submission 180945) | Plant litter microbial communities from Arlington Agricultural Research Station in Wisconsin, United States - UWRJ-L213-509R-2 | ecosystem: Environmental > Terrestrial > Plant litter >... | reverse complement strand
TGATGCGAGAGCAGATGTGTAATATTTTTGACTGGTACCAAATGATGGAATGTTGTGAAATGTTGATATGGTGGATACGAATCTCGAAAGAGGTTGAAGTGAGTGTCGGCACGTCGAGCTTGCCGACTGGTCTGATGCATTCTTCGGGAATATGATGCCCCTTTCCATGAATTTGGTTCCGTTTCCTTTTGTGATCCGTTGCCTTACCAGGGCTGAATCAGACCCTTGTGGCAAATACAATTTGGAGGACAACTACTCAAGGAGGACATACATAGTCTGCCTACTGTAGGGCGACCTTGTGAGCAGCAAGGTTCTAATTACCATACTGACATTTACGTTACTAATAATACTACTTGACGTAGAGCGTGTCTCCTCATATAACGCAGAACCACTCTTCAGCTACCTGGGCGCCATAACACCCAAAAAGGAAACTGACTCTTACGCTTGGCGCCCATTAGCATGATGTAGGCCGCACGACCAAACACGATCTGATATTAATCAACGATGGCACCCAGTGGCCCAGGCACTCTAAATTAACGAACGAATGGATACTCAGATCAGGCCTGCCACCTCAAAAAGTATCCAGTTCCGTGTCACTGGGTCAAACAATGTTGAGAAGTTCGTCTTGGCATGATGGCTTGGCTCGCGTCCTGTCACAGTGCCTGCGTCAAATTCGCTGTCTTCAAGATGGCGAACGCTACCTTCCGCGGGAGTCAAATGGAAGGAGTTTGCTCCGTTTCTTATTCTAACAACTCCTTTGTGTCTATATGGTGTGTGCCTGATGGTTATACAACTCCTTTCATCGAACTCTGGCGTTCTTCGCTTCAGAAATGGGGCAAGTTCATTCCGATCATACGAGAAAATACAATGCCAAACATGCTCTCCATCGTTTTTAAGAGAGCCAGGATACCTTCCAGAAAATAAAGTGGTGGGCTCTTCACATTCTTTCAAAGATGTTAAACATCGGACGTCCTATTCTACTTCCCTTCGCTACACTCATCTTCCTCGCCGTTTCTTCGAACGCGGCCGACCTGAACATTAACTTTGACATCGTTAATGCCAATGTATCGCCCGACGGATTCTCTCGTGCTGGAGTTCTAGTGAATGGGGTCTTCCCTGGAACTTTGATTGAAGCCAACAAAGATGATACGCTTCACATTGCGGTCAACAATCAATTGATCAACCCCACTATGAGGTATGGCATGCATTTCTTCAGAGTGAGCCGTGCTGATGAAGGTCCACAAATTTTAGGCGTAGTACCTTGATCCATTGGCACGGCCTGGTATGAATGAGATTTATTACACTTTGACCAATTTTCACACATTGTTCCAGTTTCAATTCAGGACTGCTTCTGAAGATGGACGTGAGTTACGAGAAACCTCTTTCTTATAACGCAACTGACATCCGGATCAGCGGCTTTTGTGACTCAGTGTCCAATTTCTCCAGCGCATTCATATACCTATGATAGTACGTGTTCGTCACTCTTTGCATGAGAGTCAAGTCATGACACTTCCTGTAGTTCCTCTGAACGGTCAAGCAGGAACATTCTGGTAGGATAAGCCGATGAGTTCTTTTGTTTGAAACTAATTCAAATCATACAATAGGTATCACAGGTACTGTTGATTCTACATGTTTACCATGTCGGATTACTGAAATTCGACTCAGCCATCTTTCTTCGCAATACGTCGATGGTCTCAGAGGGTCAGTTTATGTCTTACTATTCTATCTCTCGAAAATATCTGACAACCTGTCTTTCGCAGTGCCCTAATCGTGCGAGGTATATACTCGTCTTTCATAATTCACTTTGTTGGATATTCATAAAACACCAAAGACCCTGTCGACCCTCATCTTGGCTTGTATGACGTCGACGACGCAAACACTGTCATTACCCTTGCAGATTGGTATCATAAAGTACGTGCACTGCTGACAATAGCTGTTATCTGCTAAGACAGTGCTTCACAGCCTGCACCCGGTTTGACGGAAGTCTACCTTCAAGGAAATCATGAACCAGTGAGCCCTCCATCCAATCAATTACGGCCAGGAAAGCTGACTTCAATTCAGATTCCAGATTGTGGAACGATTAACGGGATCGGACGATTCAAAGGTGGCCCTGCGGTCACCCGGCCCCGCATCAATGTCATCCAAGGCAAACGTTACCGATTCCGTGTTATCAATATCTCCGCATACTCCGGCTTCAGATTCTCCATCGAAGGACATAGCCTTACTATTATCGAGGCATGTGCAATTACCCTTCAACTTTGAGCGATATTAACATGCGATTCAGCTGGATGGTATCAATCACGTTCCGAAGACTGTCGATGGCTTTGATATTTTCGTTGGCCAGCGATATTCTGTGGTCCTAAATGCAAACAAGGCGGTTAAAAATTACTGGATTCGAGCCCCGATGAGTTTGCAGCACTCCAGTGACAATAAAAATCGTAAGTATATTGTTGCTTCGTTTCCTTCGTGTACGGCTTTGACATTTATCCTAGTGGATACGAAGAACGTCTACGCCGTTTTGCACTATGACGGTGCGCCAAACGCTGAGCCCACCACCAACGCAGAAGATGGTGTCTCCAACCTTCTGAAAGAGTATGAACTAGCTCCTCTCGAAAACCCTGGAGCTCCTGGAGGAAGTGCACCTGCCACCCGAAGTATCGATCTCCAGTTCACCCGAACTGTCGACAACAACCATCTGGCTGTGAGCCTGCATATGTTTTTGAAAGTATTCTGGGTGCTCGCTAACGGAAGGTGTAGTGGACAATCAACGGAATCCAATATCTATCTCCCGACCTTCCTACGTTGCTCAAGATCATCAACGGTGCTACCCTTGAGTCGGACTTCACTACTCCAGAACATACCTTCGTTCTTAACCAGGACGACATTATCGAGCTCGTCATCCACGGATCTGCAAATGGTGAGTCAGTCTCATTTTCCTGAATAAATTAATGTAAAGATGTCACTCGTTTTAGGTCATGTCCAGTACGTTGTCGTGCTTCCCTTCGCATCGATTTTCTGATTTACATTCGAATATTCTTTAGTCCATTCCAGTGCGTTTATTTACCCATTCAACTTTCGAATATTTGTGGTTGACGTTGCTTATTCATTCAGCTTGCACGGGCATGCCTTTGACATTGTCCAAGGAATTGATGGCCCGCCCAACTACATCAATCCTCCTCGTCGTGATGTCGTTGGCGTCGGAGGTAACATCGACGACTCTATCACTTTATTCAGTTTGCTGATGTCTTTTTGCGCAGGCTCCACAGTCATCATCCGCTTCAAGGCCGATAACCCAGGCCCATGGTACGCTCGTCGTTGCTCTTTCAGATGACCTGTCTCTGATGCGACGTTTCCAGGTTCCTTCACTGCCGTAAGTGATACTCTCCTGATCTTCCTCTTGCCTAAAATGCAATTAATCTCTCCTCCTCTATCTCTAGATATCGGTGAGTTCTCCATGCTCGGTGATTCAGAAATGATTTTCATTTGGCTTTTGCAGATTGGCACCTCGAAGCTGGCCTTGCCGTTGTCTTCGCTGAAGCTCCTGCCGCCCAACGCGCCGGTCCCAAGTCCCAAATTATCAAGCAAACCTGGCTTGACCTTTGCCCTATCTATCAGGCTCTTCCAGCCGACCAGCAGTAGTCGACATTCTAATTATTTAAGATCTCTGTTCCACCTCGCTTTGAGAACCATCTTTGTTTATTGCTACTTATCGGTGCTACCTTGTACTAGTACTCTGGTTCTTCGCCCAATTTACCTTCTTGGAAGCTCTCCCATGGTATCACGATGTACCGTTGCTCTGGTACGATTTAGGCGCCAACACCTTGGTAGTGGATCGAAAGCCCGATCCGGTGATTATTTACCATGCGCCGGTACGGCAATGAGTTCGTGCACTTATGCGCTTTTTTTATACCTGACACTTTGGTCCCAGGCTTTCCTATTGCTTTCCTCCCCACATACCCTGGGGTTCAAGATCAAATATAGTGTTTAAGTGCTTCCACACAACCAAACTTAACATGATTCGGCCAGTACTACCTCGTGGTAGTCCACAGACTTGGACGACGCATACAGCGATGAAGGGGACCTAATATGGCAGGAATAACTTTAAATATTACTTTGCATACAACTACCTTACGTAGATTCAAGGAGAAGCATTATATAGGTTCTTTTCCAACCATCTGATAATCTTGATGGCTAAATCTCCTTGCTGTTGTTCGCCAGCCATAATGTCCAAATACTGACCGTTGTGAACGCCATTCTTGTCCACAACTGTCGTCAAAAACTCTTTCTCCCCACTCACAGCTTCCAACTTCTTTGCTACCTCAAGAACGTCGTCTCGCAAGCATTCGTTCTCGCCAACAGTGATCATGACCCTCCCAACGACATCACCAATTTTCGAGAACCAATTTTCAGGAACATTTAATGCCTCCATGTACGGTCGTGATGACTCTGAATTGAACGATGGCAGGCTTTGTTCGCCTAGATATGCCCAAGTAGAAGCCGGAAGCACATCATTATCGCTGTTAGTGAGATGTGATCCTGTTCTTCCGTTCAAAGAGACCCAAGGCGACATGATACACGCACTGCCAAGCTTTTGGGATTCCTCGAGGGTCAATTGAGGAAAGGAGTAGTCTGGGAGAGGATGCAAGATATGTGAAAGAAGTTGTAGAATGATAGCGCCACCAGCTGATTCGCCTACAATATGGATGTTCTCGGGCCTGATCCCAGTTGACGTAAGGTGCTGAATTGCGAGCACGGTTTGCTTAAGCTGTGTCGGGAAGTATGCGGTTGGGATAAGCGCTGGAATGTTCGAATCGGGCGTTAGAACAAGTCCGTGATTGCTTTTCTTGGTGCCTCTTACAGTAGTTTAATGCAACTAGCCCCACCGATCGTGGAGACATACTTTCGTTGATGTTGTCAATAGTCTTCTTCCAAAAGGAGGCGCCGAAATCTTGCAATGGCAGGCAATAGGTGCCACCTGGTTCCGTTCAGCTACAGATCGCCGACGTTGAAACATTCGTGGAACTCATACCGTGTATGTAGAGCACCACCATTCCTGTAGCCCTCTCTGTAAACCACAACAATCTAGTATCTTCCCCGAGCTCATCAACACGGACTTCAACTCCATTTTGCCTGGCCCATTTCTGATAAACGCCGAGTGTCGTGCCCATAATGTCTTGCATCTGATTGACCTTAAGAGAAGAGCTGATATACCGGAAGGAAGCATCCGTTAGCACCCGTCTCCATGTCTTGTGCTTTTCTGGCACCCGAAAATACGAAACAGCGAGACGGTAGAGAGTAACAAAAGCTACAGGTGTGGTAGGATGTAAGTTCAGTTAGTACAATGCCCAAAGTGCGACTCACGCAAAGGAAGCAGGATGAGAACAGTCTGAAGTCGCTCTAACCAGGAGACGGAGCCATAAATTCCAACCGGCATAGTTGATAAGAATGTGATGGTCAGGAAGGAAGAGTCATTTGCGAAATTTGATCCGCGGTCGCCACTGGCCAGTCTGAGTGGATTGCCTTTATAGGTAATCTGCACCCCGTGCCGAGTCTGCCAACGCCGTTGAACGGCCGGTCCTTAGTCAGATTCACTGCATCTTGGCCACGCGGTTGAAGAACTTTTGTATGGCGTGCGGAGGGTATGTGAAGGATTCATCGCCGAACGATGATGTCAATTTCACTCACCACAAATATGGTCGACGGTGCTTCTTTTATTTGTTATGTCCCATCATGTGATATAAAAAAAGCTAGGCTTCATCCTCACGCGTCCGGTCCTCGCTGGAAGGCACAAAAAAAACTCTGCTATTTTGCTGTTAGATTCCAATTCCCAGAAGCACTGCGGTGGTTTCTCCGAGCTGTGGAGCAGCTTTTTTATAGTATATGCATTTTCTCCATAACATTATACAGAATTATATTCACTTCCTCCGACTCGTTGACGTATTAAGGTTACTTATATGGCTTCTCGAACCTCCACAACTCAGTCGTATTGCGCAGCTCAAAGCTCGGTCCATTCTTGGAATTCGCACAGGTTGCTCCTGTAGTATTCAACTTCATGCACATATGCCGCGACGTGACTGCTAGGGCTTTGCAAGCTTTGCCCTTTCAAAAAAAATTGTCATTGATGTACTCTGCATTCGTTCTGTTGAAGGGAAGCATTGAGATCAGTACGCCGGGCCGACGTCATATGTGTACGAGAACCACGAGAACGAGACGCAAAAGTCTATTTCTCCGAGGGTTCTTAAATAATTGGTCCCTTCGCAGAGGAAATACTGCCTCCGTCTTCTCCAGTTCAATCATGGAGGAAACACGGGTGTTTGGCCATGGGTGACTTTCTTCTGGCAATTTAACCGGCCCGCTGGCCCGTCACCTCCGCAATGGAGAATCCAGCTGCATCTCCGGCAGCTCAGAATGCAATTGAGTAGAATTTATACATGACTTTCGACGTACAATGTGGGTTGGCAAGCCGAAACCAATCGCCGATACTGCCATCACCCAAATATGGATCTGACTTTAACATCCGGATATAGATCCCGCAGTAGGTGTTCACGTAAACCACGTCTATTTTTGTACTGCGGTGAGGAGTAGACTTTCTCCAGCAACGCACTTTTAGTTCAATAGTTATCACTGCGCGGATTTTCTCCGTAAATAGCGGCCCGAAGCATGGGCCATGTCTCCAGCTGACCTGATATTCCCCTAGTCGGCGATTGCCATGGGTGTCGATATTGCAGTCGGCGGCCGTATTGGACCCAGCAAGTCACTGGTTTTGAAGGCCAGTTCTACCATGAACCACGCTGTTTGTATTTCCACAACGGCACGAACTAGTATATGTCGTATTTCCAGTGATTCCTTGGGAGCATGCTCGCTTCAAACCGGTAAATCACCGTAATTAAGGCATCTCATTGACTCGGATATATCTGTTACTAGACATCCCCTCTCATCGTTAGCTTACGATTGACAAAGTCTCAATGTCCTGTATATCTAGTGTTTGGGGCTTTACTCCTCGAAGAAAATATGGGCAGAGTGAAATAGATGGACCTGCATTAAAACCTCAGCTTCGTCCACGTGGATTTCGGTACCTATGACATTTCTCAACTCAACTCAGATTTTGTTGTCGACCATGCAGACACGGATCAAACCTTCGTGATTGATAGACGACTCCTGGTCTAAAGATATGCTCACCGTTCGCGCCTACTTCGGATTGGCTCAAGCATCATGTTCAAAGTCATGTGTCAGATGCTGGTTACTTTCGGAAAATCTAATACGTTTGTAGTGTCATTATTTTCCTTCATCTGCGCATGCAGTCCACTACCTCGAGGATACTAACATCGGATCAATACTCCTCCAGCCTTCTTTACGGCAATAGCGCCTGTCTCCTGCGTTTCCTTGGATCGTGGAAGAAAATAGAGACCTTGGCAATACACTTGGCGACGCCGTTCTTAACATTCAATACTATGTTTTTCCGCTCCAGGACGATGCCTTGGTATAAAGCCAAGGAAGAGATCCGTCCCAGTCTTTCCTCAACGGACGATCTTCAAATATCTCCATCTTAAACATGGCAATCAGGTCTTCGTTCGTCGTAATTGCGCTCGCGCTCTCGGTAGCTGCGGAACAGGCTCTTTGGGCGCAATGTACTTCCCTTTCATCTTCATCTTGCTTTATTTTCTCACTATATTCGCACAGGCGGAGGTCAAGGGTGGACTGGTGGAACAACATGCGTGTCTGGCGCTTACTGCAAGTACTCGAACGACTATTACTCCCAATGTGTCCCTGGAACGGCAACAACACCACCTCCCGCTCCAACGACCACCTTCGTTCCCCCTCCTGCTCCAACGACCACCTACGTTCCTCCCCCTGTTCCTTCAACCACAGATGCTCCTCCGCTGCCTAGCACAACCGTTGTTTCTCCTCCCGCGCCGACCTCAACGGCTGCCCCAGGAGACTGCCCGACCCTCCCTAGCTCGATCACCCTGAAGACAAATGCCAAGCTCCCTGATCCGTTCACTTTCTATTCCGGAGCCAAGGTCACTACTAAGGCTGATTGGGAATGTCGCAAGAAAGAAATATTGCAGCTCTTTGACAAATACGAGGCCGGTACCCTTCCTCCCAAGCCATCTGGGTTTACAGCTACCTACTCTGGTGGCAGGATAACGATCAACGCCTCTGAGGGAGGGAAATCCATCACCTTCTCTGCTTCGATATCCGGCAACAGCGGTACCAACGTCCCTGCTATCATCGGTATCGGTGGTGCCAGCATCCCAGGCCAAAGTGGAGTTGCGAGTATCACCTTTGACAACAACGGTATGGCCGCCCAGGATAACTCAGGCAGCCGAGGAAAGGGTCTGTTCTACAACCTCTACGGCAGCGGCCACAGTGCATCCTCCATGGTCGCGTGGGCATGGGGTGTCGCTCGTATCATCGATGGTCTCGAAGCAACCACCGGGCACAACATCGACGTCAAGCACCTCGGTGTCACTGGTTGCTCCAGAAACGGCAAAGGCGCCTTGACCGTCGGTGTCCTTGAGCCCCGCATTGCTCTCACCCTTCCTCAGGAGTCCGGCTCCGGTGGTGCCGCCTGCTGGCGTCTCTCCGACAAGATGAAGGCTGGCGGTATCGACACTCAGACCGCTTCCGAAATCGTAGGCGAGAATGTTTGGTTCTCTAAGAACTTCGAGCCCTACGTCAACAGAGTCAATGACTTACCCTTCGACCACCACATGTGGGCCAGTCTCATTGCTCCTCGTGGTCTCCTCATCATCGAGAACACCGCTCCCAACTGGCTCGGTCCTCATTCAAGCTGGGGATGCATGAACAACGCCTGGAAAATCTACAGCGCACTCGGTGTCCCCGATAACATGGGTATCTCGCAGGTTGGCCCTCACGATCATTGCTCTTTCCCATCTTCCGGTGCCGCAGATCTCACCGCCTTCGTCAATAAATTCTTGAAGGGACAGAGTACGAACACAGCGATCAGGAGGATTACCGACACCACCGAGCAAAATTGGTATTCCGAGTCCACATGGGTCGATTGGACCACCCCCACTCTTACTTGAATACGGTTTCGAGGAGGAGTTAGTTAGGTCCATTATAACTTTGTATTTTATTTGATATTCAAAATTCAAATATCCGTATTCTTGTCGTACTCAAAACAGTTGTCTGAGATAATTATATTCATACAGCTTCCAATAGCCCTTGTTTCGTTCAAGTTCAAAGCATCGACGGCTTCCATATCGTGCTTAGAGTGCTGCTAATATATGGACGCCCCTAAAACTACTAGCCAAATAATCGACATGAAGCGCCTTGCTGTTCTGTATCAGTTACAGGAACGGTATAACGTTATCTTGATCCAGACCATAAGAGAGAAGGATTCCTCACAAAATTTTAGTTGTATACATGTACTCGAGTACATCAAGATCGCCTTACCCTACTTATTATTAGAGCTGCACAATGCTCGCTGGCTAACCCAAAGACATAGATTTTATGGATTTACTACTTGCATGCTTCCTCTCACCACCATATCGGAACCATACAGTACTACTTGGACCTGGTACTATAATCCCTGGTTTCGGTGCCGAGGAATCTGAATCTTACTGGATCTCGATCAACTTACCTCCGGGACCCGTTCCTGCTTGGTACCAAGAAACCGAAGGCCTCTTGGCCAACCCAGTAAATGGGTAAGATATATCGTTTAAACTATGGCTCTCGCCCAGCCTTTTGGTATATTCCTTACGTTCGAAGGCCTTGGCCGACTGCAACGAGATTCGAAACTGTTCCAATTCAAATTTGAAATTGAACTTGAGCATGGCGCGTGAAAAGTCACGTGTCGGTCCTTCCACCTGCATGCACCTAGCACCGCCCGTCTAAGTACGCTCTTCACATCGTTTGATTCGTTTCCTATTATGAAATGGACACGATTATGCAGCTTGCTTGATACAACAGTGCTTTTTCAGACTGGGGTCTCATTCTTCAATCTGTCTAGGACATAAATTAGGGCTCCCAGTTGGCTCTCAGTCGAGCATCTCTGGTAAAAAAGAAAGCCCACGAGTTCAGATGACCATTCAGACGGAAAGCTAATTCAAACGAGAGATAGCGAATGTATCTATAGTGCTTTGACACCTCCACTTATTCTATAGAGAAGAATTCCAGCTGTCAGAACGATCTAAAGTAGCCCGCGTACCTTGGTAATTGGGGTGCAACTGTATGATCGAGCTATATTATGCACACGCAGCCTCGAGTTCTGTACACCACCATTTGGGCAACACGTGGTCAGAACCTGGACTGCGACAACTGGTCACAGTATGTTCCCAGCTGGCCCCAGGTGGACTGAAGCTGGCAGCAGGGTGAAATCGGCCTAATAGAAGACTGTTGCCAGGTACCATAGACGTGATATGGGTTAAAAGCTGAAAGCCAGGTCCTCCACATAACCCCTGCAGCATGATTCCATAGATTACACCGCCAAAGGGGCCACAGGTGTCCAGCAGGTGGGATTGTCACTCTGCCGAAACCTTGCATTCACACTGGATTAACACCAGCTGGCGACAGCTCAATTTTGGGGTTTAAGGGTACTGTTTCCAGCTCCAGCTGGGGGCAGGTAGCATTCGCAAAAACTATCTAGGTAGAGCAGGCAATACAATACATTCTAGACGGGGCCTACGATAGAAACCGCCTACACGCACACGCACACGCTCAACCCAACCGACATCCATCCGCCCTCCTGTATTCCATCCCTTGGACAACAGCTCAAAACCTTCTAGCTATGGACGGTAGTGCAGCGCTAAGGGTGTGGATAACTGAGGCAGTCAGTAATAAAGCTAGAGACACAGACGAGACCAGAGACCAGCCCAAGAGTGATATGACAACCGAGTCAAGCAGAAATTTGGGTCTGACCAACCCAGACAGATACAAGACACTAGAGGGGGCAGATGCAACGCTAGGATGTAAACGATCTTGAGGAGGAAGAAGCCAGCGTCGGCTGAGGAGGGAAGATGAAGGAAGAAGGAAAGAATGAGTGATGATGCGCCGACGAAACGATTATGGTTTTCGGAGTTTATCTGAGTTTGAACGGACTTGGTGATTTCAGAAAGAGGTGCGCACGGACCTGTGCACATTTTTGAGCTCAGAACGACTTTGAACACTTCATAAAAATGGGAATACGTATTCTGAGGAGTATTAAGCTCTACTCTAATGCTAAAATGACCTCCTCATTGAACAAGGCTTATGTTATCTAAATTTAGACATATAGCTGCATCAGCCGGAAGCACAACCTGGCGCATACATGTTCAAAACCCGGACCTGAGCTGACCGCAAAAAAGCTGGGCGGCAGGTATACGGCAGCCATGGGGAAGCTGATTGATCTGCATCACACCAGGAAATTGGTTCAGCTGGTATTCACATGGAGCCCAATTGGTGGTGTAGTATATGACAGCGCATTCACACATTCAAGCACCACCGGGGGTACAGCCGAGCCTTGAGCGCGAGGCTGAGGTTCGTTCTGACATTGACATGTAATTTACATTGACGTTCCAAATGATATGCCCGCTGCTTCGCGGCAAGATGAATTATATCATCTAGCTTAATTTCAGTTGCGAGGATGAGCTTGTGCGGCAAATGACAGAACCTCACCTTCGAGTTAGGTTCGGTACCCGCATCTCTTATCCGATATCCTAATCCTCACTGTGGTAATAGCTCCCTGTTATAGAGCGCGCAGGCTATTACTTGCCGCTACGTCGAAGATCTCGAGGCGAGTGCATTGCACACTTACGTCTTTAGAAGCCATCCGATCGTGTCTATCTGATCTTCATCGACCATTCAGGACCGGTAGATAGCTTGTCTTCTGCGCACTGCTAGGCTCCTTCCCTCCCTCCCTCCTCTCTCTCTCTTGTCTCGCCTTTGTCCTCTGGTAGGTTACCAAGCGACAATCCAATGGGGATTTTCGAATCCATTGTTCGTTTCATCCGACACCCCACATGTCTGCCTGGAGGCGGCTTTTGCACTGACGCGCAAGCCTCTCCGTCGCGCCTCCGTGTGAGGGCTGCCAAGAAGTATCGAAGATACCTCAAATGTCGCAACATGAAACACCTCTTTGAAGCCCAGCTGGACTACGACGACGCCGTCACTGCACAGCGGGCTATCGAGGAGGATGAGAAGAAAGGGAGCAGAGAGTTGGCCGTCATCCTCAGCGAGTATGCCACGGCGCTCTGGACGAACTACGAGGCAGTTCAGAGGGGGAATGATAGTTTGCTACCTCAAATTATCAGGTTTTGGGAGGAAACGGCAACCATCTGGCGGAGGTTGAGGGACGAAGCCCGGACCTCTAAGAAGGGAGCGGCAGAGGTGGAAGACGAATATGTGGTGGTGCTGGTAGCACTTGGTGACGCGTATGTTGCAGACTATGAAAAGGGAGGAGATAGAGGACAGCTTCATAAGGGGATCAGGATGTTCGAGGAGGTGAGAGGGGTCAGGATCAGGGCAACGAGTATCACGAGCAGTAGACCAACGGCCAGCATGACGACAAAAGCCACTTCCCTAAGGAGTTCGATTATGAAAACCAAATCCCCTACGGCCACCACCTCAACCTGCGCGATGAAAGCTACCATTGGGCTAGCGAAAGCTATTCGGTTCTGTTGCGAACACGATGGGAACACCAGCCGATTGGAGCAGATAATTGGATATCTTGAAGAGTGGGATGACCATGTAGATGGTAGTGGGGAATCTGAGGGAGATCGGCAGACGATGAGGGAGGAATTGGACAAAGCTCGTGCGCTGCTGGTGAAAATGACACCAGCCGCGTCGACGGGTGCTCATGAGGCGACTCCGCGGTGAGGTCAAGGTATCTCTCCAGATAGGTAGCTGCTGTCATGCAGATAGGTTAGTTGGTTGATTTCCGAGTAGGATCGTCAGTGGGCAGACCTTGGATGTGGGTGGCTTTTAGAAGTATCTTATGGACGTATACTACACCCAGGGATGTATGATCCGCAACTACTCATGCCATCTAATGTCGTGAAACCCTGATTGCTCAGTCATGGATCGAAAACAATTGATTGGACTCATCAAAACATTGGAACGGCTGGTCTAGTACCGATGC
>Ga0247741_1001460_pt1 | contig 13085 bp, 13 predicted proteins | sample UWRJL213509R2_FD_180945 | JGI IMG/M metagenome (GOLD analysis project Ga0247741, IMG submission 180945) | Plant litter microbial communities from Arlington Agricultural Research Station in Wisconsin, United States - UWRJ-L213-509R-2 | ecosystem: Environmental > Terrestrial > Plant litter >... | reverse complement strand
TTGTTAAGCGTTATAGATCCAAATCATTGTAACCTAAACTTCGCAGCGCACGCTCATCGTCAGACCAGCCGGATTTTACTTTCACCCACAGTTTTAACATAATTTTCATATCAAATAACTTTTCCATATCTTTACGTGCATCCGTACCAATCAATTTAATTCGGTCACCTTTATCACCGATCAAAATACGTTTTTGTCCATCTCGCTCAACTAATATCAGCGCAGAAATATTTAACAAGTTGCCTTCTTGTTTAAACTCCTCAATCTCAACCGCCATTTCGTAAGGAAGTTCATCACCGAGTTGACGTGTGATTTTTTCACGCACAATTTCAGCAGCCATAAAACGCGAACTGCGATCAGTGATTTGATCATCAGGATACATATGCATACCTTCAGGTATACGATCCACAATAAGTGCTTCAAGGCGATCCAGATTAATATTTTTTAACGCAGAGAGCGGAATAATTTCAGCAATTTTTAATTTTTGCGACAGAAGTTCGAGGTGCGGCAACAAACTTTCTTTGTCATCAATTTGGTCAATTTTATTTACTGCCAAAATAATCGGGCAGTTGACGTACTGTAACTTTTCCGCAACAGCTTCATCTTCTTCGGTCCAAATAAAACGATCCACTAAGAACACAACAACATCTACGTCTTTCATCGCCGTATTGGCAGCGCGATTCATGTAGCGATTAATCGCTTTTTGTTGCCCCAGATGCATTCCCGGTGTATCCACAAACATAATTTGCACACTAGCTTCCGTCTTAATGCCGACAACATTATTGCGAGTCGTTTGTGGCTTGCGGGAGGTAATACTAATTTTTTGACCAAGAATATGATTTAACAAAGTAGATTTACCAACATTTGGACGACCTACAATCGCAACATAACCACAACGCATGGTTTGGGAATCAGAATACTCTGACATAACTGGAACCTGAGATTGAAAAATAAAGTAATAGGATTAAATAGAATCAACGATAAAAAAAGCGCAAGAGGGGCGATGGGAAAGCTGTTAAATATTTAGCAGCCGTAATACTTCAGTGGCAGCAAGTTTTTCCGCGTCACGACGATTGCTTGCTTGTGCGCGAACAGGTTGCTTCAGCAATGCAATGCGGCATTCAATGGTAAAAATTTGCGCGTGAGATTCACCCGACGCCTCCACGACTTCATATTCCGGCAAGGGTTTGCGCTGGCTTTGTAAATATTCTTGGAGTCGAGATTTAGCATCTTTCGCTGAAGTATCAACATTTAATGCCGCTAAACGGTCCGCATACCACGTCAACACATGTTTACGGCAAACCTCAAAGTTCGTCTCGGTATATATTGCACCAATGATCGCCTCAACAGTATCTGCAAGAATGGAATCGCGTGTATGTCCGCCCGATTTCATTTCGCCTTCACCAAGAATTAGATAATCGCCCAACTCAAATTCACGAGCAATTTCGGCCAGGGTCTCACCTTTTACAAGCTGTGATCGTAAACGACTTAATTGGCCTTCGCGAACGTCACCAAACTTCTGAAAGAGCGCATCTCCGACGACTAAATTTAAAATGGAATCGCCTAAAAATTCCAGACGCTCGTTATTTTTTGCACCATAACTGCGATGAGTTAGCGCCAGCTGTAACAACACCGGCGCATTAAATTCATACCCTAAACGTTGTTGTAAACGCTGAAGCTTAATACTTTGTTGCACGAGGAGCGCTCGACAATGGCTTACAGCATAAATTAGGCTGATCACCATCTAGTTGATTTTGAAAATGGGCGATTACATCAATATTACGAAACAAATTTACACGGTTTTCGTAGTCTATAGTTATAAGAAGTGATTTTGATTTACGATCAATAACAATATTTTCTGGACCTTTACTAGTCACATTATTAATCAAATAAAAGTTCAATAATTTTTTCTTTATTTCAGAGTCTGACATTTCATTTACTTTGACGCCGGGCTCAGTTAATGATTTCAACGCGTTAACCACATATGAATTTTCAAAATACATAGGTACTACACAAATCGCGAATGTCGCACAAAAACCTAATAACATTAACAATAAAATCAAGCTAATAAGTGATACGCCTTTTTGATCACGCAAGATTTTCCGCGGAACATTTACTTTTTCAATTCGCTGCATATCGGCACCCGTTTATAAAAATGATTATTTAACAACACCTACATTATCAAAACTTGGAATACTGAAAAAATCTTCCCAATGCATCCACACCGCAAAGGCTTTGCCGACAATCGCGTCTTCTGAAACAGTTCCCCAGACGCGACTATCACCACTATTATCGCGGTTATCACCCATCATAAAATAATGACCCGCTTCAACTACCCAGCTACCATCAATACCTAGCGAGCTTGGTTGATCGCACTTGTGCATTTTGTGCACAACACCCAAAAGATCTTCATTCACCAGAGTGAACTGTTGACGCATAGCCATGCAGGGCGAGCCCCACTCCGGAAAGCCTTTTTTCACAAACTCTTGCTTCACTTCAACACCATTTAAGTAAAGCACATTATTGGTATAACGAACTTTATCGCCTGGCAAACCTATCACGCGTTTAATAAAATAGGTTTTAGGTTGATGCGGAGGGAAGAACACCATGACATCGCCACGCTTTGGCTTATCGACAGGAATAAACGTTTTATTGAGCACAGGCACTCGTAAACCATAGGCAAACTTATTCACCAAAATAAAATCGCCAACCTGGAGCGTAGGAATCATGGAACCAGATGGGATCTGAAATGGTTCAATTAAGAATGAGCGTAGGAAAAACACAACAAATAGCACAGGAAAAAAAGATTTGGCATATTCAACCGCTACCGGCTCTTTACCTGCCGTTGCTTTTGCTGTTTCATAAGCTGTTTTTTTATTTTCATCGGCAAGCTCAATATGTTGAAACTGTTGATCAACAGCCGCTAATTTAATCTTGCGGGGACGAGCAAGAAACAGAATATCAATCAGCCATATAACGCCGGTGACCAATACCGCCAAGGTAAGAATTAACGGAAGATTAATACTGCTCATGAATGATAATGACCTGTGTTATGTTTGTTTTTTAGGAATCGATTTTCAATACCGCAAAGAAGGCAGCTTGCGGAATTTCCACACTGCCCACTTGTTTCATACGTTTTTTACCAGCTTTTTGTTTTTCTAATAATTTTTTCTTACGGCTGGCGTCACCGCCGTAACATTTGGCAGTCACGTCTTTACGCAATGCTTTCACTGTCGAGCGCGCTACAATTTGGCCGCCAATAGCAGCTTGAATAGCGACGTCATACATTTGGCGAGGGATTAACTCTTTCATTTTGTCCGTCAATGCATGGCCCATTCGCTGAGCTTTATCGCGGTGCACAATGATTGCCAAAGCATCTACTTTTTCGCTGTTGATAAGCACATCCAAACGCACCAGATTAGCTGGTTCGAAACGAATAAAGCTGTAATCCAATGAAGCATAACCCCGACTTACAGATTTCAAACGATCAAAAAAGTCTGTAACTACTTCATTCATGGGCAATTCATAGCGAACCCGAACCTGCGATCCGGTGAATTGCAAATCTTTTTGTACGCCGCGTTTATCGATACAAAGTGTAATCACATTACCCAAGTGTTCTTGCGGCACCAGGATATTCGCCTCCACAATGGGTTCGCGCATTTCTTCAATGGAACCTGGATCCGGTAATTTAGAAGGGTTATCAACGTAAATAACTTCGCCACCACGTTTTACGATTTCGTAAACCACTGTCGGCGCAGTTGTAATTAAATCTAGATCGTATTCACGCTCAAGACGTTCCTGAATGATTTCCATGTGCAACATGCCAAGGAAACCTACGCGGAAACCGAAACCTAAGGCATCTGAACTTTCAGGTTCATAAAATAGTGATGCATCGTTTAAGGTCAGCTTTGCCAGGGCATCACGGAAATCTTCAAAATCATCCGAACTGATCGGAAACATACCCGCATAAACTTGCGGTTTGATTTTTTGGAAACCAGCAAGCGCTTCAACATCGGGAGTGGATGCATGGGTGATGGTATCGCCCACAGGTGCCCCGTGAATATCCTTGATACCGGCAACAACAAAGCCTACTTCGCCCGCTTTTAATTCTTTAAGTTGTGTGAGCTTAGGACTGAATACGCCAACGCCGTCCACCATTTGGGTTTTGCCAAGGGTCTTGGCGATAATTTTATCTTTAATGCGCAAAGTGCCTTGCTTTACACGAACCAGGGAAACAACACCGAGATAATTATCAAACCAGGAGTCGATAATGAGTGCCTGCAAAGGTGCTTCGACATCGCCAACCGGTGGTGGAACCAAACGCACCAACTCTTCCAACACGTCTTCCATACCCATACCAGATTTAGCGGAACAGCGAACAGCTTCGGTGGCATCAATGCCGATAATATCTTCAATTTCCTGCGCAACGCGGTCTGGCTCGGCTTGCGGTAAATCCATTTTATTGAGAACTGGAATAACCTCTAAACCTTGTTCGATGGCCGTGTAACAGTTAGCAACCGACTGAGCTTCAACACCTTGGCCTGCGTCGACGACTAAAAGCGCACCTTCGCAAGCAGCCAATGAGCGCGATACTTCATAAGTGAAGTCTACGTGACCAGGGGTATCAATAAAGTTAAGTTGATAAGTTTTGCCGTCGCGAGCCTTATAATAAAGCGTGACGCTGTGTGCCTTAATGGTGATGCCGCGTTCGCGCTCTAAATCCATAGAATCAAGCACTTGCGCCTCCATCTCACGATCACTTAAGCCACCGCACATTTGGATAAAGCGGTCTGCGATGGTGGATTTACCGTGGTCAATATGGGCAATGATGGAGAAGTTACGGATATGGCTTAAGTCAGTCACAGGCGTTAAATACTTTATGGAGGTTTGATGGATAGCAGGCTGAAAAATCAGTGCTGCCGCGATTGGGCGGCATTCTAGCTTATTTGGATGACTATGCGTACTCATTCAAGTTTGCAGTTTTTGCAGCACAAAAAAATAGCGCGCCGGCAAAGGCGCGCTATTTTAGGTTGGATCGGCAGCTCATTAATCACGCAATAAACAATTAAGCTCATCTACGACTTCTTCCCAATCCGAATAAGGTTGGCGCGCTTCACGTAAAAAGGCTGCTTGTTCGGCAGTCCAAAAACTTGCGCTCGCCAAAGGCTCAGCTTGAGGTAAAGGGCGATAACGCTCGATGAAAGCCTCAATCTCATTGTCAGAATTGGGCAAACCTAACTTGGCAAATAAATCTCTGAGCGAATACAGCATGGCAGCCTCCTAAAAACAATCGCACTATCAATAAGATATGGCCTTAGCATACCTTGAACGGGCAAAACTTTCTGCGCTTTTTATTGGCTTGTGTGCATCTGTTCCAAGAGTGCATCCTTTTCCCGCCAGATTTGGTTCACCCATGCTTGAAAACGATTTCGAAATTCGCCGTCCTCACTGTAGTCGCCCAACATCTCCGGTGGAATCGGTATTTGCCTTACGTGAATTCTGATTTCGTTCACCTCGCCGCATGCATAGTCCCAATAACTCGGGCGACCCTCAGGATAATAAATGGTGACATCCAAAAGACTGTGAAGCTGCCCATTCATCGCTGCCAAAGTGAATGCCAAACCGCCTGCCTTTGGCATTAATAGATGGCGGTAAATCGAATCTTGCTGCGCATATTTTAGTGGTGTAAATCGTGTGCCTTCCAAAAAGTTAATAATTGTCACTGGATTATGTCGAAATTTTTCGCATGCCTGCCTTGTCTTTTCAATATCCGCACCTTTGAGTGAGGGATTTTTCGCAATCTCTGCTTTACTGTAGCGACGCATAAATGGAAATTCCAACGCCCACCAAGCCAACCCGAGCAACGGAACCCAAATTAATGATTGCTTTAAAAAAAACTTTAGATAAGGAATGCGGCGATTAAAGACTCGTAACAATACCAAAATATCTACCCAGGATTGATGATTGGAAATCATCATGTACCAATCATTAGTACTCAAACCATCTGCCCATTCGACATTCAACTCTGTTGGTAATAAAGCAGACTGATGGCTCGTGTTAGCGTCCATCCAATGACTGGCCAAACTATCAAGCCAACGATTACACAGCGCCTGCCAAGACGAAAATGGTATTAACAATTTCAGTAGCGCCACCGGTAACAATGGGATCATGACGATCACTGTTAACACAATAAACAACAGTGTGACGAGAATTCCTAAACCGTTGCGCACTATGGCAGTAATTAATGGCATATAAAAAATCAGTAACGTGAAGTAAGTGAACTTTGGCGGTGAAAGCCGGTCTTTCATCCGGGACGCATTATTGTAACAGCTTGTTAACAAACAACTTCATGGAGACTATATGAAATTGCAACTGCAAAGTTTTTGGCGCGAAAATAAATCTTTTTTTATTTTTCTTGGCCTGATGTTTATTTTTAGAAGCGCTTGCGCCGATTGGAATTCGATACCCTCTGCTTCAATGAAACCAACCCTGCTGGAAGGCGATCGTATCGCGGTGAATAAATTAGCTTACGACTTACATATTCCATTCACACATATTTCACTCTACAAATTCGCTGATCCTGAACGTGGTGATATCGCTATTTTCGATTCAAAAGTATCAGAAAAACGTTTGGTTAAACGGGTCATTGGGGTTCCTGGCGATAAAGTTTCGATGAAAAATAATCAGTTAACGATCAACGGCAACGCAATTAATTATGAAAAAGATACAAATAGCGATAATACAATTGACCATCGAGAACATCTATTTAACACAATTCATACAGTGCGTATCAGCAATCCAAACGACCATGCATTTGCGAACTTTCCTGAAGTTATCGTACCTGAAAATCAATATTTAATGCTTGGCGATAATCGCGACAATAGCGCCGATTCGCGCGTGATAGGTTTCGTACCACGCGACGAATTTGTGGGCAGATCGCGTTCAGTAGTGATGTCATTCAATTATGATAATTATTATATTCCGCGAGCAGATAGATTTTTTAAAAATTTGTAAGTAAGTGTCCTCCCCACCAAAGGGGAGGTGCTTTTATGCCTTATCAGAAAAATAATTTTTTACAGCCTGCCAGTTATCAACGCGAACATCTACAACTTCATTAACATTATGCGGCGCAGTAAATAAAACACCTTGCCCTGAAAAATATTTAAAGTGCCGCGAACTGTCATCAATTAAGTAATCCGCATTAACAATTCCTTTATCACCACAAAAAACAAAATTCATTGGGTATAAAAACGGCAGATACTTTACCAACCAATCATATTTCGCAGCAAATGAAGTTGGGTGTTCCATTGCAGCCGTTGCGATATAAATATCAAAGCGTTGGCTCAACTCCTTGATAACCTCGATTGCGTCATCGAGAGGCTTCAAGTCCATAAAAAATTCAGGATTATCAGGGTACGAGCGCACTCGAGCTAAATGATCCGCAGGAACACGACTATAAATTTTCGTGCCCAACAAATCACTTGTTTTCAAGTTTTGTTTAAACTCGGCGTTGTACCAATCTATATGCCGCGTAAGGGTGTCACAGATAGTTTCATCCATATCAATCGCAATACGTTTACGCATTTGTCTCGTCGCTCCTAATACTAAAACCTATAAATAAAAAAGCCCCAATTAAGGGGCTTCTACAAGATTAAGCTAACTGCTTAAAAATTTGTGTCCACCAAGGGTGTTGTTTCGGCATCATAATCTACGCCTTTAATTCCGAAACCAAACAAGCGCAAAAATTCGGCCTTATAACCTGCAAAATCTGTCAGCTCAAAAAGATTTTCTTCGGTAACTTGATCCCAAATTGCTTCAACTTTTGTTTGCACTGATGGATCTAATTCCAATTCATCAACACGATAGCGGCCTGCATCGTCTAAACGCGGATTAGGCGAATATAAACATTCTTTGAATAAACGTTGAATTTGCTCAATGCAACCTTCATGGGTGCCTTGCTCCTTCATCACTTTAAAAAGAATTGCCAAATACAAAGGCATTACCGGAATCGCAGAACTTGCTTGTGTAACGACCGCTTTGAGCACTGCAACGCGCGCTTTGCCACCATGTTTTGCGCTCAATTCTTTTGCGGCACGATCCAAATCTTCTTTGGCTTTACCAATAGTTGCTTTACCGTAAATTGGCCAAGTAAGTTTGTCACCGAGATAGGTGTAGGCAACTGTTTGGAAATTATCGGCAAGCAAATCAGCTTCTTTTAATGCATTAATCCAAAGCTCCCAATCTTCCCCGCCCATTACTTTCACAGTGTTTGCAATTTCTTCTTGCGACGCGGGCTCGATGGATACATCAGAAATTTTCAGAGTATCTGTGTTCAAATTTTTTGAAATATAGGATTTGCCGATTGGCTTAAGCACAGAATTATAAACTTCACCCGTTTTAGGATCTGTACGGCGTGGCGATGCCAAGCTGTAAATAACCAGATCAACTTTACCTATACCGGCTTTCAATTCGTCGATAACTTTTGCTTTTATTTCATCAGAAAAAGCATCGCCATTGATGGTATGTGCGTATAAGCCTTCAGCTCTGGCGACATCATGAAAGGCGGAAGTATTGTAGTAACCTGCGGTGGCCGTTTTGCTCTCTGATGGTTCTTTTTCAAAACATACACCTAGAGTGTCTGCACCGCCTCCAAATGCAGCGGTAATACGTGAAGCCAAACCAAAGCCGGTAGAGCTACCTAATACCAGGACTTTTTTGGGCGCGCCAGCGACAGGGCCTTTAGCTTTGGTAAACGCAATTTGCTCTTGAACATTGGCAGCTGCACCTTGCGGATGCGCATTAGTACAAATAAAACCGCGAACTTTTGGCTTGATGATCATGGAGTTAACCTTCTGATGTTAAACACATTTGAGCAGAAATAGCGCGCTGCTATAACCAGCGCATTGAAAAGTAGCGGCATTATACAGAAAGACAACTAATCTCACAGGGTCTAGCTCAAGTTGAACTAAATGTTCACTATCAGTGATCGAAGACGCTAATAAAAAATCAATTGAAGAAGGGCATTACAATGATTTATTCCATGTTCGCCATGATTTTGCTAACGGTCGCAGTCGCTGGTTATTTACTCAAATTAAGAGTAGATGCGGTCAAAAAAGGAGAGGTGCGACTTAGCTCATTTCGACTTAATAATCCGGAAGGCATACCAGCAAACATGATTCAGGCGTCAAGGAATTACAGTAATCTCTTCGAAATGCCGGTGCTGTTTTATTGTGCAGCCATTCTCGCCTTTTTCTTGCATTTAGACACTCCAGCCATGTTGGTATTGAGCTGGCTGTTCGTGGTTTCGCGCGTAGTCCATTCATGGATTCACATCACTTCCAACAACGTCATAAGACGGATGCAAGTCTTTATGGCAGGAAATATTTGCATACTATTGATGTGGATAATATTAGTGTGGGGATACACAGCTGCCGCACATCAATAAAAATTAGCGACACTACGACGGAAAGTCTCGGATGTGTGACTACCAACACACTGAGGATAATCCGGCTATTTTTATTCATTTTACATTCATCACTACTAAACATAATGAAGCATAACTAGTTCAACCGAACTTATTGGAGTTTCGATTATGCGCAAATATTTGTTTTTTCTGATTGGTTTTTTAACACTTCCTGTGGCATCCAGTGCCTTGGCAAGAGACTTGGATCTTAATGTAATTCTTTCCGGTGAAGTCAGACCCGGTGTTTATGGGCAAGTACAAATTGGCAACGCGCCACGCCCTGTTGTAGTTTATGAAAGACCGCAGGTTGTGGTGGTAGACAGACGTTATGAACGTGAAGAACCAGTTTATTTACACGTGCCGCCAGATCACGCGAGACATTGGGACAGACATTGTCGTGACTACCACGCATGTGAGCGTCGGGTTTACTTTGTAAGGAGTCGCGAATACGAACCAAACTATGTTTATGTTCACGATCGTGAACCGCCACCACACCATCATCATCATGATCGGGGTCCAAAGCATCATGATGACCACCATGACCATAGAAGACCTTAATTTGATACAAAAATCCCCGCTCAATGCGGGGATTTTTGTATCAATCTTTTACTAATATTTATAAATTATTATCCGTTGCGATAAATATTCTCCGTAAGGATGATGCAAATGACGACTTTGATGACTTTCATCTCCATTGAGTAGCCGACCTGGGTGCCACACCGGAGAGACATTTTTCTTCAGATTAACTGTAGTGTAATTTCCCTCCCTTATGGATTCGATTCCGACTGCTTTTGTTGAGTAGTATCTGAAAAAGTTGCAACTAATCCGGAACCAGCAAATAGAAATTCCTTATCACTTAGCTGTAGAATTAAAGCTCCCACTTCAGGCCCGCTCTCCTCTTTGGCACCGGCGGACCATGATAAGGTGTACTACTGTTTAAGCGTGATTTCTACAGAGTTCAGGATAATTTTGCTTGAAGGATGTTCTTTATCTAATAAAACTCCCTTCACTAAGCATTCGCTTTTATTACTCTGTGCTAATTTCAATTGCGCAATAATTGGCGCAAGTGAACTAAGGTGAGCTATAAGTTTTGGCTAAAGAACTTTCCGCGGGCTTTGAAACTGAATTAAATCGCAAGCATCCGGTAACATGGCAATTTCATTCTCCACCTGAACCAATATTACCGTTTGATCTGGATCATTTTTTCAAATAGTACAACAATGCTGGATAAGCTCGAATATCCGCCTGTAAATTATTGGTAGAGAACGGGCTTAAAATCGCCTGTTTTTTCCCATCGCGATTTTCTGACAAAGTAAAACGGTTTGAATCTGCTTTTACCCACGCGGGTGTATATGACGGCATACTATTTTTTCAGTAGCCGAACCATAGCAACACTAATTTCATTTTATTTGCGCGAGTATTTTTTAATGCGGCATCCAGCAAATCGAAATTAAAAATACCCTCTTTGGCTCCAGTTGCTCCCAATGGGAATCAACACAGTATTTAAATTCATAGCCTCAATGTCGACCAAATTTGATGTAAGTATTCAGAACGTGCAGCGCTGGAATTGGCTAACTCACCTCCCAAAATTAAGTAAGGTTAATTGTTAACAAACAATTGCTTTGAAACTTTATCGATATGTGGAAGATCTGAATGTTGAGCGGTTGTATTAAGGCTAATCAGACAGAAGCGGCTCAAGAGAAATATACGAATCGGAGCAACAATACTAAACATGGGTATGAAGCCTCAACCTTATGATCAAAAACGGTAGGTAAGTTTATAAGTAATCAATCACACCTGAACACTTGTCTACACCTAACCCATCGGGTTTAGCTGTTGTAGCCTAACAATACCGGCCACGATTAGGGCCCCGCTCTAGACCAATTAAGAGCCTCGTGGTCTAGAGCCACACAACAAGGTAGAATGCGAGCTCGCTTATAGCTTTCAAAACGCTGCTTTTTGATCCAACTTTCTTGCTCGATGAAACTTCTATGATCCCACGCATTGACCAAACATCTCCTGTCCAGGCGCTCTATTTAGCTTTTATAGATCGCCTTCGTACCAGCGGTTTCAGTGGCGACCTAAACCCTGACTACGCTACACGCACGGTATTGGCCACTGATAACTCCATCTATCAGGTATTACCACAGGGTGTGATTTATCCACAAAGCAATTCAGATTTGGCCATAGTCGCACGACTCAGCCAACTGCCGGAGTTCACACGCATCGTACTCAGCCCACGGGGCGGCGGCACAGGCACTAATGGGCAGTCTTTAACTGACGGGCTCGTGGTAGATACCTCCAAATACATGAATGCGATTTTAGAAATAAATGCAGAAGAGCGTTGGGTACGTGTGCAATGCGGCGTAGTAAAAGACCAACTTAACGCAGCGATTAAACCCTACGGATTATTCTTTGCGCCCGAACTTTCCACCAGCAATCGCGCTACCATCGGCGGGATGATTAATACCGATGCCTCCGGCCAAGGCTCCTGTCGCTACGGTAAAACTCGCGATCACGTGCTGGAACTCAAGACAATTTTATTGGACGGCAGTGAATGGACCTCACGTGCAATTACTGAAGAAGAGTTTGAATGTGTTAGCGCTCGCAGTGATCGTATTGGCGAAATTCACAAATTAGTTGATTCTATTCAACGTGAACATGCTGATTTGATTGATGCAAAATTTCCAAAATTAAATCGCTGCTTGACCGGCTACGACCTCGCGCACATTCGCGATGAGCAGGGTCAGTTCAATCTCAATAATATTTTGTGCGGCAGTGAAGGCACTTTAGGCTTTATTGTTGAAGCAAAAATTAATTTATTGCCAATTCCAAAATATAGCGCGCTTATCAATGTTAATTATCGCGATTTTAACGCGGCGTTGCGCGATGCAACGCAGCTGATGAAAGCAGATCCTACATCCATTGAAACGGTAGATTCAAAAGTACTGAATCTAGCAATGAAAGATATTGTATGGCACAGCGTGGCAGAATTTTTCCCTGAGCCCGCTAGCGGTGAAAAAATTCAGGGAATCAATTTAGTTGAATACACCGCGCATGACGAAACTGAATTAAATACATCAGTTAAAAAATTCACTGACCAGTTAGATGCAGATGCTAACAATGGAGACAACGTTCGTATCAGTTATTCAATGGCGTGGGGAAATGAATCTGTCAATAAAGTTTGGGGAATGCGCAAAAAAGCGGTGGGGCTGTTAGGTGGCGCGGCTGGCGAAGCACGCCCTATTCCATTCGTGGAAGATACTGCGGTTCCTCCTGAAAATCTCGCCGACTTTATTTTTGAATTCCGCCAACTGTTAGATGAAAATAATTTAGCCTACGGCATGTTTGGCCATGTTGACGCAGGTGTTTTACACGTGCGCCCAGCTATAGATATGAAAGATCCTGTGCAAGAAAAATTAGTTCGCGTCATCAGCGATAGAGTTGCAGAACTTACCCATAAATATAACGGCTTATTATGGGGTGAACATGGCAAAGGTGTTCGCTCTGAATACGCGCCAAAATTTTTTGGCGAACTCTACCCGCAATTGCAACGCATCAAAGCAGAGTTTGATCCTCACAATCAATTAAACCCTGGAAAGATTGCTACGCCTGCACCATC
>Ga0247741_1001459_pt1 | contig 13100 bp, 17 predicted proteins | sample UWRJL213509R2_FD_180945 | JGI IMG/M metagenome (GOLD analysis project Ga0247741, IMG submission 180945) | Plant litter microbial communities from Arlington Agricultural Research Station in Wisconsin, United States - UWRJ-L213-509R-2 | ecosystem: Environmental > Terrestrial > Plant litter >... | reverse complement strand
CGTCGACTAGTGATAGTGAGTGAACGATCAATGTCGATAACAGCCTACACATATGATAATGCCATACCTCCGCCGGCATAGGGGGACCAGGAGCAGCGACAAGGGAAAATGTGAGTCGGGAGCTTCCCTGTGCGATGTCTCTTAGACTGCTGGACTCGAAAGACGTGCCTATCACATCAAAGCTGGCTCCGTTGGCACAATCCTACCATGTATGTCAAAATCAGTTCCGTCACAGCGGTTGGTGCCATGCAGATCATCGACTAGACTAATCTCCAAGATTAGGAGGCAGTTTTACATGCTCTCAGAGCCTTTCAGAAACACTTCCCTCCAGGAACTAGTGAAACCTCTATCGGTCTCAAATATCCCTGCAAAATGCTGGACGGATCGTTGTCGCACTGGTCGGACCTCGAAGCGGCCAAAGAGTCAAGGGAGATGTGGATGGGGTTGATGACCGGTGCTGATGCAGGGCGCACTCCTGAAGTTGGCGTCTTTATCGAAGATGAACAACCCGCTGTACCAGTGGCCAAAGCAGATGAACCTCTTGTAGGGAAGAACGGCCTCCCCGTGAAAATAACTTTCTACGACCACATTGTAAAGATGCGGGTCTGTGAAGACCCTATATTTCCGCCACCAACTTATCAGGTGGGCTCAGATTTACTCTGAGGGAATGTCTCAAAACCACTAACTCGCTCCTAGGGATGTCTTGAATACGTAGCCCGCAGTACAGGTTGTGAACTGAGTAAAATGCGACTTGAGATATGGGATCCAGTTGTCGACGACTACGTCCATCTAAATGAGAAGAACTACAGGGGGCAGATGCAAAGTGGCGCACATTTGGGATTGGGGGAGAGGATGGTCTACATTTACTACTAGCAATCAACAGTACCTAAACACAATCCTCTGTAGATCAAATAATTCAGCGTTGGCGCATTCTTTGGGTTATCATATACGCTCAGGCTCGGTAAATATTCGTGGCAAGCTAATGTTGTGATTGTGGGATTACGAGATAGTCGTTTGGCATATGCACTGCGGAAATAAAATACAATCGACTTGAAGGGAGGTTCGTCATGACATAGGCTTTAAGTATGCTTCTCAGCCCTCTGCTTCATACTCTCCGATGCATCAGCAACCTTTTGTGCGCCTTCCGTCTTCACCCGATCAGCGCTCAGCTCTGCCTCTGTCTTTCCCTTGCCCTCATCAACCTTTGACCTTCCCCACTCGAGCCAGCTGAACCATCCCGCCTTGGCTTCCTCCCGCCGGGTATCTCACCTCGTCAGGCTTTCTTTTGGTATCAGAAAGTGCATCGCGATAGTGGGATTCGGCGGATTCGCGGATCTTGGAGATCTTGAGAGGGTTGTGTCGCGTGCGGACTTGAATTTTGCTTCGAGGTCCTTGCTGATGGTGCGTCCCCAGATGTCATTCTCTGCAGTGCCCTTGGTGGAAGCCCATTTATCTCTTCCTTCCTGCCTGTAAGATCATAACAATAATCAGCTTCCCTCCCAGCGACTGCCCAAAATCAAAGCAAGCATACCTTGACATTCGCCCATCCTAGATGCGCTATCCGTTGTGGCTTCAGCACTATCATAGGTCTCCAAAGACTATTGCTTGAACTTCTCTTCGTCCATTGCTTTTGGCCATGAGGTGGTAGATCTGTTTCGGCTGTTTGGTATAGTAATACCCAGGAATACCAGCAATGGCGACGACACCGATGAAGGTGTAGAGAAGGTTCGTCAGATTTTTTGGGTGTAACTGGTTGGGTATATGTGGGTATCGGTGGGGGCGGTGACCAGACTGCGTTTTGTCTGAGATGGGTCAGTGAGAGCACCGGGTACGATATGGCAACATGCCATAGGACAAACGGCGGGTCTAGAAATACGAGCGATACGGATAGCTTGCGAACGATACATGGTGATGTCGAAAATCGAAGGTGATTGTGAATCTCAGAGGCCGTACAGGCAGATTCGCAAACACTCTCCACGGTCATATGTAATCGCGCTTCACAAGATTGGCAGAAGCATGCTGGTGTGTTAGGCGCCTAATTCTATCATCAGGTACTCACGTGCGAAATGTAGGACAATCGGGAGGAGCCAGAATTCAAGGACCTTTTGAACCAGACTCCCATCGCCAACCGTGAACATGAATCAAGATGGCAGCGACGAAAGGACTTTGTCAGCTGGTGGTGGTGGTGAGTGAACGATCAATATCGAGATAAGTAAGCGGGTATGATAACGCCACACATAGGAGGACCAGGAGCAACAAGCAACAAGCCAACTCGGGCTTTTCCCTACGCGATCTCTCTCAGACTGCTGGACTCTAAAGATGTGCCTATAGCATCAAAGCTGGCTCCCTTTGCACAATCCTACGATGTACGTCAAAGATTTACGTTGGTTAGCCATGCAGATAGTCGACTAATCTCTAGCCTCAGGAGGCAGTCTTGCACGCCCTCGGCGCCTTCCAGAAACACCTCCCTTCAGGGACCAGTAAAACTTCTATTGGCCTCAAATATCCCTGCAAAGCGCTAGACGGAACAGTGTACTGGTCGGACCTCGAAGCGGCCAAAGAATCGAGGGAGATGTGGACAGGGTTGATGACCGACCCCGATACAGGACGCCCTCCTGAAGTTGGGGTTTTTTTGGAGGATGAACAACCCGCTGTGCCACCGATCGAACCGGTTGGACCTCTTATAGGGACGAATGGTCTTCCCGTGAAAGCACGTGTAATGGACAAGACTGAAAAGAAATGGCTAACTGAAGCTGGCCACAACCGACTAGGACATCCACTACCCAAATGTCTGCCACCGACGTACCAGGTGCGCCCGTATTTCTAGAGATTTATTCCATGGGAATGTCTCAAACATTACTGTCTCGTTCCTAGGAGTATCTTGAATATATAGCTCAAGTAATAGAAGGTTCACCAGGTCATTCACGAAGGGGTCGTGAGCTAAAGGATAAAATGCGACTCTCCATATGGGACCGAGCTGCAACCAAGCTAATCCCTCTTAATGATAAAAACTATAGGGAGAAGGTGCAAAGTTGCACACCTTGCATATTGGGGCGTGAAGAGGCGGAAATCCACGTCGAATACGACTAACGAATAGCAGGGGATAACCCCAAACGCAGTGCTCTGTAGCTCAAACATTTCACCGTTCTGCACCTTAGTCGTAATCAAATCAGTATGTCCCAGTTTTACATAAAATGTACTTGGAGATGCACGTTACTGTTGTGAATGTGTAATTATGAACTACTCGTTTGGCATAGCACCATCTCGAATGGCGTTGAAAACGCGAAACCTATCTGGGTGTGGGGTTCAAGTTCGCGGTTCGCCGAACCTCATTCCCAGGCGGATGACATGCCCTCGTTGTTGGGCGCCTAATTCTGTCATCAAGTACTCACGTGCGAAGTGTAGGATAAATCGGCAGGAGCCAGCATTCAAGGACCTTCTTGAACCAGACTCCCATCGCTAACCGTAAACATGAATCAAGATGGTAGCGACGAAAGGACTCCGTCGGCTAGGGGTGGTGGTGAGTGAACGATCAATATCGAGATAAGCGTATGATAACGCCACACATAGGAAGACCAGGAACAACGAGCAACGAGCCGACTCTGGCATTTCCTAACGCGATCTCTCTCAGATTGCTGGATTCTAAGGACGTGCCTATAGCATCAAAGCTGGCCCCGTTTGCACAATCCTACGATGTACGTCAAAGATTTACTTACGTTGGTTAGCAATGCAGATAGTCGACTAATCTCCAGCCTCAGGAGGCAGTCTTGCACGCCCTCAGCGCCTTTCAGAAACAACTCCCTTCAGGTACCAGCAAAACATCCATTGGTCTCAAATATCCCTGCAAAGCGCTGGACGGGACGATGTACTGGTCGGACATCGAGGCAGCTAAAGAGTCGAGGGAGATGTGGATGGGGTTAATGATACCTGGCGATGCACAGCGCTTTGCCGAAGTTGGTGTTTTTGTGGAGGATGAACCACCCGCTGTGCCGCCGATCGAACCGGTTGGACCTCTTATAGGGACGAATGGTCTTCCCATAAGAGCACGTGTACTGGACATGACTACAAATAGGTGGATCATTGAAGCCGGCAAAAACGAACCAGGACGTCCACTACCCACATGTCTGCCACCAACATATCAGGTGCGCGCCCGTATTTCTAGAGATTTGTTCCAAGGGAATGTCTCAAACCACCGTCTCGTTCCTAGGAGTATCATGAATATTTAGCTCAACTTATAGAAGCTTCACCCTATCGTCGACTCAAGGGTCATGAGCTGAGGGATAAAATGCGACTCTCCATACAGGGACCAACTTCAGAAGGAAAAATCCCTCTAAACGAGAAAAACTATAGGGAGAAGGTTCCAAGTTACACACCTTGGGTCTCGTGGCATGAAGAGGCGGAAATCCACGTCAAATACGACTAACGAATAGCACAAGACAACCCCAAACGCAGTGCTCTGTAGCTCAAACATTTCACCGTTATGCGCCTTAATTGCAATCAGATCAGTGTGTCCCAGTTTTAGATTATGAACTACTCGTTTGGCATAACACCACCTCGAATGGCGTTGAAAACGCGAATCCTGCCTGGGTGTGGGGGTCAAGTTCGCGGTTCGCGGAACCTCATTCCCAGGCGGATGGCATGCCCTCGTTGTTGGGCGCCTAATTCTGTCATCAAGTACTCACGTGCGAAATATAGGATAAATCGGCAGGAGCCACCATTCAAGGACCTTCTTAAACCAGACTCTCATCGCCAACCCGGGCCGTAAACATGAATCAAGATGGCAGCGACGAAAAGACTTCAGCTAGGGGTGGTGAGTGAACGATCAATATCGAGATAAGCCACCTCTACCTATGATAACGCCACACCCCCGCTGGTATAGGAAGGCCGGGAGCAGCAGCAAGCAACAATGCGACTTGGGCGCTTCCTTGCGCAATGTCACTCAGGTTGCTGGACTCGAAAGACGTGCCTACTTCGTCAAAGCTGGCTCCATTCGCGCAATCCTACGATGTACGCCAAAGATTTCCGTCAGTGGCATGCAGGGATTGTCGACTAATCTATGATGGTAAACACCTTAGGAAGCAGTATTGCACGCCCTCGGAGCCTTTCAGAAACACCTCCCTCCAGGAATCGGCAAAACGTCTATCGGCCTCAAATATCGTTGCAAAATGGTAGACGGATCGTATTGGTCTGACCTCGAGGCAACCAAGGAGTCGAGGGAGATGTGGATGGCGTTGATGACCCCACCTTATTCAGAGCGCCTACCTGAGGTTTGGTGTCTTCATCGAGGATGATGCCGATGATGAGCAACCTGTGCCCGTGGTCCAACTGGATGGACCTCTTATAGGGACGAATGGTCTTCCCGTGAAAGCACGTGTATTCGACACAACTATAAATTGGTGGCTCATTGAAGCAGGCCAAAACCAACCAAGGGAACCACTACCCACATGTCTGCCACCGACGTACCAGGTGCGCCCGTATTTCTAGAGATTTATTCCATGGGAATGTCTCAAAACCACTGTCTCGTTCCTAGGAGTATCTTGAGTATATAGCTCAAGTTATAGAAGCTTCATCAAATCGTTCACGAAAGGGTCGTGATCTGAGGGATAAAATACGATTCTCCATATGGGACCCCACTTCAGACGGAATGTGCCCTCTAAACGAGAAAAACTATAGGGAGAAGGTGCAAAGTTGCGTGACACCTTCGAAGTTGGAGCATGACGAGGCGATAATCTACGTCGGATACGACTAACGAATAGCACGGGACAACCCCAAATGCAGTCCTCTGTAGCTCAAACATCGGCGCCTTGATTGTAATCAGATCAGTGTGTCCCAGTTTTACATAAAATGTACTTCGAGACGTTATCCTGTAGATTATCATAATACATTCAGGCTCGATGAAAATTCGATGCAAGCTATTGTTATGAATGTGCAATTATGAGCTCGTTTGGCATAGATACAATGCGGAAATAAAATACAAGGAGGTCCATCGTGACAGAGATTTTAAGTATGCTTCTCCGCCCTCTGCTTCACACTCTCCGAAGCATCAGCAACCTTTTGTGCACCCTCCCTCTTCACTCGATCAGCCTCTGCCTCAGTCTTTCCCTTGCCCTCATCAACCTTCGACCTCCCCCATCCAAGCCAGCTGAACCACCCGGCCTTGGCTTCCTCCTTCTTGCTCTCAGCTGCGTACCTCGCCTCGTCGGCTTTCCGCTCGGTCGCAGAGCGTGCATCACGGTACAGAGATTCGGTGGAATCGCGGGCTTTGGAGAGACCATCGCGGGTAGCATCGCGTGCAGACTCGATTTTTGCTTCGAGGTCCTCGCCGATGCTGCGTCCCCGGATGTCTTTCTCTGCGGTGCCCTTTACAGAGGCCCATTTTTCTTTTCCTTCTGCCTGTAAGATTGAATCATTCATCAGCGTCGAGCCCAACAGCTTGCTCGCATCCCAACATACCTTGACATCATCATACTTGGCCTCGCCCTTTCTAAATGCGCTATCCGTCTTGGATTTGGCACTATCGTAAGTCTCCAGAGACTTTTGCTTAAGTTTCTCCTCCTCGGCCTTGGTCTTGGCCTTGAGATGGTCAACCTTTTCTGGCTCTTGGGTGTAGTAGTAATATCCACCCCCGATGGCGAGGGCACCAACGAGAGCGTAAAGCATGGAGTTGTCTGATTTTTTGGGTGCGAGTGGGTTGGGTGCAGGTTGGCCGGCGGGGGGAGGTGGAGGCGTGGTCGTTGCGAGACCGCGTTTTGTCTGAGGTGAGTGTCAGTGAGATACGATATCGGCGCCGAGTATACGCACCAGAGGACGAACGGCGGGCCTAGAGGCACGAGCGACACGGATGGCTTGGGAACGATACATGGCGATGTTGAGAATTGAAAGGAGATTGTGACAGACTAGGATGTTGCAGCCTCGCCTTTTATTCACGCCTCGCCGATGACGCACTGAATAGACATGACGTCGTTGCACGCGATCCAAAGTCACATGCACTGAGCGCTTCGCGGAGATCTTATCAGGAATAGCCTTTTTCTTAGCCGAGCCCTACTTTTACCGGTCCTACAATGACAAAGGTCATCTTGATTGGCGTTGGGTGCGTCCTGTATCCTGCTCAGTATATTCAGACGATGAACGACTAGGGAAGGGGCGCGACGTGCTCGGGCAAGACGACGCTCGCAAAGCACCTTAATCGTATCATCCCCGACAGCGTCATCATCCACCAGGACGTATGTTGCCGTCATTTTATTCTCAGCAATCACTTACCCACTCCTGCTCACAGGACTTTGCTCCTGTATGTCCTTATCCTGCATGCCACTGCACATCCTAATACACCATGACTCACCTAGCCGATGGAACTCGTTCCTATCCACCCCATCCACAAGGTCCAAGACTGGGATGCAGCACCTGGCGCTATATCCTGGGACCGCCTCGTTAGATTCCTGCGCCATGTTAAAGCTACTGGCGAGATCCCGCCCGATCACAAGAGCCACGACCACCTGAACGAGCAGAAGGAGGTCCAGGTGGAGGACGAGCTGAGGGATAGGTGGGTGAGGGAGTTTGTGAATATGAAGGAGGAACGGGAAAGGAAGGGGGAAGAGAAGATCGTATGGGGGTTAGTAGATGGGTTTTTGTTATATTGGCATCAGGTGCAGTTGTCTTTCTCGTGGATTCATAATCACAACTAACAGATGGACTACATAGGATGTGATCGATCAGCTGGACGTACGCATAATGCTACGCGTCCCACACGACGTGCTCAAACAACGTCGACACGAACGACACGGATATCACACAGCAGGTAAGAAATTTCCATGTCCTCCCCCTCTCGTATCACCGTTTACAACCAAACCCTAACGATCTCATCCCCATCCTCTTTCTCCTTACTCTCCCCTACCCACCTCCTTCCCCACACCCAAACCTCACCTACCCACTTCAAACCCGGAGTCCAATCCGACCCAGAAGGCGCCCTCTGGAGAGACCCCCCAGGATACTGGGACGATATCGTCTACCCCGCCTACGTAGATGCGTTCAAAGACGTCTTTGTCTCGGGCGATGTAGAGCACGGCGCCCCGACGGATAAAGTCGGACGACTGGTCTTGTTAGAGAGTCTGCAGATGACTATGGGCGAGGCGGTGGAGAGGTGCTGTGAGGAAGTTAAGAGGGCCGTGGAGGGATTAGATTAGATGAAGATAAACTACAGGTTATGTTTTAGATTATAACGGCGATTCGAGGCTAGATTTACATCTTCACTCAGATATTAAGCGCCGATATTTAGGTTGTAAACAACTCAAGTCTCATAGTGATCGAGCAAAATTTCCTTCAAGTGTTGAGCTTTTAAAGGTACTGTTCAGTGTTCAGTATAATGAATATGGATCTCTACGTAGTCACCGTATGCGCAACTTTGTATCTTCTCCCTATAGTTATTCTCGTTTAGGGTGCAAATTTTCCCTTTAGCCGAATCATAAATTCTGAGATAAAGTAGCTCTCTTAGCAAATGTCCTTTCTGTCGTGGATGATCTGACGGAAACAACGCCTCCATGCGCTGGGCCACGAATTCAAGTAATTCCTAGGACCATTTCAGAGTCATTCATCAATCTCGAGGTGTCATAAGCGTACCTGGTATGTGGGTGGAGGAGGTGTCGCCGATGGACGACCCGACGCGGATGTAGTTACTCCACTTCCACTGATCCACCGGGCCTTCTGCATGTCGAACATACACATCCTCAGTAACACCCCATTTTTCCCAGTGAGAGGGGCTAGCACTTGCACGCTGGGTTGTTCAGCTTCATCGTCAACAGTAACGCCGATCTCAGGAATATGCCCAGCAGCGTCCGTCATCAATCGGACCCACATCTCTCTCGAGTCTCTAGCCATCTGGAGACCCGGCCAATACACCGTTCCGTCCAGCGCTTTGGAGGGATATTTGAGGATGATAGCCGATTTGCTCGTTCCTGGAGGGATATGCTTCGGGAAGGCTCCGAGAGCGTGTAGGACCGCCTCCTAGGAACAGATTAGTCGATCATCGACGATCTGAAGCTAAGGATTTGACTTGCGTCGTAAGATTTTGCAAACGGAGACAGCTGTGACGCGATAGGCCCGTCTTTGGAGTCGAGCAGTCTTAGAGACATTGCGTAGGGCAGAGTACGAGTCTGCTCGCTGGTCGCTGCTATGTGTGGCGTTATCTTATGTCCTTATCTCGATATCAATCATTCACCCACCACTAGCCGGTGCAGAGGGGTTCCTTTCATCGCTGCCATCTTGATTCGAATTCATAGTTGGAAACGAGATTCTGGTTCAAGAGGCTCGTCAGATTCTGCGACTGTGCACGTGACTGCTTTTTAGGCGCCCAACAAGTTGAACACACTTTTCAGGCTTTTTCTCGTCCACTGATTTTTCATCGTCGTTGGGGCACCCGCCTACGGGAGAAACTCTCTTATAAAAGATCACCATTGCCAACCTCTGTCGGTGAGTCGACCAAGAGGTTAAGCGGTATAGGCGTGCTAAAGGCCCCCTATCATTCGATTTCGGACTCCTACTAGCTATCAGGCTTAGTAGTACTATTCCGACGAGAAATTTCGTCGGCTCGAAATCACCGTCCTGTTCCGTTCCCCTAGCCGTCCCCTGCCTTAGCTGACAAGGTTCTGATCTTAGAAGACGACCGATTGTGGCGGGTGCAAGACCTTGCGCAACGCTCGGGTGGACGCTGGTGGCTCCCAGCCGCTTTGCTGTGTGTACCTGGTTAATCTTTGGGTTTCCTGGCGCTATCAGGAATCTCTGCATCCGCGACAGAGCCTGTCTGGTATGCTGTGATAATTTTGGCCTGGTCCTCTGGCCTTAGTTCATCGAAACTGTCGAGATCATCAGGCTCGTGGTGTTTCTCGGTTAGTTCGGTGATCATCTTGGGCGTGACGCAACCCCAATGCCTCCAGACACTATTAAAAAAATGTTGGACATCAGTCTGTAGCCTAGTATTATAACGCAGGATGCAACTCACTAGAACATTTCGCCATTCATTTTGACGATGGTGCCGAAACAGAGTTCGAGCAAAACCATAAATAATCCAACCTTTGCATTTGGCTCTTCCAGATGGTTCATACTCAAGTCGATAAAGCGAGGGTTTTTCTGCTGTGATACGAGGGAGGAAAGAATGGGATGAATTTGAGGTGCAAGTTGTCCGAACGTGAACCTCGTGAGCCATTGAAAGTCCGCTCACAACACATTTGACCACCAACGTTAACAATGGCTGTTTTTGTATACCCACAATCTCGTCTCTGTATTATCTGCGCCAGGAATCAGCCAGGAATGTGTTGGATACGTTGAAGCAAGATGAGCTTTCGGCTCTACCGTAGCGACAGACAATGTTTCTTGCCATTGGTGGGGCTTCCTCACACCATGATAAATACCTGCAGTAACAACTTATACTTGCTGGAAATAGGTTCATCACGACGTTGCGAACAGAGCTTTCAGCAACCAAACTTGAAGGGTCGCTGGATATCGAATATTCGCGACTCGCTATGTTTTTTTCGGCGACACCTCTTCAATCAAGGGTTGCCTTGATTGGCGTTGGATGCGTCCTGTGTCCTGCTCTACAGATTTGGAGGATGAATGACGTACTCAGGCAAGACGATGCTCGCTAAGCATTTCAATCGTATCATCCCCGACAGCGTCATCATCCACCAGGACGTATGTTGCCGTCATTTTATTCTCAGCACTCACTTACCCACCCCTGCTCTCTTTTTACACAGGACTTGGCTCCTGTATGTCCTTATCCTATATCTCACTACATATTCTAATACACCACGACCCACCCAGCCAATGGAACTCGTTCTCATCCACCCCATCCACAACGTCCAAGATTGGGACGCAGCACCTGGCGCCATATGAACGAGCAGAAGGAAGTCCGGGTGGAGGACGAGCTGAGGGACAGGTGGGCGAGGGAGTTTGTGAATATGAAGGAGGGACGGGAAAGGAAAGGAGAAGAGAAGATCATATGGGGGTTAGTAAATGGTTTTTTGTTGTATTGGCATCAGGTGCAGTTGTCTTTCTCCTGGATTCATAATCACAACTAACAGATGGACGATATAGGATGTCATCGATCAATTAGACGTACACATAATGCTACGCGTCCCACACGACGTACTCAAACAACGACGACACGAACGACACGGGTATCACACAGCAGGTAAGAAATTTCCATGTCCCCCCCCTCCCGTATCACCGTTTACAACCAAACCCTAACGATCTCATCCCCATCTCCATTCTCCCTACCTACCCCTACCCACCTCCTTCCCCACACCCAAATCTCACCTACCCACTTCAAACCCGGAGTCCAATCCGACCCAGAAGGCGCCCTATGGAGAGACCCCCCAGGATACTGGGACGATATCGTCTACCCCGCCTACGTAGATACATTCAAAGACGTCTTCGTCTCGGGCTATGTAGAGCACGGCGCCCCGACGGATAAAGTCGGCCGGCTGGTCTTGTTAGAGAGTCTGCAGATGAGCATGGGCGAGGCGGTGGAGAGGTGCTGTGAGGAGGTTAGGAGGGCCGTGGAAGGATTATATTAGATGAAGGTAAACTAAAGGTTATGTTTTAGATTATAACGGCGATTCGAGATATGCATTGTCGGAATCACACTCTGGAATTAAGCGCCCATATTAGAACCTCTTTTTTTTTTTACGTACCGATTCTATTCTGTCCGCGTCATTCTTACCAACATTTCACCGTCAGCGAAATCAACTTTGTCTCTTTCAGATATTTCCCTTCATAGGGACATGTGGTGATTAAGCTTGTATACGTGCAGCCAGTGTTTAGTAGCTACTTTGTAAAATCGATATAGATTGTTACGCGGTCCTTGACCGGTGATCGAAACGAGTATGCACAACTTTGCAGCTTCTCCCTATAGTTATTCTCGTTTAGGACGCAAGTGGCCGCGTTTGTAGCCACATCATAAACCTTGAGTAGAAGCAGCCCTTTCTGGAAATATCCTTTCATTAAATGTCCTTTCATTCCTTTCTGTTGTGGATAATCTGAAGGAGACACCGTCTTCATATGCTGAGCGATGAATTCAAAACATTCCTAGGTAGTAAGAAGATTCCAGTGGTTTTGAGTCATCCGCCTCTCTAAATTTCAAGATATATAAGCGTACCTGGTATGTCGGTGGTAGAGGGGGAAGTGTATCTGCGCCTGAATGTCCACCGACCCACTTACTAATACTTGCGTCGTACATACACATCTTCATTGGGATACTGTTTTCCACAATGAGAGGAGCTGGCGCTTGTACAGCGGGTTCATCGTCAACAGTGACGCCGATCTCAGGAATATGCCCAGCAGCGTCCGTCATCAATCGGACCCACATCTCTCTCGAGTCTCTAGCCATCTGGAGACCCGGCCAATACACCGTTCCGTCCAGCGCTTTGGAGGGATATTTGAGGATGATAGCCGATTTGCTCGTTCCTGGAGGGATATGCTTTGGGAAGGCTCCGAGGGCGTGTAGGACCGCCTCCTAGAAACAGATTAGTCGATCATCGACGATCTGATGGCCATTGAAGCCAAGGATTTGACTTACGTCGTAAGATTGTGCGAACGGAGACAGCTGTGACGCGATAGGCCCGTCTTTGGAGTCGAGCAGTCTTAGAGACATTGCGTAGGGAAGAGTACGAGTCTGTTCGCTGGTCGCTGCTATGTGTGGTGTCATCTTATGTGCTTATCTAGATATCAGTCATTCACCCACCACCACCAGCCGGTGCAGACGGTGTCCTTTCATTACTACCATCTTGATTCGAATTCATAGTTGGAGACGAGACTTGGTTCAAGAGGCTCGGCAGATTCTGCGTCTAAGTTAGCACGTGACTGCTTTTTAGGCGCCCAAAACACTTTCAGGCTTCTCTTATAACGGATCATCGTTACCAACCTGTAAACTACCCTGTTGGTAAGTCATCCAAGAGTTTAAGCGGTATGGGTGTGCTAAAGGCCCCCTGTCATTCGATCTCCCACTCCACTGGCTATCAGGCTTAGTAGTCGTAGTATTCCTACACAGTTGCTGGAAGGGGTAGCGGTATCCCTCTAATGAGAGCTTTCGTCGGCTCGAAACCGTCGTCCTA
>Ga0247741_1001458_pt1 | contig 13102 bp, 8 predicted proteins | sample UWRJL213509R2_FD_180945 | JGI IMG/M metagenome (GOLD analysis project Ga0247741, IMG submission 180945) | Plant litter microbial communities from Arlington Agricultural Research Station in Wisconsin, United States - UWRJ-L213-509R-2 | ecosystem: Environmental > Terrestrial > Plant litter >... | reverse complement strand
GCCTTCGACAGCCGGGGAATCTGTTGGCAGCCGCACCACAGGTGGAGGCAGCAGAATACCAAGTCCCTCAGCATGCTCGACAAATTGTGGCCAGTCGTCTTCAAAGGTGACCAAACTTGAATGAGCATCGTAGAACCCGTCTTCGATGTCCCTTCGCAGATCACTGACACGTGCATGATACTCCAATATAGCAAGAATGAGATTTTGACCTGCGTCCGTTTTGTTTATTCCTTCATCCGGACCGAAACGGAGAAGCCAAAGAACGTAGAGGAACGATGCGAAGAATAAGTAATCTAGAGGAAGATGAAGATCGTCGTAGAGAACTTGAAGGCTAGTCGCCAAAAATTGCAGAAGGTTTTCGTGTTGAGAGAAAAGTGGGGAGGTGGGTTGCAATTTATGCAGGGCAAATGCTGATTCGTAAATGAAGTCCGCCCCAATCGGAGAGAAATATGTGGTCTTTCCAGCATCTTCAGACTTGGGGTGATATTTTGCAGCGTTGCAAAAGAAGCTCTTGAGAATGTTGAGCAATTGCGCCTGGCCCTCTATGCATTCGATTTCGATACACCTGCATCAGCCAACATGCCAGGAAAGATCATTACTTGTGCTCACCTGGAAGATTACCAAGGTGGAAGTAAAATAATGGAGACGATGGCAGGGGCCAAATGTCGACCAAGGGTTTGGCACCCTCAGCAAATAGAGTACGTGTAATATTGGAAAATAGCTCTATAACAGACTTTGGTGCACCCTCAAGCCGTCGGGAGCCCACTATTTGGCGATAGAAAAATAAAATATTATGATGCGCGAGGGCATCAAGGGATATCTTATCGGCTGGTGAATTATCCAAGAAGTTATCAAGGTCCACTAGGACAGAGAGGAGGTTCATGTAGTCCATGTCCAACTTGTTTGCGTATATAACGGACTCAATGCACTCCTGCGCAAGGAGGACATCGCGCGGAGACCCATTTGCGCCAACATCAACAAGCGCTTTGACTGTGTCGTAGACAGGTACGGGTCGATGCTTCCAATCCAAGTCCGATTCTTTAAACCTTGTATCCTGTCGCATGAAATCAAGGTCTCGTTGGAACAGCCATGCAATTCCTATCTTGGCCCAGCTATCACCCGTGTTATGACGGAAGATCAGATTTGTGGGACGCCTTTGACGACGTGAGGTGGTCTCGTAGTAAGGAAGTCGACGATCGTTCTCCATAGTCATGCTGTGGGATACAAAAGGATGACGCCCCAGCCTGTCAATGTTGGTGCGGTTGAAAACATATACACAAATAGCAACCAGTGGTCGTAGGAGCCGATAGAATACCCAGGACTGCGGCGACCTATACGGACACGGTGATCGAGGTCTAGTAGCCCATGGCCAGAGAGGAAGGAGGAGAGAGAGCGCCTGCATAGTTGGTGATATTGTCGTCCATAAAAGAAAGAATAGGCTGAATCCGACCGCGATGGCAATGGGAATAGCGACGGTATGGTTGAGACTCCAGAGGAAATCCAGTATGCCAACCAGAAATAGGGCGAGGCCAACCTGCAGGAGGAGAGGAAGTGCCGTGAAAATCTGTGGTAGATACCATCGATCGAGAGATTCAACGGCGATATGATGGAGGGAAAATGCAATTTGGGGCTCCAGGTCTGTTTGCAGGCGGAGATGCTCTCGGAGCCACTGCAGCGCGATAATTCCTATAAGGACGGTGGCGAGGCTGAAGATGAGGCTAAGGAACCATAGGATATTGATGCGGACAGCGGTGGGCGAAGGACTGAACGTGACCATAGTGAGGCTCTGCGTGGTGGCTGTTCCGTTTGTGCTGCCTTTAAGTTGGGCAAGGATACGGAGCAAGAGGTCGTTCGCTACATCGCCCGAGTCTTGTTTGAGTCCCTTGTAGGACTCAATGATGAAAGCGGTGACGACCGCTGAGAAAAGACCGGCCTTCAAATATTCTGATGTTAACTTTGAGACGCAATATCACGACGGGACTCACGAAGATCAAGAGGTTCTGGACCTCATCCTTCCATGCGTCGCATCTCGCTTTATCCTTCTCTTTTCGTATTTCCAATAGCAATTTAAATGGGTCCTTCTCTATCTTGGAGCGCGGATTGTGGAAATGTTCGCTCAGGTTCACTGCCTTGATCCAGATACATTCGTTAGAGATGCGGCTAAAATGGCCCGTGGAACAGTATTGTCAGATGTACCTCCTTCTCTGTCTGCTCTGGTCCACTTCCTGTTGAATCGCGGGTTTGAGGGGTTTGCTGCGCTTGAGACATCACAGCGTGAGAGGGGCACTGTCGCTGGATGCCAGTTTGGTGGCAAGAAAGAAGGGAATGAATTATTTCGTGTGATGCAGTTGCAATCAACAAACCTTTCGGCAGGTGACGTGCATGTGATGGGTTCCTTGTACCAGTACTACTACACGTGTAGTAGTAGTAGCGACTCTTTACATGTTTAATGTTAAGCAGCCTCTTGCGCCAATCGTATGCATACTCTCCAGGTTCTAAAATGCAGCCAAATGATCAACTATTTTCCATCTGAACAAGCCCGACTATTAAATATTTACCGAGCAATGAAGCTCGCTATGTCTGGTTGACGAATTAATCAACGGTAATGGCTCACTCCTTAGGTATCGGAAAATGCATCTAGGAATCTTCCGTCCGTATTGGTTCGCAAAGCTCCCAGGCACGCACGACTATTCCGTATCCATCGAATAACCCTTAGTCGGAAGAGTCTTTGTAGAACGCATATGAATTCCTTGTCAGCTCGTCAAGTGACCAGCGGCGTAAGTGCGCAATTTTTGTAGATCTGCAACTTCAGGTCAGCTGGTAGGGACGAAGCAAGGAAATCTCATCAGAGCAGACGCTGACTGGCAGATTACGAAGATATGGATATGAGTTGGAACCGTAGATGAGAGAGATTGTGGCGAGAGAAGGGGTACGCGAAAGCGGACATTTCGACCTTCAGACGAGCCGTATAGAGCAACAGATTATATAAGGCTTTAATGTCGAGTGGAGTTGAAGGGAAGTAGGGCGGCAAGACGTTGGAGTCGTATGCAAGCAGATTTCTTGGAGAGCGTACTTGCTCACAAGAACGACGACTCTCGTAAGATACGTGAAGTTTCGAAGTCGCGGCTTCATAGTACGCCAAAAGAAGGGAGTGATCCGTCGCTATAATGTGTTAACAGCAGGAACCAAGAGGCTGAACCTACTGTAGAGTAAAAACTATCAATCAGTGGGTATCTAGTGGAAGGCAAGAATACGTACTGGACGTTAAAATTCCAATCTCTTCAAACCGTCCCAACATCGCCAGCAACTTCTGACGTCTGAACCGACCGCTCGTCTTCTGGCTACAACGGCGATCTAATCTAGATGACTCCGAGTTCACGAGGAACTGCAAGCTAAGGACCTGAAGTAAGAGATTCACAGGTCTGCAATGGCGACGAGCGGTGCAGGTTCTTGACCACTCGTTGTTAGGCCCAGATGAAGGGACAAGCGCGCCTGGCATAGCCCTCGGTATGGACACACATCCTTCCACCCATATTTCCACGTGAGAGGCGCTTTGGGCGCGGAGAAGGGGAGGTCGTAGGTGGGAAATGGTGTTTGAGATCCGCACATTGGTTCGGTCATGTTCGAGTAGGAGTTAAAGAGGGTAGTGGATGATGAGCTCGTCCGAGAGATGGCCTTTGCCTACGAAGGTGAAATTCGGACTTGATTTTCTTTCCTTTCAGCAGTAGACGACGTCCGGTTGAAGTAGCAAGCAAGTCTCCGCGGTGGTAATCACAGATCAGGAGATGTGGAATAGGGGTATGGCGGTACGTTGGGGTCTTGATGTGGTTGAGGATTGCTCCGAGTTGCCAATTTGAATTTCGAATGAGCCCAATTTATCCGCCAGCGTTGTTGACAACGTGGCTAGACGTAGTTTCATCATTCTAGTGAGTCGGGCCTCCGAGGACAGGTCGAGAGCTGTATTTGCCGTTCCCTCGGGGTCGCAATGCAAAATCATGTAGTCATAGTGCCTTCGCTTCCACAGATACTACAGGATTCTTGGTTTTCGCGGAGGCTAGAGGGAATCGTGTATCGCTCTGCAACATATATTAGTAAAATGCGATAGAAAGATAAATGGCTGGTGCCTCCTCTTGGTGCAGCGAGCTTTCGGTGTCTTGTATATGCATGGTTTCTAACGTCCGGGAGATAGGTATACGTGGCCATGCAAAGAATTGGCTGAGAAAACTGGTGGGATCTGGATAGTTGTGAATCGAGACTGTTATAAGCATCAATTGAGCTCGATTGAGTAGGGCGAAATCGTACATTGGAACGGCCTGCTATATCATCTGGCCACGACCCTTGCCATCCTCTTATTGTCGGTTTTTCTTCCTTCCCTTCCTAATACGCCAACAGATGGCATTGTCTACTGTAGAGGACGAGCATCAAAAACCACGTTACTTCAATTTGGCCAAGATGACTACATCCGCCACATGGTCCGTCGACCACGAATTGGATAGGTATCGTGACGGGCAGTTGCTCAACCGCATTCTTCGTTGCAGTCACAGCGAGTCCCGTCTCCGATGGTTGCAAGACCGACTTTGCGGGCGTGACCGATCACGACATTCGTCTCGTCTCTGATGGGAGCGAGAATCAAGAGAGATGCCGGTTGGCATCATGATGTGCAGCATAGCGGGTGGAAGGTGATTTCAGAGTCAAGTCAGCCATGGGTTGACGTTGAATACAGAACGCGAATCTGGAATAGCACGGAGCTCGAGATCAGAAATTGGATGTTGAGACTGTCAAAGTATTCATGTACAGAGAACGTCGGACGAGTGAAGATTCAAGTTGAACGTGACCAGGGACACCGTAGGCCTGAGGACTGGGAGGAAAACGAATGAGGGCAAGGTGTGACGTGTGACATGTCAGGTTACAGCGGTTACTCAGCTGTGTCGCCCCCCCGAATGACGTTTACCAATATCAATTTACAGACCCTCTCATTGGCTCTACAGGCTACTCTTCCGCGTCTCCGAGCCTCTCGTCGCCAAAACATCTGAGCATGAGCTACCAAGTCACCCCCTTGTCGGGGGTCACTGTATTCTGTAGACCTCCAGGTTGATAGTAACCCTAGTGGCTCGATATCAGGTAAGTATGTCGTTGTCCACACTCTCTGCAAACATCAGACTGAACCTGTCGTTCTATCGCAAGATGACGCCCCTTGTTCATCGGCGAGTCAAACGCCTTTACACTAGTCCTCCTCAAAACCAATTCTTCGGAACTCAGCGCTCAGCCAGCATCATCTTGTTCCGCTCGCATATAACGACGCCTGCCGTCTCTGACTTTCCACTGGCCAGGTTTTCCAACACTCGACGCGCATAACATCAATGTACACCACGTCACGTATACCCATGCCGCCGCTGCCCAAGCACGTTAGATCTACTCAAACCATCGAATTACAACCCTACTGCGTTCCCCACCTACGCCTTCCGTCCGCTTTCCAACATTGCGGTCCTCTCGTTCCTCGCCTCAGCTGCGCAATTTTTGGTATTCATTGAACTTTTCCAGCCTCCGTACCATTCTCCAACGTTTGTGGTTGTCTACTCGTCGTAGGATGAACATGACTGCTGATCCGAAGGTTTGCTTTTCGTCCGTGCGATCCTTGGTCGTTGGCTAATTTATTTTATAGACCACGGGCGCCTTTCGATTCCCAACAAGTCCACACTCGACACGCAGACATGGGCCAGATTCAAAGATGAGATGGAACCGCCCAAAGGATAATGGTATCAGCGCTGCTGAACGCTCCAGGTATGTCGCATACACATATCCTCAAGTCACTTCATGACATCTAAGACGCAAATTTGGCGTTAGATCGTGTCTCTTGAGTCATTGGATCAACCACGAAATGTTACGCGCCTGGAGTTGATATCGACTCGGCTACCCAGCTAGCGGAGAAACGTTGATATGGAGTTGAACATGAAAGCACCTGCGATCTCCTGTGCGTTCGAAACGACGGTAAGTCTTGTTCCTCATCCTCGTTCTCATTCGGTCACACCCATCGCTCGCATCTAGTGCAGCCGTTGCAAATATCTTCGATGCAGCTGTCGGCCGTGCAAGTTCATTGAATGCGATAATTCGTCAGCTGTGGTTACGAAGGACAAATTTTACGACTCGAGAGCACCAGTTTTGGCCTTCGAAACCTACCACCTCGGATACCCATTTTGTTGTAACCAGTACTGGGTTGCCGAACCTGTCTGGCAATAGATCTGTGCGGCTGGTGTACCCTTGTGTATTATATTTGTGCAATATATTCCAGAGGTATGTTCAGCCATTTGTTTGTCTAACTTGTATTACTCAAGCTCAAATATACGCAGTTGTATCATACCAAGAATCTGAACTAAACACCCCAAAACGCTGTCCTGTACTCGATATCGATTCGCAACCATTCGTTTAAGTATTACAAGCTGCGGTTTATGAAACGCATCGTCCTCATGTTAACATTAACCGGAAGCCCGAATGAGAGGGCTCGAATGAGGCCAAAGGATTATATGTGTTCGCATACGTCCGACTGTATGCGACCGGGGATATGAACTGTTTGTGCAATTAATCGCTGTATACCCGGGAGCCTTGCGAGCGAATACAGACTCTGGGCTCCTAGACGTATTACATGACTGTTCATGCGCCGATGAGGCTTCCTGCTCGATAAATACTTCGGTTTTCTTATTAGAGAATATCTTTTAGTTCTTGGCTGCGGTTTGGACTCTGAACAGCATACATACAATCGGTGGATGACGGAGGGACTTTTTAGTTATTGATAGTCGCTACCTGCACAGTGTAAAGTTACATGCATGTCACTGCACCGCATGTCACTGCACGAAATAATACGTCGGTTTTGTCACCAAACTACTCGTGCGTTCCAAAAATAACCGGACACCGGGATTTTCGCACGCTTGTGAAACGCCCTATCCGCAACGAAATAGCGACGCTCTGGCCACAGAGAGAATTTTCGATTAAAATAAGTTTATAATCGTATTATAACATATAACTAGAACACATAAATAAAATTTTAACTAAGAATGAAGATCGGAATCTACGATAATGAAGCATTCAAGATTTAGTGGCAATTTTGACGGAATGCCACATTCCAATGCCCAGTATAATGTTTTTGCGGTTTTAAACCAGCCCAAAAGTGTTCATAGAGAGTTTTATACATCTATAGAGCTTTCTCAAAAATATTGAGCTTGTAACTATGTTCTATGACGCCTGTACTCGATAGATCATTTTATGGTTTGTTTTCAGAATTCACCATTCGGAGCTGATTCGGCAGGAACGCCTCAATAAAATGACATATCTATTTAAAATCTGCGTCACTTAAGCATAATTAGCTCACTGAGAGTGCTAATGAGCCAACCGCTCGATATGATGTTGTTGTATTCGTGCAAACGATGATATATATATTGTTTTAAATGACTGGATTTCTTAGCAATAACTTTCCGTGCGGCCACGGTCGCACTGGGTGGCTGAAGTTAATTGATATTTTTTGAGTACGCTACATAGATGTATCCAGCTCTCTATGAATACTTTTGGGCTGGTTTAAAACCACAAAAACATTATACTGGGCATTGGAATGTGGCATTCCGTCAAAATTGCCACTAAATCTTGAATGCTTCATTATCGTAGATCCCAATCTTCATTCTTAGTTAAAATTTTATATATGTGTTCTAGTTATATGTTATAATACGATTATAAACTTATTTTAATCGAAAATCCTCTCTGTGGCCATAGCGTCGCTATTTTGTTGCGGATAGGGCGTTTCACAAGCGTGCGAAAATCCCGGTGTCCGGTTATTTTTGGAATGCCCGAGTAGCATCCAGAGGTTGTGTTCACACTCACTTCATAATGTCCCAAACCCCAGAATCGGGCGATCAAACAGGAAATGGACCAGAGAAGATGGTGCCTCTTACAACGCCGTCCCATTTTGGTCTCATTTCTAACGAATACCTTCTAGTTCAAGCCAGTGAACCCCAGCGAGAATTTCCAGAATCTTTACTCCAAGACTGACAAAGACCCATTCACTCTGCTATTGGAAACACGGAAAGAGAAGGATAAAGCGAGATGCGACGCATGGAAGGATGAAGTCCAGAACCTCTTAATCTTCGTGAGTTTCGTCTTGAACATGTCACGTCCCAAAGCTAATATCAAGATTTTTGAAGGCCGGTCTGTTCTCAGCAGTCGTCACTGCTTTCATTATCGAGTCCTACAAGGGACTCAAGCAAGACTCGGGCGACGTCGCCAACATTGTTTTGCTCCGTATCCTTGCCCAACTTGAAGGTAGCACAAATGGAACAACCACAACGCAGAACCTCACGATCCCCACATTCACTCCTTCGCCCTCTGCTATCCGCATCAATATCCTATGGTTCCTCAGTCTCATCTTCAGCCTTGCCACAGTTCTTATAGGAATCATCGCACTGCAGTGGCTTCGAGAGCATCTCCGCCCGCAAACGGACTTGGAGCCCCAAATCGCATTTTCGCTTCATCATCTCGACGTCGAATCTCTCGATCGTTGGTACCTACCACAGATCTTTGCTGCACTTCCTCTCCTCCTGCAGGTTGGTCTCGTCCTATTCCTAGCTGGCATACTTGATTTCCTTCGGAGTCTCAACCATACTGTCGCTGTTCCCATAACCATTGCTGTTGGATTTAGCCTATTCTTCCTTTTCTGGACAACCGTACTACCAACTATGCAGGCATCCTCTCTCCTCCTTCCTCGCTTGCCGTGGGCTACTACACCTCGATCACCGTGTCCGTATAGGTCGCCCCAGTCGTGGGCATTCTATCAGCTCCTACGGCCACTGGTTGCCACTTTGGTATATAATTTCAACCGCACCAACATTGACAAGCCAACTTCTTGGGGCCGTCGTGGTCTCGTATCTCACAGCATGATTTTGGAGAAGGATCGTGAATATTATTACGACCAATCCGAGAATCCTTCATGCCGTCGAAGGCGTCCCTCAAATCTGATCTTCCGCCATGAGATAGGCGATAGCTGGGCCAAGATGGGAATTGCATGGCTGTTCCAACGAGACATCGATTCCATGCGACATAGCGCAACATTCAAAGAATCAGACTTTGATGATAATCACCGACCCGTACCTGTCTTTGACACAGTCAAAGCGCTTATTGATGTTGGCGCAAATGGGCCTTCGCGCGATGTCTTCCTTGCGCAGGAGTGCATCGAGTCTGTTGTATACGCTAACAAGTTGGATATGGACTATATGACCTACCTCTCTCTCCTAGTGGACCTTGACAACTTCTTGGATGATTCCCGAGCCAAGGAGATGCCTTTTGATACCCTCGCAAATCACAATTCATTGTTCTTCTATCGCCGCATAGTGGGCTCTCGACGACTGAAGGGTGCACCAAAGTCTATGATAGACCTATTTGCCAATATTACACGTACTCTATTCGCTGATGGTGCCAAACCCTTGGTCGACAATTGGCTGGTGCCATCGTCTCCATTATATTACTTCAACTTCGGCCGTTATCCAGGTGAGCACAGATGATGGTCTTTCCCGGGTTTTTAGCTGATGCACATGTATTGACCTTGAATGGATAGAGGGCCAAGCTCAATTGCTCATCATTCTCAAGAGCTACTTTCGCAACGCTGCAAAATATTACCCCAAGCCTGAAGATGCTCGAAAGACCACTTACTTCTCTCCGATTGGGTGGGACTTCATTCACTTCTCAACCTTTGCTATATATAAATTGCAACCCACATCCCCACTTTTCTCTCAACATGAAAATCTTCTACAATCTTTGACGACTAGCCTTCAAGATCTCCACGATGATCTTGCAGCCCATCCCCCTCCCGATTACTTATTCTTTGCGTCGTTACTCTATGTTCTTTTCCTTATCCGTTTCGGCGCGCACGAGGAAATGTTCAGGACGGACATCGGTCAAAATCTCATTCTCGCCATATTGCAGTACCATACACAAGTCATTCAGCTGCGAAAGGATATAGAAGAGGAATTCTACAACACTAATGGCACCTTTGAACAGGACTGGCCAGAATTTGTCCGGCTTGCCAAGAAGTACGGTGTTGTGCTGCCAGTACCTGCACCGCCGCCACCAACAGATTTCTCGCTCTTCGAAGGCGCTAACACCCAAGAAAGACCCTTCCAGCCATCCGCCGATGCGATTGTTGATGTTCGAGTCAAACCACTTGGTGAACGTGGTTTGCAAGATGGTATATCTGCTCGTTCCTCTTTGAAGACGGAAGGCGACGACGCGACAGCCTAAAATTTTGGATATTGGACACATTGGAGGACATTCTTACTGTTGGGATTCAGTCAGGTTTTATACATTTCACCTTACAGACATATAGGATTCTTCATACTTCTTCATCATTTGTAATGAGCTTCATATAAGTTATATCTTTACTCGTTCCCTCTGATACAAGACCCATACTTATGTGCGCCATTCAACTTAGTTCAGCATAAGGATAGCTATGATCGATGTCCCCTAGTACCGTAAGCAGGGCACATCATCAATGTAATTTGTTCGCTTTGAAGACCTTCGAGAGTCACTGCCTCTGTTTTCGACATATTTGATGATATTTTCAGCCACAACATGCTTACAGTGAGTGCAACTGTATGGTATTAAATAACACTCGAACCATGAACGAACACGTACGGGGGATCAGAGCATAATGACCGGGTGACTCAGATGCTGTGCTAAGACTTCAGCACCCCCGACTCACAGCCAAACCTCAGCCTGCTGCATGGTGCCCATCAATACAAATTCACAAAAAGGATCTGCCGTCCGGTGCATAGACCTGTCACTCTGAAAGCACCACAAAATGGACGATATTATTCATCGCATGACGACAGCAAGTGAACCTTCAGTCTGCATCATGAGGACAACAAATACACCGCATGAAAATAGAAGAACCTTCGTTTCACCACACGGCAACAGCTTTGGATGCACTTTTCGCGGCTCGAGGTGGGGAATAACTGCTCTGCCTGCAGAGACGAGTGATATAGAACTCCATGTTCAGGTCGGCTGGTGGCGGTGCGTTCAAGAACGAAGCAGGGAAGGTAGTAATCCCATTAGAGCAGGCGCCGACTGGCAAATTGTACCTGAACTAAGATACTGTACCATTTCGATCAATTCGGCCAAAGGTTGGGATTTTTTATTTTTCGAGAAATCCCAGAAAATCTGAAAATATTTGAAACATTCAAATCCGGTGTCAGAAAAAATCAGGTGGGACAGGGGACGGCCGAATTGAACGAAATGGTACAGTATAAGAATGAGTTCCATTCGAAGGTAAGGTGAATATTGGAACGCATCGAAACACTTGGTGAGCGACGCGACCCAAAACCTTCTCTTGTCACTGCCACTCCCCAATTTTCTGCAGCACTGAAACAATAGGGTCTGACGCCGCGAGACTCTTGGTGAGTGTACTTGGCCACAAGAACAAGAAAATCATCTTTCGTAAAATGCGCAGACTTCGAAGTGGCCACTTCATAGTACGTCAAAAGAAGGTGGCGTAAGAAGCTAGACATACTGTAAGGCAAAAATGATTAGTCAGTGGGTCTCCGATTGAAGGTAAAATACGCACCGGACGAGATAAAATCCCTCAAACCGTTCCAAACGGCACCAGCGACACAAAACGTCTGATTCCACCGCCCGTCCCCGGGTTAGAACGGGATCCAATGCGTCCAAGTTCACGAGGGACTGCAAGCTAAGGCCCTGAAGTAAGAATTTGAAGGTCTGCGATGGCGGTAGACAGTGCAAGTTTTTGGCATTTTGTCATTAGGCACTTAGGCGCTGATGAAGGGACAGGCACTGAGGCGCGCCTGGTATGGCCCTTTGTATGGACAGGCGTCCTTTCACCCATGTTTCCACGTCAGAGGCGGTTTGATTGTTTGGATGGGTCGTGGGCGTGGAGAAGGGGAGGTCGTAGGTGGAAAATGATGATGGAGATACGCACATGGGTTCGGTCATGTTCGAGTAGGAGTCAACGAGGAGGGTGACAGATGTGGATGGCGAGCTCGTCCTGACGAGAAATGGTCTTCGCCTATGAAATTGAGATTCGGACTTGATGTTTCCTCCATTTTAGCACCAAAAACGACGTCCGGCTGGGGTGGCAAGCAACCAGCGGTAGTCACAGAGCAAGGGATGTGGATTAGAGGTACAGCGGTAGTTTGGGTTCTTGACGTGGTTGAGGGTTGCCCCGGCGCATACATGGTCGAACCTTCGACCACAATTCATCCACGATGTCAATAACGTGGCCCAGGATGGTTTCATCCTTCTCGTGACTGGATTCTTCGGTTTTGGGGAGGTTATGTTCCTGACTTCAGCCGGAAGATAATCTTGAATAATGCCCAATATAAATCAGTAAATGTATGCCAAAGGGATATGAATGGCTGGTACCTCCTCTCGGCGTAACGAGCTTTTGGTGTCTTGTACATGGTTTCTTGCGTCCGGGAGGTGATTATACGTGGCTTTGCAATGAAATCGCTGAGAGAGAGTTCGTACAATCTGGAGGACTGAGAATCAAAACTGTAACGAAATATGGTGAATATTGAGCTCGAAGGTTGAGTAGGCTTAGAACATACTGTACCTTGGTGATAAGATATCGGAGAGTCGCTGTATGATCGTGTCAGGATGTAATTATATACTTTGACGGATCTGAGAAATGATGAGGATGATGCTGGACGAACTGTCGAGTGTTCGATAGTTCGTTAGTGTGCGGGGGTCGCTGGTGGCGCTCTCAGTGGACCCGAAATTTCGGATGTCCCGTGACCACGACGCGGATTGGATTTCGCGTCTTGGTCAAAAGAGAAAGGCGCCGCCAGAAGACCAGAGCGCTTGGAGAAACCGAGGCAGTCCGAGCTGGATGCCAAGTGGCTGTACCAAACACTGGGAGTAGGTGGGTGGGCATAAAAAGAAAGAGAGACTTGAATGAGCGAAAGGTTGTGACACAACCTGGAGTGAGTGGATGAAGGACGCGAGGAGCGTGTAAGTACGCGACGACGCGACAACAATCTTTGTTTGGGTTCATGCTCAGCTACAAACACATCTAGGCTCCTTATCTCATCTTATCCTATGATGAGGCAGCCCT
>Ga0247741_1001457_pt1 | contig 13109 bp, 9 predicted proteins | sample UWRJL213509R2_FD_180945 | JGI IMG/M metagenome (GOLD analysis project Ga0247741, IMG submission 180945) | Plant litter microbial communities from Arlington Agricultural Research Station in Wisconsin, United States - UWRJ-L213-509R-2 | ecosystem: Environmental > Terrestrial > Plant litter >... | reverse complement strand
AACTAAGGGCTGTTTGGGGCGGAGGGGCAGAAACGGGGTCATAACGTCTGGGGGTCTCATGTAGATAGATTAGCTTCTAGCTCCGAGTGTCTCGCTTGAATGCATGACAATAAAAGATTCAAAAAAAAACGAGACCAAGACGTAGGGAGACGGATAGTTTCCCGCGTCTTCATGACATGTCACCGCACACTATTCTGTCAAGTGGAAGGCTGTGTTTGACACCAGACAGCGACTGATACGGGTTGTCGCAACCAATGCCATTAAGTATGCTATTGTACAGGTAATAGAGAATGTCAGATACGTTGCCCACTCTTTCGAGATGCTAAATTTTGAATTCTTCAAATTAGCGGCCTCACCTTAGACTCATGGTCATGACAGCCCAGCAACCCCGTACATTTTCTATGGCATTAGCAGTGAGTACTAGCCTTCGGGTTTGCTGACTCGGCCCCACACGTACAATCGAGATGGCTGAGGGTTTCGTCCAGATGTTTCATCCGTCCGCGGGGACCTTGACCAATGGGACTGAGAGGACCACCGCAAAGCGCTCTTGTGACAATCTTGTTTCGAAGACATTTGTGAATCTTCGTACTAAGTTCACGGGATCTAGTCAAAGCAAATAGCGATGATCCATGAATCAGAATTGATTATCTAGCATTGTCCTCGACAGCTGTGGGTGTCCCAGTCGGAAAGATAACTTCCTCTGACTCCGTGCTCGATGCTGTCCTGGGCTCCAAGTGCCCATTGCTCTCGCTGCAGCTTCGACCGTCGCTTACACATTCTCAGGAATAGCCGTAGTCATTGAAGAGGCCGTAGGACTCGGGACCTTGACGGTCATCGTCTTGATTCCGGTATGTCTGAATACCTGGCGGGTTCAGGTTTCGTCTTCTCCGGTTAGCATTTGGCAAACATATTACATGGAGTGTCTGCGAATCGGTTAGGCGCTGGGTAGTAGGAGGCAAGTAAGACAATCAAACGTACTGATCAACTTCGGAGTATCACTCGGGCAGCTATCTTGACGCTTAGGGCCTTCTAAACAAAGATTGGCGATGGTGTCGCAGCTACTCTAGTTACTAATCAGCGCTGCGAGCAAGAATCGAGGGACGCGATGGCGACTCACGGATGTGGAGGAGTCCAACTTGTCTCCAACCTCATTGGTTGAAGTCCGCTAGTTTTGAAGTGCTTGAGCCAGCGCCAGTGCCCTGGCGTCTCCGTCCACTATGGGTTCCCATTAGTAAGGTGAGGGAATGTGGAAAGCGCCGAGAAGCTGAGAAAGAGTTATCCAGAAATGTTAACGAACTGCACCATACATACGAGAGGTGCAGATGTTCAGCGTTGGCGATGTTGTGGAGACTCTCCATGTCCTGTTCGAGAGAACTGTAATGATAGAAAGATATGATTAATCTATATATAAAAACACTAGGAGCACGTACTTTCTTGTCCATTTTGCAGGAACCGTTCTGGGTTGGGTTTCCCTCCTGGCGTTCACCAAAAGCCATTAAACTCCTATGTTTTTGAGGTCGTCTTTGACCACCTTATCTAAAATCAAACATACTCTCCACTAAACAGAAAAATTCAAGTTAATTCGTTATCAAGTAACCAAAATTTGACGTTGTCCACTTACAGGCCAAAACCCACTTGAGCACTTTTCGGTGGAGACTGCGTAGGTCCCTCGGTCTTCGAAAAGACGCGCACAAGCCTTGCCACACTACCCATTGATACATTGATGTGGCATTTGCTGCAAGAGGGGAGCGTCAGCAGTGTATGTATTGACCTCTATGCAAAGAGAAGAAACTCACTGATCAAGGACCCGCTTGTTCCGTCTGTCCAATGGACGCGCTCTCAAAGAAAAACGTTACGATCTGGGAACCCGAACAGTAGTGGAAGAGACTCTAATATATCAGACTATCGTTGAATTCTGAGGCTGTTGGGATCCTGAGTGGTGAGCCTGCGTGATTGCAACTGGTACCAGGCTGAGGAGGGGACTATTTGGTGTTCTACATTGAACTTTGAGAAAAGGTGGTCCGAGAGTCGATGGCGCTGCCCAGTGCGTACGAACATTATGCACAGTGGAAGAAGGATGAGTAAACGTGATTGGTTGACGTCATTCACACGGTCTATCTCTTTCTGTTGCTGCATTATTCCAACGCCGTTGATACCATTCTCTGTCTCCTAGCACTTGTCTCTGCAGCCTGGCCCTTGATATATAGATAGCTGAGGTATACCTCCATTTGATTACTCGTGCTCTACCACACCTCACCGCTACGCCCCCCACTCGTACCACAATTCCCTTCAAACATCCCGGCAGGATGGCTGTCCCCACTTGCGCTTAGCGTTTAGCCACGGTGCATATATTTGCTCCCATAAACGACACCCTTCCTCCACGTTTAACTGACTTTATCAAGCTGAGAGCGCCTTCACAAGCGAGTGGACCTTCGATCTTGTGAAGGTTTGGTATGAAATGTCCTGAGCCGTGACACCACTGATGAGACTCGATCGGGTGCGTCATTCTTTGGTGTTAACTCTTACAGTGAACTCATATGGCAGCGCTTAGGCGCTTCGACGCATAGGTCGCTGTAGCGTTAATGGGGGGTTCGAGGGTAAGCAGATTTATAGCTTCCTGTTCACTCAGGACTGAAGATATTAACCGATCATTGGTTCTTCAAGTAGGGCATTCGTCCAAGGTGACGCCTCTCGCATGCATAAATTCGTACTTACAAGCTGTGAAGTTGATTTTCTCAGAGTCTGTTTCACCATGGGCTGGGCAGTGGTCAGGCGACGGACTCTCGTTTTCCTCAATGCCAACAATCACTTATGAATGCCCGGCCACCAGCATTAACATCAAATGAACTTCCGCACTTGTAAAGTTGGATATTATTCAGGGTCCGTTTCAATGTCTCTCGGATGACTTCAATATTGACGCATGTACCTACAGGCCCGACACCTGAAGCTGAAGCTCAAATCCTATGGCATAAAATAGCTGGAACGCGCTTTCGGGTCGATATTCATATTGGCACGGTATGATGATCGGGTGGAGGTAATGCGATGACATTGTCTCGTTTCGATAAGGCGGTAGGTCAGTATCATAGCCAGTAGTCTAGCTTGCTGCTTTATGCAGGTACTCGATGAGGAGCGCATTCCCCGAGTCGACCTTTTCTTTTTACAAGACCCTAATGACCATTTGAGACTAAGCTTATTCAACCTTGCTATCCTAGTGCAAATATTTTCATGCTACTTTTGGCTGCGGTCGAAAACGGATCGTATACTTATATATGGAGGGTCTGAGGCTGGTTGGATGTGGGCTCGAAATGCTTATCAATATTCCCGAGCCTGGGCACATAAATTGACGCCTAGTATGAATACATACTAGCCCGTCTATATAGGAACTTCATCATGTTCTTGTCAAAGTAGCGGTACCTTTGTAAGGCGATTGTATTAGTGGAAGTCACATCGATCTCAAGCTCAAGCGAGCTGATTCGGTGTTCTCAGTCCCATAGTGAGACACATGTATACTCAGACAAAGCATACATGAATGAAATCAACATGAGAAGCCACATTCGTCTCTTCAGTATCTGGACAATGCCGGGTTTCTATAGCCAATGAAGAAATCTCGGATGAGAAGCTTAAACCCCACTTCCAAGGCGAGGCTAATGGACAAGAAAGTGATACTGCGCCTGAAGAATCTGATATTTAAACCATGTTGACTCTACCTCCAATCTACAACCGTAAACCCATGCACTACCCCAACCACTCGCACTGGCGACAAGCGGATGCGAGCATCTCCCATGCCTGTGCCTCCCCCTCTTCTCCGGGACTGTACACCTGGGGAACTTTTACATGGTACAGGTGGCTATAACCGTGAGTTTTATCCCCGAACCTGTTTCAAACACAAGACGAAAATTAGGCAAAAATAAAGTACAAGGAACTATCTTACTTGAATCCAATAGTGCCATCTTCGAAACCTGGGCCATACCAAACATCGAAGTGAATGACGGGGTCATCTTTATTAGGACCCTTGAGTTCAACATAATTTGTACCACAATTGTATTCAGATAGGCCCGAAACCTTGCGGTTGGATATTCTGGCCAAGAACTGTTCGGATTTTAGTAGCGTACATCAGGCCTAGGCTGTAACATTTCGTACCTCCAATGTTTGGGTGTAGTGTGAATCGGTATCACACAAACTACCAGATGAATGAGTGCGAGTACACAAGGTCGAATTAACCTCGCATACTATATCTTCATTCTGGCATGAGCAGCGTTGTAGTCTCGTACAACCTCCCAGGTGAAGGCGCTCCAAAAAGCCTTCAGTCTCGTGTCAATGTCAGATTCATCGATGCTGGGATATCCACTGTCCTGGAAGCATGATGGTTCAGTTCAATGCAAAGTGAGCAGACAAACAAAGAGTACCATTAAGTATGCAAAGATCTTCTTCAGAGTCAAGACAGCAGGATGCCTTTTCCAAGGCTGCGAGTGCACGAACAGCTCGCATTGACGAAAGATCCCAGCATTTTTAAGTTCTTTGGAAAGCTGTCTGCTGAGCCCAGCTTCTGTACAGTACTTCGCAGCTGAGCCCATGGCTGATAGATGTCGTTCGAATGTTTCGGCTTGCTCAAAGCCGATGAATGTTGCAACTGCGGACGTTAACCGCAAACACAAAACAAAAGTCAGAATAGTACTTTGAAGCTTCAATTACACGTACAAGACGGATTGCAGATGGCTCGAATATACCCCAATCCCAGCACTGTGCGACATTCTGCAATATCAACAAAGAAGTCTATTGATCTTGAGGGATCCAAGAGAAAGTCGGGGAATGAGGCATGGAGCAATTTGAGATTATCACCCACATCAATGACTGAGTGCAAGGTGCGCAGTAGCCTCTTCACGTCGCCGTCCCGCAGGCCGAGGATTTGTTCGATCCTCGGGGATTTCAATAACACGCCAAAGATGTCCTGTTGCCCATCCATGTCCCTAATGAGAATGAGCTGGCCGAGAATCTTCAGAACTTCAGCACGATGCTTCGCTGGCACAGAATGGACTATGTGCGTGTAGAGCTGGTCAAGAGTTGAATATGGAGCGTCGCCAGCTGGTATTTCCAGTACTTTCAGGATAACCTTGAGGCGGTCATCTGGTCGGTCGTCTGGTGAGCTGAAGTACGAGATGACGGTGGTTGCAAAGACAAATTGGCCAGATGCCCTGTCTAACAAGTAAGTAATAACGTCCATGGAGGGCCAGTCGGCTGGCAGGTATGGATGCATGGAACGGATCTCTGCAAAATTCATGGTGAAGTAGTGTCGTATGTCACGATGGACAAGGACATCTTGGTTCAAGTCAATGACAGACACGCGATCGTCTGGGAACTGAGATTGCAGCCTGCTGACAGCTAGGCAGATGTGAACTTCAGGACGGCTGGCAATAAGGAAGCGAAGGGGCAGGCGAACATGTTTCATGGCGTCGCCAATGATCCTGATGATGTCGCATTGGACGTCGTTTCCATTAACTTCGTCGAGTCCGTCAATAACAATCAGAGTCGGATACGACTTGAGCCCAAAGGTGACAACATCAAGGAATCGAGCCATCGTCGCAATCTGCTTGACGGGTTCAATGATGAGGACCTTCATTTGTTCTTCTCGTCCCCTCGAGAAAAGAAGGGGGTCTGCACGAATGGCCTTGTTGATGTACTTCTTCGTGGATGGGAAGGCCTGCATGAGTTGAATGGCCAATGTCGCAATGATACGGCTGCCATCGCTGCAGTTGGCGAACCGATTCGAGGCGAAGAAGGATCCGACTATGCGTCCATATTGCCTGCAGAGATCCGCGAACGTGAGGAGGAGAGCCGTTTTCCCAGTCCCAACGCCTCCGCGCAACCACATCATGGTGGCGGAGTCGATTTTACTTCTCTCCCAGGCATCCAACTCGTTGCCAAGCTCCACTCGGGTCTCTGCCATGCATCTAGGCTGATCGATTCGGGCATCAGAATTGGGAAGAGCGGCGGGTGAGGCTCTTTCAAGAAGGAGATCTGTGCCTGGCGGGGTGTTACTCGATGGTTAGACAGTCAGATAAGAGGGATAGACGTGGTGATGTACCTTTCAGCAGCGACCCCTGATAATTGTTTTGATTTCCAGCAATATGGGTAGGGCCGGCTACCATCATGGAACCACTGGCGTGGTTGTTCTGATTACCGCCAACAGCAGTGAGCGTCGCGTCCTGAATATGGATCGGAGTGTGCTGAGCATTAGCGAAAAAAGTCATGAGTCGGCGCCAGAGTATGGTGATGCGAAGAGGTTTAGTTCAGGACGAATGTGTCGAGTACTTTCACAGGCCGCTCTGGGCAGTGCAAACTCACGGCGCCGGTCTACACGTGCGATCCAATTCAACCCGCACCCGTCAACCTCTGTGCAGAGGGCTGTGTCTGTCTAGAAATAGATAAGCTGTCCGCACTTCAGCTGGGGTAGGAATATTTGAAGTCACTTCTAGTTCACGTATGGCTTCTCTTTTCAGGGAAATTGTATTTCGTTTGCTGACACCTCAAAACTGACACCTATGACACTACCGAATATAGTATTTTCCAAGGTTCATGTAGAATCAGGAGTGTTGGTTTTGGTTTCAAGGTTCACGTTATGGTGATGCTAGTGGTCGGGCCCGGCGCGCTCGAAGTTACGGTAGGTGTAGCGCAAGCCATAGCACGTAGCGGGCAATGGTAGGACCTGATGAAGTGGTGTTTGCTTGATATGTTGTTCGTTATCGTCTTTAGCACGTAATGACTATAAATACAGGTTATTCTCTAGGGAAAAGACGACAATCGATTGAAAAGACTCACTCTTCAGATTCCAAGCTGTCGTGGATCTATCACTCCAGGTGGTAAGCATGATGATAGCGAGTAGATCGTCATAGTTATCTATGCAATAAAATAATAAGCATCAAACATCGAAAAGTGGCGAAGGGAAGCTACCTGAACTCAGGGAGCGGTCCAGCCGGCGTCCGGCTTGGTTAGTAAAGATTTGGTACATGATAATGGTTTGTGCTAAGCCACTGGTCAAGCATTTGTGTCTGATGGCAGCTCAGTCGAGCCTGGGCTAGCGGTAGGAGACAAGGTGACGTCGACGTTGAAAACCATTTTGAAACCTATAAGGTGGTATAGTTCAGAAGGAAGGCATGGTGACAGTGGATCAATACGTACGTACGTGAATAAGGGATCAGGCATTCAGGATTAACGACGTTGTTTTGGTTCTTAATTTTTATGTCGGAGGCAGAAAAACCGCTGCAAGAATGTTCAGAAATCGCTTGGGAGTGAGAATGGATGATTGACATACCTTCCACCATCTGCAAACCACGAACCCTCAATCACTGGTGAGCATCAAGAGGTGTTGAGGTTACACAAGACCGTGCGCTGAGGTGTCGACCTTTGAGAATCAAGGGCTGCGTACACAATACAGCCCATCCAACGATTCGCTAGAGTCAACCACATGCGAATGGGGACCTTTGGGTAAGCACACTCTTCTTAGAGCGTTTCGCGCTCGTTGGCTGATTTAGGACGGGTTCCACATCTCTAGGCAACCTATAAATGGTGGATATAGTTAGCCTTGTGTAACCCGAAAAAAGCAAGGAACTCACTGAGAATCGGCTGTCAAGCTGCGGATTACCGATGAAGCTAGGCTCGTTGTTGGAATCCTGCGCGCAGAGAGACTGCTGTGGGCATCAGGTATGAGGAGCCACTAGCTAACGTGCAGTGCTGTAATGCAAGATCGGAATGGCTGAAAGGACACTTGTAGTTTGGTCGTTGGCTGACGTTCGTATAAACTGACGAGGCGTGGGAACAAAATATTTTCGTGTCCGTACCAAAATCCCTCATCGCTCCAGACCTATGAAAACTTCAATTTGCTTCAGTGAAAGGATTTTGCCACTCTCGGGTCGCCAAAAGAATGACGTTCGGACGAAGTGTATCACGAATTTTATCCAGAGTAACTCAGCCTCTGAGTGAGTTCGTCTCGCGTCTTTCTCTCTTTTTGAATGCGATCTGATTTTGTCAAGTCTGATCCTACGTCGCTTTGAGTCCACGCATCTACTCCTTGCGCAAGCCCTCTACTCGTCCACCTGCCATCGCAGCTCTTTGCATTTACAATGCTTATTGTCCCTCTTTTGGCATCGAACCCCAACCTCATTGCTGCCAGCCTCGACCTGACGGCGCACAAATCCTGGAGATAGAAAGTTCAGGCAGTTTCTCGTACTCTGGTCGGTGTGTTGAAGCACAGGTTGGTCACTTCATTTCCCCTTCCTGGTCCCAATATGACTCTGATCCCTCCCAGTCCCTATATCTCTCACCGTCAAGCTCACCCAGGCCTGCAGCTGTCCCCGTCGTCTGATGCTCGTCACCGAAGTGCCACCAATTTATCGTAACGGCGGACATGCATGGATGATATCCCTTGCACCCAGCTCATCCACCACTGAACCTGCGTGCCCATCCGCTATCAAAGCCTCTTTGAGCCCTCCTCAATATCCTTCCATCGTCCTGGCCTTCAATCACCGGGCACGCTCCTGGAGACACTGTACCTTGCATCGTGCAGGTATTCCGTTATTGGCACGGAAAAGCTGGCCTGACCTTAGAAGGAAAACATCTCGTACTCTGGCTAGGGCGTGATAAAGGTCGGTCATACCCATTCTCCCCCCGTTTCTCAACGCCAATATGTCATTTCACCTCTTCTAGTCCGTGGATCCTATCCCGCATACCGACTCTCGTGTTCTCTCTCCATATTCTTGCCTCACTAGCCGCCGTCGCCATTATCCGCTTCTGTCGATCCTCGAATCCAGATGAATATCCGTGCACCAGCAGTCACTAGGAAGACCCTCCTTATCGTTATATGATATCTAATTTGAAGCACTCGAACGGCCGAACACAGACCCAGCTTCCTTTGGCGCTCTATCCTGGTCTCGACGAACTAGTTTTATGGCCATTTTGGCCAATGCGGAAATGATGACCCACCTTCTCCAACAATTTGCTACCACGAACCCCTGCTGGCACTACGACCGCCTCCCGGCACCCCATCAAAACGTCCGCTACACTTGCGTTCAACGTTAGGCGACGGCGCATATATTTGCTCTCAAGTACAGTCACAAAGAAGATGTCGGTGGCTCGTCCATCGAATATCGACACGAGGGGTCGCGTTATTGTATCATGCAAATGGTATATTCTTTATTGCGCATGTAGCTTGTCCCTTCTAACAAGCCACCTTTTAGATCTCCCGCAAACTGCTATGGTTCTGACGCCCATTCGTGCAGAAGGTCTCGGCGTTGGCCCACTAGTATTCTCTGCCTATCGCGAACCGACTTTGGTCAATTATCTGCAAAGCAACGCGCCAAGACCATTCAAATGAAGCTCGACGCATAATATCTCATCAAAAGCCCTCGTTGTCGAAATTTGGGTTCTCGCTCGTCCACTTCCTAACGGCCGCGAGACGCAAGCACTGTTGACCTGGACCGCGTCGGCGGCGACGGGTGCCATGCACATACCGATTTACGTCGATCAGCGTCAGCTCCACGTTCAACCGAGGTTATTAAGCCAACAACACCTGCACAAACGAGTGGCCTCAGATAACGGTGTGGAGTGTCCAAAGCTGTCAACATTGGACGTGATGTTGATCCATCATGAGTAGTTTTTGGTTTTGGTTGGCGACTCGGACGGCCACACCTAGGTGCTTCGACCCATAGGTCGCTGGAAAGTTTATCGGAAGTGTTCGAGGGTGAGCATATTCTCAACTTTCCGTTCGTTCAAGACTGAAAGTTGTTGGCTGTTCAAGTAGGGCATTTGCATTGGCGACAGCTATCGCGCGCATAAATTCATGCAAACCGCAAATCCATCTCTCTTGGAATGTGTTCCGTTGTAGCTTGTGCGGTCCCTGACCTGACATACTCTGGTTTTCTTCAACGCCTACAATTGTATATGAACGTTCGGCCGTTAACGTTAACACCAAATGCACCTCCGCACTTGCCTTGAAAATACATGTAATGGGTCAATATATTGTCCACGACTGACCCATCAGCCTCTCGTCTAGCGTCATCACGCACTTTCTCGTTGACCCAATTCCGATACAATTCAGGGTGCGCATTAATCTCTACCCGAATAACATCGATATTGACCCATGTACCTTCAGGTTCGACACGCGAAGCTAAGATCAACACACGACGTACAATACTGACACACTTTCGGGACAAAAGTTGTATTGGTATGGTAGGATGGCTGGGTAGGGGTATAATGTGATACCATTGGCTCGTCCCGGTGAAATGGCGGGTTGACGCCATGGTCAAGAGTCCGTTTTTCGTGTGGTATACATATAACGAAAGCTGCTCCTATAGTTGAAGATGAATCAAGCATCTCATTATCATCGGATGAGCGAAGCTTACTCACTGTTACCCCTTTAAAATTTTGAACAAAAAGCGCACCAGATCCGTCCATAGGTGACCATCATATCTCGTCCGTATGTCAGTCAGCGAGAGCCTTGATCGATGTAGCTAAGAGGATTACTGCGAGGGATTAGCGCAGTACGTTTGCTGACAGCCCTGCTTCCAAGGCATATTGTAGACCTTCGTTCGTTGAGATCTCCTGAAGTCAAAACAAGTTGCGATGACGTTGAATCGGGATCAGATTATCTAGCATCGTCATAGAAATCGATGGGCAGTGCAGCAGTCGAAAAAGAGAACACCGATTCCGTGCTAGACACGAAGCGTCTGAAGGAGAAGCCCTAGGACACGGAATTTTGCTTGTCATCGTCTCCGCTCCAGTAACGCCTAAACGTTTGGCCTCTTCAGGCTTCATCCTCTCCGCTTGGGCCTTTGGTAAAGCTATTGTTGGAGTATTTCATACTAAGTGTCTACGAACCAGTTAGAGACTGGGATAACAGGAGGCAAGTACGGTAATCAAACGCACCCATTGATTTGAGACCATCTCCCTGGGCAGTTATATCTGTGCTTGGGGAACCCTTCTGAACCAGAAGTACGAGGAGGATGATCAACAATACTGTTTTAGCTACCCTAGTTAGCACCGAGAGTAGGAATCGAGGAATGCCTTTGCAACTCACGAGTGTGGAGGAGACCAACTCCTTTCCGACTTCCTTGATCCACCAGCGACGGTGGTTTGGTGGATCGGCACTCTATCGACCATGGGTTTGCAGTAGCAAGCTGAGAGGACGGAGAAAGGGCCGAGAGACTTGGTGGTTCTATTGAAGCTGAGAATGAGTCAGCTAGAAATGCAAACGAGTCGCTCCATACTGTACGTACGAGAGGTACAGATGTTCAACGTTAGCGATGTTGCGAAGGCTCTCCGTGTCCTGCTCGAGAGAACTGTAATGGTAGAAAGGTAAGAAAGGTAAGATTAATTTATTATGAAAATACTATGAGCAACGTACTTTCCTGTCCACTTCGCCTGAACCGCTCGATTAGGTTTCCCTCCTCGCGTTCACTAAACCCACGAGACGCCTCTATTTTTGAAGTCGTCGTTGAGCACGTTATCTGAAATTAAACGTATTCATCACTAAATAGAAATTTTCAAATTAATTCGCTATCCAGGTAACCAAAACGCTGTCCACTTACTGGCCAGAACCGCCCTTAAGCACTTGAAGAAATAAATTAAATGGTTGGTGGAAGTCGCGTGGACGAGCTTTGCAACGTCATCCTTTGGTACATGGGCGTGACATTGCTTTGCTGCAAGGCGGAGTGTCAGTAGTGTGTGGACCTATATGCAAGAAAACTCGCTGATCAAGGACCCCGCCTTGTTCTGTCCGTCCAGTCGACGCGCTCTCAAAGAAAGACGTTCCAATCCGAGAGCGTGATCAGTAGTGGAAAAGGAATATGGTGGACCATCGTTGGATTCTGAGCGATTGAAGGGTTATGAGCCGGCTGAGGAGAGAACCATTAGGTGTTCTACGTTGAACTTCAAGGAAAGGTTCCAAGAAAACAAGTGGTCGATGGCGCTGCCCAGTGCATGGTCGAAGGAGAAGAGTCCATTGCCGTTTCGAGTGACGTGATCGGTTGACGTCATTCACGTAGCCAAGTCCATTCCATTCTCCGTCTCCTCTTCTCTTTTCCCCGACTTTTCACTGCTTGGCCATACTCCGGCCAATTTTTTGAGGTACTATCCTCATTGCCAGCCCGATCTGACTCCCTGATACTGTTCAGACTTCCAGTCCATGCCTGCGATCTTCCCCTCTTCTGCCCGTGGCCCAAATGCCTCCAACAGGCGCATGACGTCTATCCCTCGCACCAACTCATCCCACACTGAACTTGCCTGCCCATTCGCCATCGACACCTTTCTAAACCCTCCTCAATATCCATCCACCCACCGTTCTTGCTCTTCATGTTTCTCCACTCTATCGCTATCCATGTTTCTGGGGACCCTCCGAATCCTGCATGCTGCGGCCAATCCGTGATTGACATGGAGAAGTTGGGCCGAGCTTGGAGGGAAAAGCTCCGTACTCTGGCTGGGCTAGTGTGATACAGGTCGGTCAGATCTGTTCTCCCTAATTTCTGCACGCCAATCTCACGATTGACCTTGTCTAGTCCACACACCCGATTTCACATACTGCCTTTCTCGTCCATATTTTAACCTCATGGTCCACGTCGCCATCATCTGTCTCGTAGCAGACCCCATGTCACTCAAACGGCCGAAGATGGACCTCCCTTCCTCTGTGTTGGTTTCGACGCACAAAGTCTCAAGCCCCATTGACCATGCAAACATGGTAGCTCGTGTTCTACCCCAAATTCTTCAGTGGCCTGCTGCCACTACCCCCCTACTCGTACAAGATCCTTCAAACATCCCGGCAAGCCCACTTGCGCTTAGCGTTCAGCCACGGTATATATTCGCTCCCATACGTCGAACGACACTCCTCCGCGTTCAGCCGACTTCGTCAAGTTGAGAGCACTTTCATAAGCAAGTGGGCCTTGGTATCAAACGTCCTGAGCCGTGACATCGCCGACGAGGTTCAATTGAGTGTGTTGGTCCTTTGATGTTGACTCTTGCGGTGCACTAATACGGAAGCGTTTAGGTGCTTCGCCGCATAGGTCGCTCTAGCGTTTATGGGGGTGCTCAAGGGTAAGCAGATCCATAGCTTCCCGTTCGTTCAA
>Ga0247741_1001456_pt1 | contig 13112 bp, 10 predicted proteins | sample UWRJL213509R2_FD_180945 | JGI IMG/M metagenome (GOLD analysis project Ga0247741, IMG submission 180945) | Plant litter microbial communities from Arlington Agricultural Research Station in Wisconsin, United States - UWRJ-L213-509R-2 | ecosystem: Environmental > Terrestrial > Plant litter >... | reverse complement strand
ATATATCACCAGCCGTGTTGCATTCGATGATGGATGCGAACTGGCTTAAGCAAGCTTTTGATTCGCCAGATTGCCAGGAGAGCCAATTGTCCATTTTGTATGTGGAGTACATTGCATAATCATCGTCGTTTATGGTTGGGTTAACAACGATCAAGATTCCGAGGACCACCTCGATGTTGTCGACGTTAGAGAGTACATGGTGGTATAAGGAATTCAGCTCCGCGTACGGCATATCCTTCTCATCCTTGGGAGGCTGAAGACGACGAATGACATCCAATCGACGATGCGGAAGTTGGTGAGGGTCTCCTCCGACATACTTGACTGTTGTTGATGCAAAGATAAATTGGCCTGACGATTTCCGGGTGAAATCACAAAGGACCTCAGGGGAGGGCCAAGGAGATGGAATGTAGGAGGCGAGGGGGTGTTCGCGTCTGATCTTGTCGAATGAATCTTCTAGGAATCGATAGATATCTTCCTCGGGGGAGTATTCGCCGGAGAGAGCAAGACGTGAAAGATGAGGCTTGAGTGAGGAGGTACTGAAGGTGGAATGGAGATAGACTTCAGGACGGCTGGCGATGAGAATCCGGATACGGAGTGGAGAGTCCGGAATGCAGCCGCTAGCGACTTCACAAGCCCAGATTGTATGTCGGATCCGTGACATTCATCTAGGCCGTCGACAATAATAACAAATGGGAAGTCCTTAAAGTCGAATCCAGTAGAGTGAAGGTGACGGAGAGGTTCGATGATGAGCTTCATGAGTTGGGCGTCGATAGATTGGTGGAAAATCATTGGGTCTGCATCCACAGCAGCTTCAATTTGTGAACATGCAGCTGGAATTGCACGAGCGATTTGATAGGCGATGGTGGAAACAAATCGAGTAATGTTGCTACGTTCCGCCGCAGTCTTCCAGAAGAAAAAGGTGGCCAGGAGACATCCATACTTCTCGCATATTTCAGCGAGCGAATGTGCAATGGCCGACTTTCCAGCTCCAGCAGCACCGTAGAGCCATAGTAGCAAAGCCTCATAGTCAATATCCCCTTAAGCCAGTCAATAATCCTGTCGATTACTGCAATGCGAGTTTTTGGGTGGCATTTCGGTGCGTCGAGCTGCTGTCGCTCTAGGGAGTTGTAGATGGCGCCTATTGCAGCGTTTTCACCAAGAAAGTTTAGTCCTGAATCAATGTGTTTTCTTGAGACTAAAAGATTGAGAGTCCACGAATTCGTCACACACCTGTGCTACGGGCTTGTATTTGGGTGATGTTTGCATTGAAGTGACTATTTGTGAAGGTGTTGCTTCCAGCGTGGTCGAAAAGCGATACTAAGATCGATACCGTAAAATTAGTCAGTGGGGATACCGTAGATAGTGGGTTCCAGCGCACCTGACGGTCCATAGTTGTAGCTATAAGTGACCTGATTCGGCGAAGCGGATGTACTTCCACTGGATTCAGCGGGTAGGGACCCCAGGACATCCTGACTGAAGATGGTGGGTAGCGAGCTATGGTATTAGCACACGTAGAAAGTTTTCAAGATATTGCAGATGGGTCCGCTACAGATCGGGCGAGGAGTAGGTGGACGAGGAAGTGGTTCCAGTTGAAGGGTGTCTGGATTACTATACTGCTCAATGCACCGCCGTGCCTGCCAGTTGCTGGCTGGCATACACAGGGTTCTCAAAGCTGCACAGCACTGTTAACGTATAAGTGTGACACCTCGAGGTGCAATTCAATGTGGTGTGAAGGACACTGTTTCAATTGAATGTTCGCCAAGTCTTGTGGCGGCGGGCCGAGAGGCGACTGAGCACATGCGTACTGCATGGATCGCCGCGACTCCATGCAAAACCATAGGCCTACTTGACTTTCTCACAACTCAGTGGTGAATCTGCTCCATATGCCCACCATTATGGAAACCATGACGGTCGCGCCCAAGTCGGGTGTGCCAAACACCCTGCGGCCATGATGCCAACGCATCACCGGTGGTCCGTCGAGGGTGGACAACTAGAGACGAACTCTTCACCCATAATGACGAGGTATACTTCCACATTTTCCCCCAGTGTACTTGAGCTGATAGAACTTTTTAATGTTCACGGCTCTGAAATTGATGCACAAACATGCCATCTCCAAACGCCCATTATTTGACGGCTTCGCACCTGCGTCGATATCGAGGTCCCATTCAGACATTGGTTCTTATTGGACTACTCGTTGGCAATCACCCAAGGTGGAGCGCAGACAATGGTCGGCGACGTTTCAATACTTATTAGAGGTGCGTTTTGGGTTCTCTCACGTCATGATCCAGTGCCAGGCTCAGTTGGACTCTTCAGGCTGCTCTCTCTCTTCAAGATGCGCCGGAACATTGAGCCGTCTATGCCACCAGACCTCAATAAATCCTATATTTTCTCCAACCCCAGCCAGATTCACTCAAATCTCCGCTGACAGAAGAATCAATTGATGGAGGAATTGATGGGTACGATTCTACGTCTCTATGCCAGTCGAGTCGGTCGATTCATTCAGTTCTACCGTATACAGTGTCAATATTGGTGACTGCACAGCGAAGAATTTTGAGCGTCTCAATCAGATGATTCGTTGGCAATTGTGCATCGACTTTTGTCGACCACACTGGTCATGTCCTTCACCACTAACTCTTCCACATCCGAGCACCGATTTCTCTCGTGATTCTACCCAGTATTCTTATCTTCTCTGAAGTTTTTGAGAGGGAGTCCCCATTTTGGAATCTACAAGGTTTGATTTTTCCATGGCTTATACCAATTGATTAGATGTCTTTTTCATCTCTTCTCAGTCTCTAGGTTTAGTGGTTCTCGTGGTGATTTTACTGCTTTAAAAGTGTATTGGAAATCTATGATATCCTTAACCACGCTTACTCGCTCTGTACTGTACGTTTCCTGTCCGGATGGGCAGCTCTTCAAGCTCAACACTGTTTTAGTGCCTGCGGATTCTATGCACCACTATCATGTTCGTTGAGTTGTCAATTTTTATTTCTGTTCGTGATTCCACTCAACTAAATTTTGAACGACTACTTTCCTCCTTCGTTGGGTACTTTGCGACCTGGGCACTCGATATATCTTGCGTTTTATCTAGCTCACTAACACAGGGCATCGCGTCTGTGTGGTCCGCTTCCTGTAATTCATCGGGCGCGTCTTTCATGGATCAAATTTATGCCAGTCAAGTCCATCTGGTACATCTAGTCATGGTCAATGTCTGACAATGTTTGATTTGCTATGACGCACAAACGGAGGCTACCATTGTTATAAATGAATTATTATTCTACGGATGGCTTTATACACATGTACGTTGTATACTTGTATATTTGAATCTCGATCGTTGTATATAGAATATTTAGTAGAATATTTTAGTGAGCTACGAATTTGATGAATACGGTCATTCACCGCCCAATGGGACGGGCAAATATTGTTCCAGGCACAGCGCAACACGGAACTCGAGTTGGGCCAATTTTTTTTAAAAACATGCTAAGGACACTCACTCAAATATGTGTACCAGGTTCCAAAACAATCGGAACTGAAATGAGAGAGGAAAAGCAAAATCAGTTCGAAAGTGTGTTATCACCGCGTCCACTGCCCAGTGGGACAGTCACAAAATTGCCAAATTGGGTTGCCTCTCTCTGCCAAAAAAGCGTGACATCGCTAGTGGTGTCAAGGTTCGGTTCAGTCCGGTCTTTTCGACCTTGAGGGAGAACCAAGAACCGGACTGTAGGTCCGGTTCAGTAAGATTGCTCGAACGGAGAACCGAACGGTAGGTTCGGTTCTTGAATGGTCCGGTCTCGGTCTGAAGGTGGTTCGAACCGTGAACCGAACGAAATATATTTCAAAAATGCAAATCTGCATATCCATACCCCGTCGGTGCTGTCCTCAGCATCCATGGACATGATCAGAGCATCCAAATGCTCTGCTGCTTGAGTAACAGCTGATATCCCCATTTCGGTACGCACTGTTGAGGATTTGATCGCTTTTTCCAGTCTCCACAACCGGCCGTGTCGACAGAAGTCTCGAAGGGTTTACCCTTGTCGCAAGTCCACTCAATTTCGGAGGCGTATTTCAGCGACCCATCAGGATGAAGAGCACACCCTATTTCGGAGTCCACAGTAGACATTTCGATAGCGATCACTGTTGGAGTGAGATGAGTGGGGTCCAAAAATTCGATGCAAACCTTTCTTAGCCTCTGATGGCTTTTATGCGTGAAAACCTCCGATTTTCGCGCCCAAAATTCGGCAGACCTGACCTGAAAATTTAACAGAAATTCAGAGATATCAGGTGGACTCGAAGTGAATGGATCGGTGGCGAACGAGAGACCTAAAAATCACCATGGGCGCCTATGACAAACAAAAGAGGCCAGTAATGATTGGAAAAAATGTAAGCCATGATAGCCTATTACCACATGCCATGTAGCTACCGATATCCATAGAGGATTGACCTTCACCGGTTTCTGAAAGCAGATGGAGAGGTGGTGACATCAAGATGTCACATCGCGCATCACACTGAGGGACCTCCAGGCAAAGTAGGTCGTTTTACAATGTTGCAGATGCAGATGTACTCGTGCCCGTCAAAAGTATGGAAACACGTGGTTTTTTGATATAACTTGACAACAAAAAATGGCGAAAACCTGAGAGTAGGATATGTTATGAAGGCCTATTTAACGGACCTTCTGTAGAAGAAATCGAAAATTTTGCCTCCTCCTGCATAGAGAAACAGGGGAAATAGTAGCTACTGCCAAAATGTAGCTCATTGAAATTATACCCGTTTGCTCTATAATTCACCAAATATGCTCCTTTGCATTTCAAAATGCCCTGTAAATATTTTCAGATTTTTTAGAACAGCGGTTGAGCTACTATTCACCAACAAAGATGCCTACGAGAAGTGCTTTTGATGGGGTTCACACGATATTGAGGCCTTTTCGGACATCTTGAAACGCTTGTAGCTTGCTCATTTCTGGGTCGATTCTCTTCAAAAAAACTGTGTCTGAATCTATTTCTAAATCCCTTTGTTTCTCAAAAAAAAATTCTTCAAAAGATGATTCTGTAACGTGTTACATTTTCACAGTAACCGCTATTTCCCTTGTTTCTCCGCACAGAGGGGCGGAAATTTTTCGATTTTTTCTACAGAAGGTCCCTCGAATACGTCTTTATAACATATCCTACTCTCAGGTTTTCACCATTTTTTGTTGTCGAGTTATATCAAAAATCACATGTTTCCATACTTTTGACGGTCACGAGTACATTATAAAGCCACTTAAGGACCATAAGACTCCAATTAAGCTGTAAAGTAAAAAAAAAATTAAGACATTTAGACTCTAGATCAGATAGCTAATAGTGTAAAGAAAACAATATGAGTAAATTTGAGTTGAGAAACGGACTGTGTCGAGCGAAAAACGGGTTTGTCCCACTGGGTGGTGGTGTCCCATTGGGCGGTGAATGACTGTACTGAAATATATTTTCTCTCGAGAATCAAAACTGGATTGAAGGATTCGGCCCTGCAGAATCCCCTAGTGATAGGATTACCCTGTTTTCGTGGATAACAAAGTTTTTCCTACTGTCGACCAAGAGCGTGGAGACGATGAAACGGCTAAAAGTTACAAGAAATACTTAGTTTTACAGAGAAATTTTTATAAAGGCTCGCCGAAGCTGTGGGTTGCATGGTGATGGAGCATGGTGAAATATTGCATACCTCGTCTGGTCTCAATGGTTGACGGTAATGTTGTGTAGGAAAACTAGGATCGGGAACCAGAGGTTATTCACAGTTCAATTCCCGGTTCAAAAGCGATTCTGTTGATATTTTGCAAACCGAAGTGTCCTAAGCGCTAGTGAGGTCCTTATTGGTGGAGGTGCAGGCCGACGGCGATGACCAATCAGTCCGTTTTCCTGGCCGACCCCCAAGTTCTTCCGCTTCCCGAGTCCACGTCCAGAGTCATCAACAAAAGCCAACCGGTGCATTCAACGGTCGCCTACTCGCAGCCATGCACGATGGCAAGGCTGTTTCGTCCAACATGAACTTGAATCCACGCCACATCGGTGCTCCAGCGTCTACGATCCCGCACTCGGCTCGATGCCTCTCCACAGCCTGTCTCCTCTTCAATATGCACCGGTACCCTTGACGTCATAGAGCCTCCCTCAATCGAATCTCATCCTTCTCTGCGATAAGCTTAATCTGTTTGAACATCAAACTCGGGAACACCTGGCCAATGTAGCAGCGCTGATTTGGATCCACTGCCCTTCGCAAGGATTCTCCTCTGTAACTCTCGATGTCAACCAATTCGAACATAGTCCTCCCTCAGATTATGCAATGGCTCCCTTTCTCTCGCGAAACCTTGCCGTCGAGTCTGACTCCCGCTCCCTTTCTGCCATCGTAAGTCCCATCCTTTGTCAACCCCTTCCTTGATGATTTCATATTCGCAGATCTCAGGGGTTGAACAGAACTCAGGGTCTTTGCTACGTCGATCCCTCGTTCCCTTTTCGCGTCACGATGGAACGTTTGGCTCATTATGAAACTGGCTCATCGAGATTGATCCCGTTCGCCTCCTCACCTTGGTGCGTATCACGACTTTCACCTTCCCTCACTCTGCTCACAAATTCCAGTTCCAAGGTCCACATATATTTACCTGCATTCCCGCAAACACTCTTTCGAGTTTCGATAACTTTTCCTCTATTCAGCGCAGGCGGCAATTACCCCTTGGTCAAGGTCAGCCAAATAAACTTAAAGGGTAGGTCTTTCTATATCTATATGCTTTCGGGATTCGGTCTAACGACTTGAAGACTGATCCGCTTCCTACACAGTTCTTGGAAGAATGAAACTTGGAGTCACTGAGCCAGTGCGACCAAGGGTACTTCCTGACTTTTTCATCCACTGTTCAACAACCTAATATCTCTACTGTTTCTCTCTTTTAGGCGCCATACATTACAACCCCCATAAATTTCGATCAAATTCGCCTAGACCTCGCGCCTCGAAGCTATTTACATCCACACTCTCAAGTCGGAGCCAACATCAGACTCCAAGAACGCTTAAAGAGGATCAGCAGAGTGCGAGAAGTGAACGAGGCGAATGACCACATTATGATTTGGGAAACAGGGTACAGGTGTGTATGCGATAACTTCTGATTCTCTAGTTCGTCCTTTTCGCTGACATGTCTGTCTAGCAACCAGCACGAGCGCCGCGCCATTGCCATCAGGCCGCTCATGATGGGGGATGAGCACATCGCTGGAGAGGACTGGGTAAAGGCACCAGGGGTCAAATATAGTTTTTTTGAGGCAACTCGACTAATGGTATGTTTCCTACACTACACCTTCAACTGTCTTTTGGAGCGTCGAGTCAGACGCCCTGCATTGGGTACTCCGGCAGTATCTGCTTTTTTATCTATACTTTTGGACACATATATTCTTTAGCTCATACTGACGTTCAAGTTAACAAGTTTGGAATGTTGAAATCGTACATCTAACTTGACCATCGCAAACAAAGTTTCGAATTTTCAACTCTACCTCATGATCGCCGGATGCTTGAAGGGCAAGAAATTTGCTGAAAGATTGGAACGGAAACACGGTATGTTGATATCAACACCTAAAGCGACAGCAGATAAATATGATATACGTTCTTCTCATCTACAGTTCTATAGCGATGACTCTGAGTGGGGGGTCAGATACGAGACTAAGGAGTACTCATGGCCCATGGTGATGTCGTCGACTGTACCGCGGCGATATTTCTCAATTATTATTCCTCTCTTGCCTTCAGTAGGTTATCCTTATGCCATCAGCTAAACGAGTTGCGATGGGCTACTGATACATGCATGCATGCGGAGTCTCCTGAATATGTATTTTCCTCAAGAGTCGCATGAGCCCGCAGGCGTCTTCGGATCGGAGAGTGTATCGTCTGGAGCGAAAATTCCCCCGAATCGTAAGGCCATGATGCCACAGAAGACTCGGGCGTGAATTTATGATTGATGAAATCAGGAAATGATTATATGAGTACGATATGGATGCCCAAACGATAGAAATCTAGCAAAAGGATAAACCAAACACAAGTAGAAACTAGGATATATTATTGATGCGCATGTACTCTTCGATGTTGGGCGGCTCTGCGTAGCGCTGAAAAACAAATGAAGTTTGGTGGGATAAGTTTTAGCGCGAGCACTGTGTGAAGAGATATTGGGCGCGTAGGTACCTTGTAATAATCGAGAGCGGCGTCTCGAGCGGGTTGAATGATATGATCATTCCACCCATCCAAAGTGAAATCTGCATGAAAGTTACGTCCCCAGTATTCATCACATTCTGGAAAGAAGATATATTCCAGAATGAATTCAGACATGCATGCGAGAGGAAGCAGATGGGCGATGTAGAGCAAAAACGACAGGGTCTTGGAATGGTTTCTCTTTTCCTCGTCCTCGGCCATATGGAACTCATCAGCACTCTGACAGAGGCTAAAATAATGGGATTGATCATCGCATGAATAACAGGATTTGAAACCGAAGACCTACGGTGGATCCAAGAACTTTGTCATAAAGTACTCAGCAACTGTGGTGTAATGCTGCCCTGTAAATTCAAGCCGTTGGTATTGGGGATGATTGGTGAATAATATCTTGAAAAGCCGTGAAAAACCATCATATTTAGTATCAACCACGAGGGGAAACGCCGAAGCGGGATTTGAGGCCTCAACCTGAAGGATGTGGGAGTGTTGCACCTCATACATCAGCGAAATTAGTTTTTTATCCGAGATAGACACTGTTCGAAGGCAGACAGCCTGAAGTTCAGAGATGTGATGAGAGAATTGCTCTTGGAGATTCTGTCGTCAGTTGGCAACTGATTGACCGCAATTAAATAATCACGGCTTACCTGTTTGTCCAGCATCTCAATAATTGCCATCGAAAACGACAACCAAAAATAATCAGTCCCCTCAAATATTTCCCTGACGCTGTGGAGAGTCTGGAATGATAGTTTACTGAGCTCCTCTCGAAGTTGAGCGGTGCAGCATGGGCCAGCTTCAATGCAGTCCCCAGTGACCCACAGGTAACGCATAAAATCTGTAATAGAATGTGTTGCAGATTAATACTTAAAGAATAAATTCCCGAGTGGGTAGAATTGACACACCATATTCGTCATGCTCCTCCTGGCGCAGATGGCGCAGTCCAAGAGCCACACTGTCGCCCAAAACGGACTCTCGACATAGGTAGAATTGCTGGGATCGAGAGGGATCAAGCAGGAAGTCTGACAGTGATGCGTGCAAAATGGAAATATCCCCATCTTCGTCACACTCAATGACAGATGCAAGCTGGCTTAAGCAAGCTTCTGATTCACCAGGTTGCCAGAAAAGCCAATTGTCCATTTTATCTGTGGAGTACATCCCGTTATCATAGCCATACAACTTTGGGTTAACAACGATCAATATTCCGAGGACCAGTTTGACCGCTTCAATGTTGTCGACGTTAGAGAGAACATGGTGGTATAAGGAATTCAGCTCCGCGTATGGCATATCCTTCTCACCCTTGGGAGGCTGGAGACAACGAATGACATCTAGACGACGATGTGGAAGCTGGCGAGGATCACCGCCGACATACTTCACCGTCGTAGATGCAAAGACGAACTGGCCGGATGATCTCCTGGTGAGCTCATGAAGGACGTCAGCGGAGGGCCAGGAAGATGGAATGTAGGAGGCGAGAGCGTGTTCGCGTCTGATTTTGTCAAAGGAATCTTCAAGGAATCGGTAGATATCTTCCTCGGGGGAGTATTCATCGGATAGTGCGAGTCGCGAGACATGAGGTTGGATGGAGGTTGGATTGAAGGTGGATTGGAGGTGGACTTCCGGACGGCTGGCGATGAGAATGCGAATATGGAGTGACGAGTGACGGAATGCAGCAACCAGCGACTTGACGATGCCAGACTGGACATCTCCTCCTTGACACTCGTCAAGGCCATCAATGATAATAACGAGGGGAGAGATGTCAAAGATGATTCCGTCCGAGAAAAGCTGCTCAAGTGGCTCGATAATGAGTTTACTGAGCTGGACGTCAACGGATTGTTCGAAGATGAACGGGTTATAGTCGACAGCTGCCGCAATGAGCTCGCGCGAGATGGGGATCGCCAGGGCCACTTGATGAGCAATCGTCGCAACGAATCGATTCGCGTTGTTGCGCTCGCCAGCCGTCTTCCAGAAGAAGAAGGACGCCACCAGCCATCCACAGGTCTCGCAGATCTCAGCGAGTGTATGGGCGATTGCCGATTTTCCTGCTCCAGCAGCACCGTAGAGCCACATAATCAAAGTCTCCGAGTCGATTGTTCCACGTATCCAATCGACAATTTTCTTGATGACTGCTTCGCGCGTGTTCGGATGGCATTTTGGTGCGTCCATTTGTTGTCGTTCTCGGGAGTTGTAGATCGCACCGAGTGCCGAATTTTTGCCAAGAACATCTAGTCCTGAGTCAATACGTGTTCGTTAGCTTAAAATATCGAGTATTCGTGAATTTGTTACGCACCAGTACTACGAGCTTGTATCTGGGTAGTACAGATCGTATTGATTTGACTATTGGTGATGATGGGGTTTATAGCGTTGTCAAAAAGCGACGCTAACAGCGATATAATTAAGAATAATCGGGACAGAAAACACAAAACGAGCTCTAGCGCACCCGATGGTCCATAGTTGTGGCTATAATCGACCTGAGTCGGCCAAGCGTATGTCCTCCCATTGCTTTCAGCGGGGTAGGGACCCCAAGACATCCTGATTGCAGGTGGTAGGTAGCGAGCTAGGATGTTAGCGTATGTAGATAGTTTGAAAAATGTTACAGGCAGGTTCGCTATGGATGGCCCGAGAAGTAGGTAGATGAACAAGAGGTTCATGTGTTGAAGGGTGTTTGGACTACTTTCACAGCCCAATGTACCGCCTTGACGGGTACTGGCTGGCATACGGATGTTCTAGAAGTTTTGGAGCACTGCCAACGTATATGTATGACACCTCGAGGTGCAATTCAATACCGGTTGTATTCAGATCAAATGGTGTGAAGGAGGACATTGCTTTTGGCTAAGTCTTGCAGCTCGAGGCCGGGCCGAGAGGCGAATGAGCACGTGCGCGGACAAAGCTCGACGACTCGGTTTCGTTCCAACTTCCTTCAGATGTCGACGATTTTGAACGATCGGTGAGTTAGCCAGTCTATATTACCCGCCTCTTCAATCACCTATCCACAGCGGCCCAGCCGAAAACGCCGACCTTTCCAGCTCTGAAACTCAGCAGCACTCGGCCTTGGTCAATTGCACGAACCAGCAGCGTTGGCCGCGCCATACTCTTTTCAATACAAGTTGATCTGTTCCCCCACTTCAAGTTGCGCTGAAATCCTGATGGCGTCATGTCCCGCCCAGCTCGATCCGCCCCTCTCCGCTCTGGCAAGTCAGATTCGGCCCTTTGGTCTCACAATCTCTTTTTTTCATAGATTACGCAAGGTCCTCTCATCCCTCTCGGCAAGCCAGTGCCGCTTCCGGAGAAATCCTTCCTACTTTGACCAATGATCTGTCCTCTTAATCAAGGCTGTCTGTTAAAACGTGAAGGTGTGTGTTAGTTACAGTGTTTCTACTGCTTAGTCTGACATCCAGGCGAAGATCCTCGTTCAAACCCAACTCGTTCCCAAAAGAAATTACATGTTGAGGACATAATCGGATCCACTGTGTGTTCTTTGTCCTTTTTCTCTCAGTCCATGATCTAACTTCTCCATTATCTTGCTCAGATTAGCGACTGCGTGATCGAATTCATCTCACCCTCGAGCCTCGCCCTCCCGCTTCAAACCTGCTTGTTTCGATACCCTCAAGTCGGAAACTCCTTTGAACTATACTAGACGATACTCGAGGAACGGTGCCTGATAGTTGAACTCGAAGAGGAAGCATACAATGAGATGTTGCTTGTCAAATGCCAGTGAGTATAGATTACAACTTCATTTCCCTGCCCTTTGTTTAACATCTCTCTCTGACACCCCAGAGCCGAGATTCGCCTTCAACTCTGCAAATTAAGTACGACTCGCCCCATCCACGAATGGCTGAGAATCTAAGATGACGGAGGGTGGAATCGAGGGCGGACTAGAGCCTGACGCTTCATCCAGGACGGCGAGGTATCTATCATCCTGGTTTTCTATCGTTAACTCATATTTCTCTAGATTTTTAGGATACCGGCGTCGAGGTGCAAACACATCGTCTCAAAATATCGGTCTATGTGATGGCTTTGCATCAACATCAGCGTCGATGTCCCGTTCGGACCTGGTTCAAACCTCACTAATCTTTGGCAATCACGCAAGATGGATTGGCATGTTTGGAAGAAGATAACGGTCGAGGTGGGTTTAGGGTCCTCTCATTCCAATTTCTTTCGATGAACGAGTCATTGCCGATTGATCGATGGAGGGTCTGCGTTGGGTACTCCTAGTGTCCTGGGCTCCGGGTTTTGGAATCGTTTTTACTTCTTTGGATGGATTTTTACTGAGACATTCGTAACGACAGGTACCGCTTTCAACTTATACCGAATCGTCCATCACGAACATCGATTAAAAACTATTTTATTGGCTGCGTCTATGGGCAAGATTATCGAACATGAGATCAGTAAATGGATCTCGTCTCGAATGATCGCAAGAATTCTAACGATATCCTTCAATAAGTGGATCATGTTCTGGCGTCAGAGAGAAAATTTGGGTAGAAAGCTTTCTCTCTCACTCGATTTTGTCTGCGAGGTTCATTACAACGATCGGACGACTAATGTACATTAGAACTCGTTGCGTTCACATCTACTTCTCTCTCCATAACGCCTGCATGAAACTAATATACCGCTTTGTGCCATTATTAGACAGTGTGAGGTCGCTATAATCTGTGTGTTGACATAGAACTAGGCTCCAGCTGCTCAATCGCAACTGCCTGTTCTTCACATCAGTATTTCCCAAAATATCTTTTTGGCGCTTTTTGGCGGCCTTTTGACTCGTCACGACGCCCAAAAAGCCCACTAGTCACAAGTTGAATAGTTGGTCCTGGTCACATGACCATACGGACGCGGGCGCGCCTGGCGCATTGCAGAGCGGACAAGCTGCCACCGGTATTTTTTTGAAACAGAGATGTCTAAAATCAAAAAGGTTATAAGCTATAAGG
>Ga0247741_1001454_pt1 | contig 13121 bp, 18 predicted proteins | sample UWRJL213509R2_FD_180945 | JGI IMG/M metagenome (GOLD analysis project Ga0247741, IMG submission 180945) | Plant litter microbial communities from Arlington Agricultural Research Station in Wisconsin, United States - UWRJ-L213-509R-2 | ecosystem: Environmental > Terrestrial > Plant litter >... | reverse complement strand
TATTGCTGAGGTAGCAATGGCCCAGCAGCTCAAAGCGAAGGGCGGAAGCGCGCATTCGAACATCGCCGAGGTGCCCGAAAGCGCCCAAGCAAGCGCTGAGCGCTCCTGGTCGGAACGGATACCCGAGCCGAATTGAATGACAGAAATGACGTAGTGTGCTATTTTAATTCACAGGCGCGCGCCCGGCGCTCTTTTGGCGCTCTAAAAATAGCATTTGTCAGTTTTACCCCCTACCAAAACGCCTGCCGCCGCGCCAATTTTTATGCTATTGAAAATCTAAAATTGCTACGAATATTTTCTCGATTTATCGGATTTAATGCCATTTTTTCATGTTTTTTTTTGGGATTACGTAATCCAACTGCTGTCCCGCCCCTCAAGGCTGCCCCGCCCAACCAGCAAGCATTCCCGCCCCCGACAACAGTGAGCAACCATTCTGGGCACTGCCTAGACATTGTTTACCCATGTTTACACCCTCCCGCCCCCAACGACAGCCCCCTAGCAGGCCCAGCATTAGAGAAAGGGTGCCACAGGAGGTCCCCTGTCACAGGGGAAGTCCCAGCTGGATGCCTTCAGCTCCACAGGCTATTTCCTGAGTTGATGGCTTCAAGTAGCTTACATGGTTGAATTTTGTATCATTTCTATAATTCCTACATATCAAGCATCTTTTCATTTTAATTGTCTTGGCAGCAATGCAGTCACGTGTGCTGTGACGTGCTGCAACGTGGATGCCTGTGATGTGCTGTGTGAACACCTAAACTTCTGCTCTTCCCACCAACTCAATCAAATCAAACTCGCAAAGAGGTGAGCTACTTTCCTCTGCTGGGGCTAGAAGCCTACTCGGATTTGATGCCCTACAACTCTATATATATCAAAGACTTTGAGCTGACCCAACCCACTCTGTAGGCTTGAGACCTTAGGTGAAATTTTATCAAAACACATAGGAGGTGAGCAAGCATTTCAAGCAGGGGCTAGGAGCCTACCCGGATTTGATGCCCTGCAACTTCTCCTTTATAGATGATCCCCTGCTGATCATCTTTCATCTGCAGATTTGGGCCCAAGGGCCTCAACGGCAACCCACCATGGGGGTAAGTCCTGCTGCTCCCGTTACAAATGCCAACATTCACCCCCACCCTCCCAAGGACAATGCGAAACGAATTCACAGTGCCTGCATTTTGGAGCTCCCCATTGAGTTTAACCTCGAGACCCTGTATAGTGGGGCATTGGGCATCGCTGATGAGAGCAGCATGGCTGAACATCCAACTTCAGGTCAGCTTGAAAATATCCCCTGCTCAAAGCTAAACCACTTACCAACATCAGAGCCAGACCCTACTACCCCTGCAATAACTTCTGAGAGCAGCAGCTCCCTGCCATCACGCCCCTCAAAAAAGTTCAAAGCTGACCCAGAGGCTGCAGCAAATATTGCAACTGTGAAGAAATATGCCAAACAGCATCGCAGGCGTGACATAAAGGCTGAAGAACGCTGGAAGACGCATGGCCACCTGCCACGCTTGGCAACTAAGCAGCGATATATTGCCGGTGCAAAGCCTACAATCTCCAGGCCGCTAGATATACGGACGCTCCCCATCAAGGCTGGCGCATACTGCGCAATCTCTCGGAAGCTCCCAGATGCCGAGCAGCCTATTTCACTCCAGGCAGCCCTCAACTTAGGGCTGGTGCTTGTCCCATGGGATGGAATGTAAGCAAATTCTGCAACATCTACCGCCTATCCTAGGCTCACCCAGGGCATAGAGTTGACCAGCCCATTCAAGATGCAAAGAAGCGCATCATTGTAGCCATGACTGGGCAGCCAAACGATCAGAAGTTTCAGGAAAGCCACAAGAGAGCGTTTGATCTACTCATGAAGCTGGGCGACAATACCAACTGGACACCGCAGGAGCTCAAACACAAACGAGGCTCAGGGTTTGCTGCCATTAATGTTGGCCTCACGTATGGACATGGACACACCAAACCCAGCCGTCCAAATCTAGGCCGCCACCAGAAACTGGCAGATGCTCTCCTGGCTGATAAAGATTTTCAGCGGCTGGCAGCCTATCAAGATGGTGAGTGTTCTAGCCGTCTCCTATTCCAAGGTTTGACTTAAGCTGAATGGACAAAGCTTCCTTCGCACTATGGCACCCAAGGGGATATAGATACTATAAAGACAACCTTGATAAACTTTTCAGCCATCATCCTGAGCTAAACCAGCCAAATTTTCCCCGCTCAATACTGCCAACTGTTGCATTTAACATCGGCAGGAAGGTATGGACCTTCAGGCACCTAGACCCGCAGAACTGCCCCTTTGGGTGGTGCACCATCACTGCGCTGGGGAAATTTGACCCTAAGAAAGGTGGCCATCTGATTCTATGGGACCTTGGCCTTATTATCGAATTTCCACCTGGGGCAAGTATATGCATTCCATCAGCACTCATTTCACACTCCAACGTGCCAGTCTCTGAGGACGAAGAGCAGGCATCGTTTACCCAGTATTGCTCTGGCGAGATCTTTCGCTATATAGAAAACGACTTCCATACAGACGCATCGCTCAAAAAATCTAACCCGCAGAAGCTGGCTGAGAATCAGGAAAAGAGACGCATTCGCCTTCAGGATGGCTTTGCAATGTTTAGCAGGGTGTCGGATTTGTTGAAGTCAACAACTTATTGATACAGGCCAACCTCCAAATGCTCTCCAGACTCCAGTAATAAAAACGAATCATATGCATTTTCATAGAGTAGGTTGATCAAAATAGAGTTTCTTAATAGAAAAACGCTTGAAATTGATAGAGTGAGAAAGCAATAGGCGATAAGACGCCGCTGGTATGGGTATAAGATTTGAAAAGAGTGTAAGAGGGGTTTTGGATAAGAGTCATTAAAAGATAAGATATGCTATTTTCAATCAGAGAGAAATGCCAACCAAAGGACTAGCACAAGCACATTATCAGCTTCAAAGAATGCTGTGGCTACCAATCGAAGCCAGGCACTCCGTCAAAATCCAGTGCTCAAAAGCCTGGGAGAAAGAATCAAAGGAAAGAGGGCCTGGAGTTGGATACTCTTGGGTGGCAAGTTTGAAAAGATAAGGGGCTGGGATTTTCATCTGCTTTGAGCATGTTTTGAAGCAGATTTTACCTTCTGCTACCATAGCACGCTGCACACCCTCAGCAAGTGGCAAATAATCATCATTCTCGCCGCAGAGATATATCTGGAGAGTAGGTAAGCATTTGAAGCATATTAAGACCTTCAAAACCCACATACCGCAATACCACAAGACCCAATATCCATTGAGGGGCTGCCAGTTGCTGCCCAACACAACAGTCGTGGGCGAAAGGCCCCCTTGTCAATGCTATGCAAGTCAACAGCTCCGCTAAAATGGTCCCTAACTGCATCAAAATGCGGCTTGGATGGAATTCCAGTAGTGCTGAGGAATGCTGTAAAGAGAGACTTGAACGTTGTGTTGGCACCATAGTGGATAAGAGAGCTAGCCACTTGTGCAGAGACTGGAGCAGTTGGGGGGATAAAGCGCAGATGTGGTGCAATATCGCTGTAGGACTGTAGCTGCGACGTAAAGAGGTTGTTGAGAAGTGCACTTGTCCCACCCTCCACTAGCTCTCTTAGCTTAAAATAAAGTTCAGATCAATAGAGACTGAATGGTGAGAATACAGCTTACCCGAATGGTAGAAAATCCATTTTCGCATGGGAGCCTAAAGCCTTCAAAAAAGGCCTGGAGCTCTGGGTGGTTGGGCTGTGCAGGCCCAACTACCGCACGATATAGCATTTCAACGCCAATAATATCTTGGTGGGCCTTATCTCTATCATAATAAGCTGCAACCTTTGAGCAGAAGAGAGTTAGCCATGTTTGGGAATAAATTTTAGCATAGGAAGTACGAACCTCAGCACCATGGTAGCTGACAAAGTGGGATTGGAATCTGTCCAGATTGTTGTCCGATGGAGTAAGGGCAACCCAGTCACGAATGGTATGGTGTAGCTCTGGATACCATTCCAAGACAAACTCTGAGGTCAAAGATCCGAACTCAAGGTTATTCAGAAGATACTGAAGAAACCCTGGACCAAATGGTTGTGGCACTATTCCATAAATTACTTGGAGGCCAGTCAATGCGCCCAGTATAGCCAGATCTTTGAGTCGCTTAGAGGCTACAGATATAGCCAGCGGAAAGAGCGTTTGGGAGACTGCGAGAGAGCAGTAGTCCCCAGCTACAGGCGCAAACCATCGTGACCCTGCTTGAGCATACTTCTGAAATGCAAAGTGAAGCGTCTCAATCTCAACACTGCGGCCAAAGGAGACAACCTGGCGGCGAGTGCTGGTTGATGTTGGTGAAACACTGTAGTGCAAGTTAGGATCTCATTATCTGAGCAACGACATAAGACTCACATGGTGAATTCACGATCTGGGCTGAGAATCTTTGTAAAATCCCCATCTTTAAGAGCAATAGCAATTTCTTTCACAAGCCCTTGGGCAAGCTCATCGACAGAGACCCCTGCAATTAGTAGATCAGGGGAATCTGTTTCTTCTACAGCCTGGGCAAAGACAAGTTCGCTGAGGCTGTCTTCGAAAGTAATCACCCCGGAAGACTGCTGAGCCTGCCATCTTCCATTCCACAACTGTGTAGGGAGGGTTGACTGTGCAATAGTAGGCGAAATCTCTCGAATGGTGATAGGAGTTGACAGCCGTAATGAGGGCTGGGACATTGCAGGTGCGGATGTTGGAGCACTAGCCGTACTAGTCTCATGTGAGGCAAGTGCTGCTGGGGCACTAACCACACGTCTTGCAGCAGCCTATCGTAATATTTAGAACATTTAGAGTCAACTCTGAATTGAGATACGTACAGCAAGTGGAGTCTCATCCTCTGAGACCTCAGCATCTGAGACGACTTGCCCATTATTTGGAAAGTGAGAATAGAGCCAATTGGAGATACAGGCAAGCCTGTGGGCACGAGTTGGATCTCTTGGTTCCAATATGCACGACACAGGCCCTCGAAGAGGAGCTGTCAAGAACTGTGAGCCAATGGCATAGGACTATGGATGAAACACTACTTGCCTACATGCAGGACAAAATAAGCCCCTTCAACGCAGAGCAGAGGGTGTGCAAATTGGGCTGTATTAGCAAGTACTTCACGCAATGTCATGCGCTGGCATGGCCGGGGCACCAAGCGTATGTGACCATCAGCTCTTGGCCTTCCTCGATTGACAAGTGCCAATGTCGTAAGAGCCAGTGCTTCCCCAGGAGCAATCCGTGCCTCAGAATTTGCAGCTCGAGATCCTCTGTTGGTAAATTGATATTCATGGGGGCCAGTTTCTAGACCAGCCTGAACATCGCGGAGAATGGCAGTCACAAGGGTGTCTGGATGATATTCCAACCTCTGGATAAGACCACAGTGCTCAAGAGCATCGTTGAATGACTGTTGGAGAAACCTGAATAAATAGTACACCTATTGAAGAATTAAACCCCAGGGCATAGCTGCATCAATTGGTTGAAGACTTACCGAAGCAGGCCCATAGATCTTGATGCAGATCTTGACGCCAGTAAGGTCCCCAAATTCATTGTATACACAACAGGCCTCCAGTGGGTTGGTAGAGAGAGTTGGCGGATTGATTCCAACGCCGCGTGCTGATCTATTTGTACGGCGAGAAACTTGAGGCTGGAGAGTTTGAGCTGCCGGCGCTGCCCGAGACTGCCGGGTGTTGGGTAAATGAGCTGCTGCTGCAGCTAGACGCTGCTGATTGACTTGGCCCCGCAGCTGCTGAAATCCCAGAAAGGGCGGCGCTGCAGTTGGCTGAGAAATACCCCGCTGAGATCGAGTCGGAAGTTGAGGACGAGTCGGAAGTTGAGGAAGTGTACCTCCCCGCGTAGCCACCTCAGCACCGCTGACCTGTATGCTCCTATACGGCGTGATGCTCTGCTGCTGTAGTGCTGATGGAGCAGGGCTGACGTTGGATGCAGCTGTAGGTGCTGATGGAGTTGAAGCAGGAAAACTGAAGAGGCCAGCAGCAGGTGGTTGGGTGGCGGGCAACTGGATAGCAGATGGTTGCGAAGCAGGTGGTTGAGCGCCAGCAGGTAGCTGTGTAGATGGCAGAGGTGGGTCCAATTGGGGTGGCTGAATACTTGCAAGCATTAGGCGGAGCTGCTGTTGCTGAGCAAGTGTGAAGCCACCAATATCTATATGCGTATTAAGGTGCTCCATTTTCTATAGGCAAAAATATGGTCAATTCATTGCGTCAATTCACAGCAAATAAATAAAGTTACATCAAGGGAGGCTATATGCCGGTGGGGGCGGGGGCGGGAAATGAGTGACTGAGTGAGCAAGTTAGACGCGGCCTAGGGAAAATAAAAGAACGAAATGTATGCAGATTTTTTCAGACCCCAAGCACCCTTTATACGTCTGGCAAATGGACGATGCCCAGCGCATTGATTGTGAGAACCTACCAAGGTCCAACTAAGCGCCTACCAAGCGCCTATCAAGGTCTGCATAGAGGTGCTACCAAGCCCTCACCGCACCCTACTAAGGTGTTGCCAAGGCCTTACCAAGGTCTCATCGCAGTTTTAGTAAGTCACCAAGGTCCTACTTAGCACCTACCAAGCTGATGGGCGATCTAGACCGCAAATACCTAACTTGACTGCTGTATCCTGCAACTTGTGTGCCAAAAAAGGATACTTCCTGGGAGTTGGCATCACATTGTACGTCGCCCGAATACTTGATGAAATTTGCTGTCATAGCCGGCACATTGACAGACGCATAGAGCTCAAGTCGTTCAAGAGTCGAATGATGTGCTGGACTAGGACCCAAAGCATTCACTGTGAGCGTGAGCCCACGTTCTGAGACCACCCTTACGTCGACGCCAGCGGTCGTGTCAAAACCGAAACATTCAACACCCAACGCTCAGCGTGCCAATTCCGATGTTGAGCGATGTCTTAAACTTAAGAGAAATAGTGAGTTCTTGGGACTGTCGTTCCATGTGGAGCATGAGCATGAGCTTTGGGCCTCGGCCCGGGTAGGGATGTTGTCCGAGTCTAGGTCGTCGGCTTTGTCTTCGTCGTCGGCGATATCGTGGTCACCATTTCCGAGTGGTATGTATTCAATACCCACAACTTGAACTATTTTATGTGCCAAGATCTCGAAACAGGAGGGACGAGGATCAGAAGAGGGCAACATCACAGTTGGGGCCAGGTCGTCGGATGTCAGCCGAGAGAAAATAGAGAAGGTCATAGTGGCAGCGGCATAGATATGAGGGACGAAGGGATCAAGTGTACCTAACTGGTAATTGCGACTAAGGGACCTGGGAACTCGCAGCAAGGAGATGCATGACATGCTGAGAGATCAGATAGGTATAGGAAGGACAGGCTGACGAGAATAAGTCCTTGTGGTGGGTGGCACTAGGCGTTGGGATCTAAAATACACCAAGGGCCAAGGGGGTCCCAGGAATTTATTCCAGAAACCGGGGTATAGGAGGGGGGAGCCCGAAGGGCTTAGAAAAAAATTATAAATACTGGGCCACTAGGCCGTCGAGGCAGTATTGTAAGAAATATCACCCGAATATAGGCTTCCATTTTCTTTGACAAATTAACCGAGTCTAAATGGGACTGCAATATTGATGTACTGTAAGTTAGGTGTAAGGCATGCCACCGATAGGATACCCCATCAGTGGTGAGGTCAAGGGGAGAGGCAGCGTTACTACTCGAGTATTAGTCCACTTACGCGAGAGATTTGATGTGTCAAATGCTGGAGTGCAAATTCGCTGATTCAGAGCATTGATTCCTCAACGCTGTCCTCAGACTGAACTCGGGCGGTCCAAAAGTCAAGATCGATCATGTGCGAGAAACAGGCCTGGTAATCGAACTGTGAATAGTGAATTCTCATCATTTGGGTCGAGGTAAACCCGTAGGTCCTTGAAAGACATTATTTAATGTCCAGTAGGACGTCCATTGGATAGTCAAAACAAAAGGAATGCAAGCAACGATACTTCTCCGTAAAATAAGAATATCATGATCCCTTTTGTTAAATACTAACCAGCCAGGCTGAGCACCGGGCAATGAGCTTATGAAAAAGAAATATAATGGTTGCGTGGTCGCTCAGAAAGACCTGCCTGGGATTGCCAATAGAGATGAGGAAATGTTTGTACCGCATAACGTGAACTAATCCAAATCTGGCAAAACAAGCCAAATGCGGCTAACCACCTGAAATTTACGTAGTCGCTGCGATTCGTTTGGCGTTCAGAGAAGTGCATCCCTCATGGAACGCAAGATTTTAAGCTTAGCAGTCGATCCGACAGAGGATCTCATTGATCGAGTCCGGATGTCATGATTCTATACGTGTAATATACTACGCAAGCAGGTTGTTACTCTCTTCAAGCCGACCAAAGAACGATCTGAATTTCGGAGTGCGTTGGCCATAACTTGAGGCCTTGAGGTATTAAGGCGCTAACACCCATTCTAAGACACCACAAATGTGCAGACATACAAGATGAATCCGACCACCTTTCTAGCGGTGCAGTTGTCAAGGTTTTGCATGTCCATCATGCATCTATCCACTCCTCTTCGAAGTCGGAAGAGTGGCAGTAGTCAGCGTACCAAGGCTAGACTCTGGAAAGAGAGCGCTATCAAGGACGAAGGATGTCGGGGATGTAAACTCAATGAAATAAAGGGCTGGTCTGCGGACATTCTCAAATTCCATCATTATTTGTATTACTATATTCTTCGTATTACCTTTCTCTACGTAATTCCAGAAGATATTCCAAATTGCACTCTCCCGCCCCTCCGAAATCAGATAATAATTTCCTTCTTAGCCATGAGAATGCTCTTGGGAAACTGACGAAATGCAAAAGCAATGATCAATCCAATTTGACTATCAATATCAGCGACCTATTAACTAGATGATATACACTGAGGCAAGGGCTTGAGCGCAGATTAGATACATAACGCACAGTCCATATCATATCGGTCGACAAATATGTCCACTCTGCACTTGTAGGTACTCCGAAAGTCTAGATCGATGTGGGGGCAACTGACAAAAACCACTGGTAAAGTCCAAATGTAAATACTGAGCTCGTCATTTTGGTCAAGGTAGATCCTTAGATATCGTGGATAGCCACGATCCACACACGTCTGACAAAGTGATAGACCCGAATATCCAAGGGCACCCGCACCCTGACAAATTTCAAGGAAGCGAAATGGGTGTGTAGGTATGAGACACACATAGAGCACTGGGATGTGGGATCATGCAATCGTTGATTTCAGCTTCCAACCTCTGAGTACAAGTCACGCGCATCGAGGGTTTCCTAGGTTGTCATTTGCATCACAATGGTGGAAAAATATAGCCGTAAAAACAAATGCGAGTGTATCCGAGGCCTCGAAGCTCCCATGGTCGTACATCGGAGCCTTGACGTCAGGGAAACGTCTATGAAAGCCATCATCGTGAAGAATCCATAGACCATAGACCCGCGGAGTCTGGGACATTGGACTGTGGTTTTGAGAAAGGTTGGTTGAGCTAATGATGGAAAGAGTGACAGTATTTGGTCCTTGTCCGCAAGGAGGCTTGGCATCGTTTGTTGTTCGATGTCGTCATATCCGTGAGAGGCTAGTCGCATTAGAGTCCAGCCTCCCGGAGTTGAACGTTCACCAGGCGATATCCGATTATGTCTTTGGGAGTGACAGATACAGAAGGCTGTTGTGGTAAATAGGCATCGTAGCGAGTAGGATTTGCAAGTAATCCGCCATGACAACGTCGAATTCAGACGAGGTTGGACGATTGGGAGGGTCAACACTGAGCAGTGTTGCGATTGCAGGTATCCATCAGAAGGCACGCTGAAAGAGTGTATGGAGGTTCACGACAAACATTTACATTGGCAACTTGACCATAGATCAGGAATAAATGGATACACAGGCCACAACCCATGTGTCGAAAAACACGTTGATAGTACTTTGTGGTCTCATATAGTCCGAGAATCTAGATCAACGCGCACCTGGCGAGTTGACCTAATAAATCCAACTGTGAATAGTGAACTCATCATTTAGCTCAAGTTGGATCTGTAGGCGTGTTGATATCGAATATTAGATGTCACTGCGCCATCTCCCTGAGGTAATAGATGATCACAATCCATGAGTCTAAGTCTCGAGAAATCGGTAGACCTAGGGATCAGGTAAGCCCGAATAAATTGAGATGCATGATACAAGACGTACCCAGGATATTTGAATGCGCGATGATCGATGGTCGAAAGTTCGATGTAGTTTTTTCGAATTGGACGTCGTTCATTGAAAGGCCAGCTCTTCCAGCTTTGCACATCGGGGGCCAGAGTCGAGTTGAACATCGAGGATCCTCGACTGGCATCGATATGTCAACCGTGTTTTCATTTTACGACGTCTTGCGACAGTTGGATAGACGGGCTGACTCGTGGTCCACGCCAGAGATGCTTCACGCGTCGAAGCCCGAGGTCGAGCATTCACTAAGCGAGATTCGATGTTGCTATTGGGGGTCCAGCGATGGATACGGTGGGCTTTGCAGTGACGAGACGTTGCAAGATGTCCGCCGGAGGGTAAGCGTTGAGCAGCGCTGGAAGCTTCGAGTCGCTTGAGTGCACAAAACCGGCGAATGCGACCAACAAAGCCAAGGCTCAGAGTTATCGTGGCTCGGGTGGGGGAGAAGGAAAGGTGCATATCGATATCGTTCTGAAAACAGGGGTCGGCATTGAATGGAATGGTGAACGGCGAGGCGGCTGAGAAGCCGAGTTACTGTTCTGACCAAGCGAGATCTGCCGCGGTCGGCGTTAAACGATGTTGGAAAATGCTGCAGGAATGTATTTTTGAGATTCTGGAACACGAGTTGGAATAGGCGGAAAGACATACCTGGACCTGTCCTCAAAAAAAGAGACGCATCACCCACCCGAAACCCGGGCTCTACGCAAAACTCATACCCTACACAGCCCACTGCTAGATTCAGACTGGTAGTGAAATAGCGCGAACATCATGTTCGAGTCGTACGCGTCTTGAGATATGAGACTGGGCTTGGTTTCACGGGTCTACTGTCGCAACCTGAACGCGTCGTCTGTGTTTTGAAGTTGTGTCTACATATCTTTTCCTACCCGTAGTAAGGTGATATGGGGAGAGGCGGTGTTGGTCCATAGCCAGTGGACGACCACATCCACGAGGGGCTTATCGTATTGAGCGTTGAGGTTTGAGGTACAGAGTAGCGGTCGTTCGCTCAGCGGCCAGATGATGACAATGGGGTCACTAGCACAGATGCGTCCTCAGACTCCGAAGGTAGTTCTACCCCGTCTTGCGCGAGGTGGTTTATCGAGAGAATGTTGCTCAAGGAAAAGTCGAGAGTTGAACATATGGTGCTGAACTCGAACTTGGCGCATTTAACCTGAGCCCGAGCGCGCGGTCCGAGACTGGGTCGACGTCGATATCGACGCTAGCAGTCGTGTGGGAACCGAAACATCCAACCCTCGACACCCCAACACGCCAATGCTGATTCGTTGGGCAATATCTTGGACTTGGAAGAAGGACGAGCATTCTGGGAACTATTGTTCAAGTTCATACTGGCGTCAGTAGGCGTGTTGGCCAGGTCGTTGGTCCCGTTGGTGATCTTCGTAGGCAGTGGCATCGTCATCATCGTGCTCGAGTGGTCACGGATCTCGATATAGGAAAGCCCCAGGTTGAGGGAGGACAGGTATCGGTAGCATCCACCGAGGGAGCAATGAGAAGGAGAGTGCACGTCGATTAGAGAAGAGGATGCGCGCGGATTATGGCGTAGGTGTGGGTGATCCAACACAGAGTTGGCGCCAGGCCAGCGTCGAGATGAAGCATACATGAGACTTTGGTTGCGTCGGTAAGGGTGTTCAATAGTTTGAAGGATGCGATGGCGGTATACGGTGGCTCGGAGAGGAAGAAGAGGAAGAGGAAATGGTGCGAGATCAGAAGTAGATGAAACGGGAGGCATCGCAGGCGTCGTGTGGACGAGACCGGTCCTCGCAGCAAGGAGGATTTCCCATGACACGCCGTTGATTAGGCAAGGACGGGACAGACGGGTCAAGGAGGATATCAAGGAATAATTGAGTAGCTTGTACTAGAAAAGTGAAGGAGATCATCTAAGTCATTCTGCCAGAGTGGATGAGTGGATGAAAGGGCAGTAGGAGGAGCTAGAGACATACCAAAGCTGTCCCCACACGTTGGATGCGTCAGAGAGTCCCAAAACGAGTATCCAGTTCTTGGACTCGGCCATGCCGGCGTAAGTGTCTTGAGAGTCAGGCTGGGGCTCGCGTTGACGAGTCTGAGAAGACAGACGTGCCTCATCTCGATTTCGCGGCTGAAAAGACGTTTACTGAGGTGAGTCGTCTGGACATCCTCTCGGTCCCAGCTCTGCAGAGGTTGACAAGTGCGTGTCCCAATACGTCGGACATCCCGGGTCTGGTGAGACTGTCATGATTCACATCCGCGAGAGGCTTGATGAGCGCGATTCAACAAAGTCGTTCCTTGACATTGGTGATGTGGTTCGGGGTTGAGAATTTGTGCCCTCCCGGTTGGTTGAGATCCTGCAGGCCCGAGCGTGCCGAACGTTAAACGCCGATAAGATAAGAGATAACAACTGAGTCATTCACATTGGTACCACCTTCCTTGTAATCACCTTACACCAACTCAGCCACCACCACGAAGGCATGTCTCAGACGCAAGAAAAACAAGAGGGCGAACCAGCACCACATCCAGCCGAGCATGACAAGGAGGTATGTTCCACATTGATACTTCAAGCGCTATTAAGTACAGCTATACTGACTAATGAATCTAGTTTGAGCCGATGAAAATGGGCGACCCCCCTGAGTTCCCCAAAATTAACGGGAACCCGTTCACCCTGCTGTTGGAATCACAGATAGGGAAGGAGAAAGTGAGATGTGAGGCACGGAAGGACGAGGTTCAGAACCTGCTAATCTTTGTGAGTCTGGCCTCCGCAACGAGTCCCAAAGCTGACACCATGTTCGTTTGAAGGCTGGTCTCTTCTCGGCTGTGGTTACAGCGTTCATTATCGAATCATACAAGGCTCTGAAGCAGGATCCATCGGAGGTACTCTTATCGCGCATCCTCGCCCAACTCGAAGGCCGCGTAAATGGAACGGACATCCTCAC
>Ga0247741_1001453_pt1 | contig 13139 bp, 14 predicted proteins | sample UWRJL213509R2_FD_180945 | JGI IMG/M metagenome (GOLD analysis project Ga0247741, IMG submission 180945) | Plant litter microbial communities from Arlington Agricultural Research Station in Wisconsin, United States - UWRJ-L213-509R-2 | ecosystem: Environmental > Terrestrial > Plant litter >... | reverse complement strand
AGTACGCATCACCGTACGGTGACCACCAGCTGAAGAACCTCCCACCCACACCTGCACCCGCACCCGCATCGAGCCATCCCTTCCAGACCTACTCTCAGACTCAGTCGCTCGCCCCAGGCCCACCACCACCTGGGTCCCAGATGATGAGCGTCCAACACATCAATACAACAGCACCCAGCTCAAATCGCGGATTCTGGAATCGAATGAGACAAACTTCCGCCATGTCCGCTGGGAAAGCCGAATCCGAGTCGGACTCGGCAACACAACTTGGGTCGGGTGATGAGGGTACACGGCCGGTGCCAGTACCACCACCTGGATCATCAGGACGAGGACCAGCTGGATCGGGCTATGGATCGGGCTATGGAGCGGCAGTAGGACGTGGACGAGGACCAACCCCACCAGCACCAGCACCAGTACACCTATCGCCCCATGCACACGCCCAGCTATACGACCCACACGAAGGAAACACGCTGAGTTACGTCTCTTCAGATAGCGATAGGACCGCACCCATGTCCATGCCCGCAGCCGTACCCATGGTCCCAGCCGACTCATTCTACGGAGCCCCGTCGGCTCTGGCTCAGCCCCAGGCCCAGGCCCAAGCGGAAGGAGGAGCACCCCCGGGGTACCGAGGTCCATATGGGAGTGCGGGTGAAGGCAGAGGCAGCGGGTATCCTCAGGAAAAGGAGTCCCGTACTGGGGGGAGTGCGAGGGGACATTGGTAGGATCTGTTCTTTCAAGTATTGTACATAATCTTTCTTACTTTCAATCTGTCATCGCTATCGTCAATCGTACATTTTCTTACACACGTTGTACCACTACACCACACTATCCATATCTGTACTTGTATTACTCTTTCATGATTTACGCGCACGTCAAAACCAAAGGTGATTTCCAAGCCTCAGCCCGCTTTCAATGCATTCAAATTTTCGATGTTGATTACGTTGAGCACCCAAGTATCTAATCCGAACCTCATCTAGACAACAAGTCGTACTCCGCCAAATTCATTTCGAACCCGTCCTCGTCCTTCTGCATCGCGACCTCACCCCTCCACCTCCTTTATCTCCAAATCATCACAACCCTCCAGCCTCCTTCTCTTCCTCCTCTCCTCCATCTCCACCCGATCACCCTCCAGCTCCACCCAATAATCTTCAATCGACGCCTTGCATTTCCTCCAAGCCGACCGAGGAACACATTCAACAGAAAGCTGACGCACCCGAGATCCATCATCCTTCGTCTCCATCCACTTTTCATCCGCCAAAGCAGATCTCAGACGCCCAATAATCCACGTATGACCTTTCAGCCATGATTCCGAACAGTCACGGGTATCTGCGAGTGCATCGACCAAGTCACATATGAGCGATTCAAGAGCAGGCGTGCAAAGGCCAAAGTCCTTTATCGATAATCGCCCAGAGAAGACAAACATCTTTTTAAAATGAGCATGGATTTCATCAAAGGTAAAAATTTCCAGATATGCCCTGGTAAGGCTTGTGTCCATTTTATGCGGTCCAAATTTGATGATGGCCCATAAAAGCACCCAGATTGTGGACTCGACGTCGTCTCGAACTTCGTGGACGGCCTGAGGATCTTTAAGGAGACGCATGGACATGAATTGGACGGTTCCCTAGGAGAATGTTCAGAAAGACAGAATATGTAGATTGAATGAAATGAAAACTGACCGTCCTCTCGGATACCCGCTGCTGTCTATGAGCTTTGATAAATCCCTGTCGATCAACACACCATGGCCGTTGTGGATTATGATATTTCCTGGTGACATATCCTGATGCAAGACGCCTGCGCTTACGGCTTTCTCGTGGGCTATCGTTAAAATGAGTATAACCCATGGCAAACTGCAACAGACGACGGACCAATGAGGGCGTCACAGATGGTGGTGACGAGTTCATGGGTTGAGCTAAACGAGGACAATGTCTTGCCTACAATCTTGAGTACAATCCGATAATGGATGTCCTCGCAGAACGTAGAGCCGGGGGCGTACAGCTTCGCATCCCTCCCGCACGACTGCCATTTCCCTGGCACATCGCCATGCGCAACGACTGGGGAGATGTGCTCGACTTGACATTCACGCAGCATTGCGTATACCACACCCTCCTGGCCGCACGCTCTGATCCTCCACGCGTCTTTCAAAAAGACCTTTTCTCTCGACTGACAGTCGAATGCAAGGTAACCACGCATCCCACGGCCAGTGGGATAGAGATATGCAGATTTCAAGAGCTTGGAAACGATGTAATGGGTCCCGACAAGGTCGGTACGGCCCTTCGAGTCCTCGGCCTGGTGAACGGCGACTTTGAAGAGCGGGGCATCGCTGTGCAGGAGGAAACTTTTTCGAGCTGGTTCAGCGAGGGGATCGTGGGAGGGGGGGGAGAGGCTCCACGGAAGTGTCGTGAACCCGTTCTTCGGGGGTGGCATGCGAGAACCTCCAAAGGAACTCTTGTAAGCACAGTGCTGGTATAGTCGAATCTGCGAGTTACAATGGTTCCGCTGCGTGAGTGGCAGAGGAGGCGGCACTGGGACCTCCAGATGTAGACCCCGAAGACTCTGGTGTGGTGCTGAGCAGCCTGGATGGCGTTTGCGTATAGCGACAACTGGCCGCGTGTGTCTCTTGCGCCGAAGCCGTCGCGTTCTAGGGAGGCTTTCTTCGCGTTAGAGGCCGTTAGTTCCAAGGGTAGGTCGGCGAAAGGCTCATCGGAGGGTGCCCACTTGATCTCAATAAAACTTTCCATGTCTTTAACGCGACATGTTTCATTCCCTTGCTTAGAGTACAAAGATCCATCTGGCTTGATGCAATGACCAAATGCGTAGGGAGCAGAGTCCGGGTCACACTTGTTAGATGTGTTAGCCAGTTGCAAACCTGGGGCAAGGAAACGCCGCATAGCCGTGAACTGGGGCACAAGAATTCAAAACCTTTGACTCAGGTGTATGGGAAGGAAAACTCACCAAAGGACCGTACATTTGTCTTTCTCCGTGGACGTTCGCGGCATCCCGAAACGGTGCAAAATCCACCGGAGGTCGACGATAGGGCGCCTTGGGAAGGGATTCTACGACACCCCTAATCGACCTTTGGGTGAATTTGTGCTCCATCTCCCCTCCAAGTCTCTCGAACATGGGTTCCTTGAAGACGTGGGTTGAGGAGAACGGGTCCATGTAGTTCATTCGCTTGTGATAGGGCGTGTGCAATGTGCGGTTGTTCTGGAAGGCGTAGTTGAGTCGGACATGGGTACGGGACGTGATGAAGCAGTCTCGAGCAAGACTCAAGTTGAACTCTGGGAGTGGGCATTTACTGTTCGAGTGATGGCAATATTAGTAAGCGCACAGCCACCCAAAAGTGCGCCCATCGTCGCTTCGTTGGTACTCCTCAAATAGCTGCCTATTTTATGCTCCGGAGGGCTCAAAAAAGTTGCATAAGATGGTGTTTACTTTATGGAGGGGTTATGGGTAAATGTAGAAAAGAATAACCGGGAATATGGAATGTGAGGTTCAGCCCGCAGATTCAAATAAGTATCATCCATGGCCATCTCCGCCGCCCGATTATTCGCAATGGGCACAAATTTGAGAGTTGAGGAAAGTAAGGGTAGGGCAGGTGCCAACCAGGATTCAAAACAGAGTCTTGATGGTGTCCTGGTTCTGCCTGAGCCTGCTGCCTTGACTGACTCTACTGCTACATCAGCGAGTTTCAAGGAATTTACACGAAAGACAGCTTATTCTGGTGAATTGCAGTGGTCTTTGTATTTCCGAGAACGTACAAGTTGCCTTATTGCGAGCCAACGACACCATTTGCGCGCTTCTGCGCGTCGCGTCACACATGTGACAATCGTGTTTTGTGATCAATTACTGACATTCTTGCGGTACATATTTGGGCACAACCATTGACCGTAGAGCTCTGAAACTTGGCGAGGACGTGTTTCTCATTCATTCGCACAAAAGGTTCAGTTTTGTTTTTAAATAATCGGACTGTTAAGCTATTTTTTATAAATTATTTCACGCTTCCACTCGGAAAATACGAAAACAAAACTGAACGTTTTGTAGATTCGTGTTAAAAATACTGTTTTGCCAATAAATCTCGCCGCAGCAGGCCATGTGGCGGCCCAAAAATGTACCGGCAGATTTCCAAATTACTTTGGCTCGACGGCTTTAGATCACATCATGTACAAATAAAGGCTCGGTTGGCGTGGAATGCCCACTCCCATGAACTCCTAAAGATTTGGGTGGTCATGTGATCAAAGACTTTTGGGCACAAACCATTGCAAATCCTCGCCGCACCCAGGTAGTATGCTCATGTTAAACTGCCTTTTCAGAAACTCCATCATCGTATCACAAGTTCTTCAAAGAATATTTCTCATTGACCAGTGGATACCAGCCGCGAAGGAAATCTTATTTCCCAATTAGGGCCCCGCCCCTTTTGAGTCTGGGAACTTACGAGTACTGGGTAGCCTCCGAAGGAGAGGCAGGGGTGTTCGCATTATTCTGATTCGTGGGTTTCAAAGTATGATCCAAGGTTTCATTTAGGTACTCTACGTATTTCTCCTACTTTTCAGTTATCGTCAATCTCAGACGCTATAACAGACTATAGACTATAAACACAAATATGATGGTTATGGCCAACTCATCAGCCCTAGGCGCATAATTCATAGCTCATAATCCTCCAAAGCACCCGTGAAGGGGGTATACATCTCTGCCAAAAGCGGCGAAATTACGAGGGGATTAAGCTCTGAATCCGTGATAATAACCTTCCTTAATGGAACACCGAAGGTGGGAAGTGTATGCAAGTCTGTGCATGTATTGAAAAAATCCTGCAAGCACCCTCGGGTGAGTATCTCCTGATCCCATTGGCACCTCACTTCGAGCGTCGTAAGTCGCGGGAGGAGTGTGTTGACGCATGAGGTCTTGGAGATTAGACGTCGCACGATATTATCATTTAGGATTGGCTGCACCCCAATAGCTGAGATACGGAGGACTATGAGGTGTGCAAGCCGCTCGAATAAAGAGAAAAGTTCGCCATCGTTGGAAGTAGACGAGTTATGCATCTCAAGCGTGCGTAAACTGCACTCCGATCTATCCAGCATGCCTATAAGGTCGTAGCACGGGCGTGGGTATGCCCTCCTGCCTCTCGTCTGTCCTCGTTCAATGATGCTAAGCGCTTCAAGCGAGGGGAGTGTGAATTTTCTGAGGAATAAGGAGAGGCTCTGACTCCCATCACCGTTTAAGACGAGCCGGTGGAGGCGGGGGAGTACGATAGTGCGGATGAACAGTGCTTGTGAGCTTTGGGCGTTCACATTCCCCATGAAGGAGCCAGGACGTGGTCTGGAATGAGAGATGATGCAATTCTCGAGAGCCATGCAGTGTCCGAGGATGAGTAGATGTTCAGTGAGCTCGCCAATGATGTTTAAGTGTAGGTATGTCAGCTGGGCGTAGGGAAGAAGAGTGGTGGTGAAGAAACGGGTGGAGAGGTTGGATAGCGTGAGGCATCGGAGAGATATTAGGTGTCTCAGAGAGACTGAGTCGGGGAATTGTGGCGTTACAGGATAGATTGGCTGGGCTTCGGCCTCGAGAACGTCATAGATCGCCAGCTCCTCCAGGCCGCCCCAGGAACTGCCGTGCTCTTGCTCGTGACTGTCGAAAAGTAATGCAAGCATCTGAGGTCTTAGAGAGACATTCCTCCACCGCTCTTTATCAGGCAATGCTTCCAGGAAGGCCTTCACGCGAGTAATATCAGTACCCAACACCGGACGATCATGGTGGAGCACTACTGAGATAAACCGATCCCCAGAGCGGTTTATCCAAGTATGTGCAATCCCCTGTCCAGCCGTAGTGGAAGTTTCAGATTCGTTAACATTGAGAGAGACCATATCCCAGAGCGCAGGTAGCGAGAGAACTATCCGCCTCCATGCACCGCATACCCAGGAGATGCGAAATATGTCTAGGTAGGCGTAGATGAAGATTCGAGCCCAGATTTCGGGAGGGACAAAATGGATGGTTGAGAGTATTGGATCTGGAGCCCAAAGTTCACATTGAGAGACGTCAGCCGGCGTAGCATCGTCACTGTCGATCAGCGGAACCCGTCGTTGGGTCTCGGAAATTTCAGTATCGACTGGGAGGAGTGGCGAATTGGTGTCGCTGTCAAGAAGTTGACGTATGCTGGCACTCGAGGTCATTCAGGTTCGTTGACTGCGACGGACGTGGCGTGTTAGGAAGAATATAAATTTTCAGCGGATATGTTCACCGACTTTTTATGTGGATACGCGTCCTGCGCTTTGCGTGCCACTCGGGACTCGGCCCTCCCTTTTATGAAGAGCGTGGTCCATTGTGCTATTCCATTATGCTAGGATAAACAAACAAAAAAAGTAGAACCAAAGCGTTGCCCAACCTTTTTGCGGGAATTACTGACGCATGGATACTTGAAGCTTCAATGACCCAAGGTGCTGTAGCTTTATCTTATCCAAGGGTCAGCAAAGACCAAATACGTACAACATCGAGGTGGTGCCCACACGTTGGAATCTGTACAGTGCCTACAGGACACATAAGAAAGGCCATGAATCAGGCTGTTCTAACTGATACTTCGAAGCTTGAACCCTTATATGCGAGGAAGGACAATATTCCAGATCTGATGAAGGATGAAGGACAACGACGCAGGTGAGTGCGGCGTACGCAGAAGTCAAAGCAAGAGAAAAGAGGGGAATAAAATATCAACAATTGTAGTCCCTAGCTGGCTACAGGGAAGAGGATTCGTTCTTGGGCGATTAGGCGTGATACGAGAACGAAGAATCAACTGTTTCAATTTGGCGTAGGTCACGGTGGAACCGTGAGAACGATTCAGATGCATCTTGATTCAATGATTGGAAGCAAAAGTAGGTGTTCAACGTTCAACGTTCAAACGTTCATCAGTGACCCATATCTTCTGGTTATAATATTCGGAGACGCTTAGAGGAGATCTCTGAGGCGAGGTATAACCATGAATGAAGATGGAAGGGACGAAACAATATCCACGGCTGGTAATTTGTTATTTTATCGAGATAAGCGCCCATAGTAACCACTATTAACAAAGGGCATCGATCTTTGACCAATGATAGTGTCAAATTTCCCAACGGGATGCTATTGAGGCTGTTTTATTCAGGTGATAAAGCCATGGATTCGCAACTAGTTCCGTTTGCAAAGTCATACGAGGTGTGTTACATCTGGAATCCTTTGAGGGAAACTTATTCGAAAAGGCCTTCAAATCTAGGAAGCTGTTTTACTGACTCGTGCTGCCTTTCAAAGGCACTTGGACCCAAATGACACCGATATCAACATCTCGCTCAAGTATCCATGCAAGGTTCATGATGGATCGACCGTGTGGGCAGGGTTGCTCGCGACTAAGGACTCCCCCGACGTCTGGAGTCGCTTATTATCGAAAAAATGCGAATTTCTCGAACTTGGGGTTTTCTTGGAGGAATCATACTATGAAAAAACCTCCTCCTCCGGTCCGCCATTAATCGGACTCAAAGGCACCCCTCTCCAAATGTACTTTCATCGTGCGAACGGTTCCACTTGGACTAATGCGCCTCCTATTGCTGCACCTTCAACTTACACAGTGAGTTGCATCAATTATACCGCCATGAAACATAGTCACATTGTGCTATATAGGAGTGTCGAAAGTGCGCACTGTCCTGTGTCAAAGAACTGGGTCTCCCTGATCATCCTGGCCGTCCTTTCCAAGAGATCGCAAAAGGGGTGCACCTTCAGATATATGATTTCTCTTTTTCAAAATTTGTTGAATTCAACCCCTCTGATTACCAAGGATGCGTCAAAAGACATGCGAACTCTAACGATGGTGTTGGCGTCCTCATATCATATCGTCCGTAACGCATTGTCATAATGTATTCAAATCAATTTCAATCATTGTTCCACTCAGGCTGAGTTTGTATGAGGTCCCAACACCTGGAGCTTCGAAGGCAAAGGTGCGGTGGTTTTTTTCAGGCGCCAATCAAACATGTGCACCAATGAAGTGGCGCTGCTGAGCGTCTAAATCACACGAGAAAACCAGCTGACCAAGGATCCACGAATTGTCACAGACACTTAGAAACAAGGAAGACTATGTAAATCCTGCGTGAGATGATGGAGATAAAGAGAGTGCTTGCATATTGGCAGATGGGTGTCATAATCTGCGGCAAGAACCTGCACCGTACTCACTAAATCATTGATTGATGGAGAGCCTAGTGAAGTTTACGACGAAAATTTCAGCAGTGGGAGGCCCAATAGGAGGTGGAATATGACGCATGTGATGTGCTGTACGCATGTTCAATGTCAAACTGAACAGCCCTTGTTCTTCGCTATATCCACCTCGGGAGGAGTCGACCAGTTATCTGGTTCATCTCGAGGTGCGTTATACCTGCCGCACGCTTACCAACATACGCGAGGGCAATGCAGATCCAACAGCTTATTCGTCATCATGTTAATAACTAGATCCAATCTGTCCTCAGTAACCCACCTAGTAAATTTAGTTGACCGAGTTCGAGTAGTATTCTTCTGTGAACGAGACATGTTTGATGGTCTGAGACTTGAGTGAACGGGTTACTAGAGCTTGATGGGACTCGGAATAGTTCAGTGGGGTTCAGCACAGAGATTAGGCTGCAGGCATCTTCCATTCAATCGCTGATCGTAAATTCGAAGAACCCAGAGAATTTTGAACGTTTGAACCTTAATTGGTGTACCGTGTTGGCAGTTCGCATGTTGAGGGGTTTCAAGGACAGCGGCAACATGACAGCTGTAGAGTACGATGCATTTGCGATGCATATGATGTGCCTTCCTTCCTTCCGCGTCGCGCCGGCCCTAAAGTTGAATATGAACTTGAGGGGGCACGACTCACAGAAATCAGCCATTCAGGGCCATTCTGCACGGCTTCGCGTCACCTGGGTTTATATACAGAAGGTTGAGAACGAACTCTGTAGTTCTCATGTCATGGTATGCCTAGATGTCAATCCCGTCCAGTCATAGGCTCACATAGCTCACGCAGCTGCCTATTTACAGCTCAAAGGCTGTTCAAGCACTATATATATATCCAACTTTCTGTGCTTTTGTGCGAATGGCTTTGATTCATGCTAGCCGAACTATCTCTCCTGGTTCTCTGCGTCCTTCGGATAGCCACTGCCTTGTCGAACATCACCATCGACGATCAAGATGAACGTATCAACTATGTACCCAGCTCGAGCTGGCACCGAGTCGAAGGCCGTAACTGGGATATTGGGGGCGGCCATATGTTGTCTGAGAATACAGATGCATATGCAGAGATCACCATGACATGTATGTGCCCAACTTCCTCTTCGACCTCTGGTCTGTGGACTCACATGCGTCTCGTAGTTTCGTCCTTCTACTTCTATTCTGCGCTGTACCCGTATGGGATAATGACTGACATATTCCTGGACGGCATTCTGATTAAAACTGCCGATCTGCAGGACTACGATTCTACAGACGATGGGTCTGGAGGTGGGACAGTAGCATCCGCTATAGTTGCTTCATTCACCGGAACGACCAGCAAGCAGCACACCATTCGGGTTGGTATACCTTCAGGGGAAGATATCCCAGGGTATGCGGTTGTCGATGCCTTCTTGTAAGTGACATCCCTTATGTTATATGCTTCTCTAATTTGTTCCGTAGGTTCACCGTCGACATCTTGGATAGCTCCTCTACGTTATCGTCACCCGGCTCATCCACTTTTTCTACCACGTTTAGCTCACTGAGTCAGTCATCGTCCTCGATCACAGAAAACCCTTCGTCCACATCCTCGAGCCATAGTGACAGCACCGCCGCCGCTGCCGAACGCAAATCCAACCGCCTGGCAATCGCATTAGGCGTCATATGCCCTATTGTTGCTATGCTTCTCCTACTTGTCTTTTGGCTGCTCTGCATCCGCAAGAAGCGCGATAATGCAGCCCAAGCGCCTGTCCACGCGAATAACCCACCCCCTGATGGCCAAGATGGTGGCTATCGAGCAGCCCAAGCCCCGATGGGCGAGGTCGAAATGTACCCACCAGGGGTCGTTGCTGCTGCCCAGGAAATGCACAGAAGGAGCACGCAGAGGAAAGTGCCACCTTCCGCAATTCCAGGACGCAGAGCAACGAGCGTGGTGGATCCGACGTGGATAACAGACAATCCTTCGGCACCAACTGGACGTAGTGGAAGACGAACACGAAGAATGAGCTTTGAAGAGGCTGCGGTAGATGTTGTAGGTGGTCCGCCATCTCGTGGACCTCCTTCCTCGTACGCACCAAATGGCCCAGGTGGTGATGGTCGTTCTATTACTTAGTGGTGATTCTCAACCTTGAATACACCACATGGAAATGCATCCTTCCCACAACTTTGGCCTTCACTCTCTTTTTTTTTTGCAGTTCAATGAAACACCATTTAGTTATTGATTTTACGGAGCATGGTATCAAGAAAGAGTCCGATGCAGCAGAAGTGGCGCGAATATGATTGTTGTGTTATCTTACGACACCTTTTCTGTGAGGTCTTGATTTTTCTCCTCACAGGTCAGACCGTCAAGCGACCCGACGTTCTTTCCAACGCAGACACCAGATGACTGTTGTGCACGAAGGTAGGGCCTTGTGAACAACTATTGCTTTGGTCAACGCAACTATGGTGGCCTTGTGATTGTGCTCAAAGAGTATACGACGCAGATATGCGATGACCAAAGCAGAAGTTGATGAAGTTGATGATTCGGGAACGATGGGTGGATATGTGTCCATTCCAATCTTATATTCTCTGGTCGTTGATTTCCTCTGCTTTGTCACTGAGCCACTACATAGGTTCAAGAAGTCTCGCCAACCTGCCTGAGCTGATGAGAACCGAGGTCGAAAGCCTCTCTGTTCTGGATTTGGATATTCCTCGAAGTCTCGAGGACCAGGAGCTTAAAACGTATTTTTCCTCAAGACCAAGTAGACGTGAAACACCTTCAAATTCGAGGTGCTTGTAAGGTGCCATCGTTTCCCTCCCTCTTCCAGAGCGGCACTGCTGTGTGGGTTCATAGTCCTAAACACCCCTAACCGACTGTCAACTGAGCCCTGATCGTCTTCTCTTCCCTGCTCAAGTCAGAAGCACTGATTCAGATCTACTTAAGCCATGCTTTCACAGTACGCTACACCTCCCACAACCAATCCTACTGCAACCTCTCCTAACTCCAGCTCTTTCCTTTCCTGAAACTGAAACTGAAAGCCTATTCAGTTGGGATCTTGTTCCTGTTCCTGTGCCTGTGCCTAGGTCACTATCAGTAAATACAGTATCAGATAGTATCCGTCAACTATCTATTTTTAGCCTTCTCGTATGATAGGCGCCCACGTCTAGATGTCCCTCGGCAAAGGGTTGGTTCACTGGAATTTTAATTGATCATTAGGTCGCTAATGAGAGGGCGCTGTTCTTTCTTCGGCTTATTTGATTGTTTTGGGAATTATCTCAAGCGGACATGAACGGAGACACAACCTCTGCCACTCCTACAACGACGATACTAGATTGGATTCACATACATTCATGTTGAGCTCGTTACTGCTGGGTTCTTGGGCACTCAGAAAATTAGAAACGTGGTTGACGCCATGAAATGGTTCCCTGCTGCAAATATAAAGGTCGGTTATCAATAACAAGAGATATTCTGCGTGCAAATATGCGGGCAGCTGCTGAGTATTGTGTAATCCCGTTACATGTGTGTACCGTATGTTATGGACAGAGGCGGAAAGATAATGTAGGTACATCAGGCGAGTAACGTTCACCCTACTGCATCATAGAAACCTGCCTTTGGAAATCCTCGTCATAACCGACACATCTCATACTATTCTCAGCTCCTATTTTTTTTTTAAAAAAAAGCGAGTTAGCATCCATTTTCACGCTCCCGGATGCGAACTGTACCTCAAGCCCTTGATTGAATGCGGACCGACGTAAAACCACTTGGATGGCTTTACGCGGACAACAACCCTATGTATCCCCCGTCCACACTTCCGCTAAATGTGCGCAGAAAAAGTGAAGAACAGGCGCACCAGGAGAACTAAGAGCGTGAGGGCTATAGTTAAAGGTCAAGAGCTGGAGGTCGTTCCAACCATGTGTAAACTTTGAACTGAAGGTCGGTCGTCCAGAACGTGTATTCCTACTGAACCTCTCGGAGAACTATTTCCTGTGAAATGTAGACAGCTCGACGGAGTCGACCAAGTCAATAGGGTACGGCGTCGAACCGATGCCAGAAAGCCGGGATTGAATAGTAGCCTCGTCGAGGCGGATTTCTTTCATGACTGGGAATTCAAGCTTCAACTTTTTTAAGTATTAGTCTATTATTGCTCAAGTGTAGCATTGCAACCTTGACATGATTGTCCATCTCCATTTTCCACTCTGGTTCTTCCACCTTCGGTTTCCAAATTGAATCAGCCACATACTTCTCCCTCCAGCGTTGGAACAACGACTTCAAGAATTCAGCGGAGTTTTCTGCTTAATAAAGTAATCTGTGTTGAGTGATAGTTCCAGCATTGAGCCAATTTCTTCGAAAAATGTAATCCCACTATGAGTCTGTTGACGATGTTCGTCAACGGTGTTTCGTTTCTACGCGCAGAGTGAGTTTTATAGTCGGGTAATTGCAAGTCACTCGAGAGGGTATCAGCACGTTCTTTTCCATCTATTATCATTTGGTGAAAATGTTGTTTGGAACGGTGGCTTAGAGAGCTTGCAGTGAAGCGCTTATTGACATATGTGTTGGAAGGAATGTGAAAGAGGTTCCTGAAATCCAACTTCCTCACGGCCACGCGTTCCGTCACGAAACATGCCGTCGTGACGGCTAAACATATCCCAGAGATTGCATTTTAACGGTACACACTGTGATGGAGACAGAGCACACGGGAGAAACGAAAATCGGGACGACAGGCGTACAGAATGGAACTCTATGTAAAAATGAAGGCATGGAATCATATCTAGCGGTCATGAGGCGTCTAAATACATGGAAACAAATAGCGTGAAGAGCGTGAAGAGCGGATCGATACAAAACAAAGTAGACAGATTGGGACGTATGGTAACATGAGAGTGCGTTTGTATGCAGATAAGAGAAAATGGGATTGATGGATGCGATGTGGTAGATGGAAAGGTGACGTAAAATGCGAAGGGTATACTGGAAGGAAGGTGGT
>Ga0247741_1001452_pt1 | contig 13156 bp, 17 predicted proteins | sample UWRJL213509R2_FD_180945 | JGI IMG/M metagenome (GOLD analysis project Ga0247741, IMG submission 180945) | Plant litter microbial communities from Arlington Agricultural Research Station in Wisconsin, United States - UWRJ-L213-509R-2 | ecosystem: Environmental > Terrestrial > Plant litter >... | reverse complement strand
AGTAAAGTTCGTCGAGATTATGGTAAGGTTTGTCGCCAGGTGGCGTCGCCAATAGACCTCGTATGATTGCGAGCCTCTCGTCTGGTGAATGGTATTCAAACATGATGTACGGCATGACTGTGGTTGCGTAGATGAACTGCCCGGATGCCTTGTCGACGAGCTGGTCAATGACATCCTCCCCCGGCCAGTCCAGTGGTAGGTAATCATCCTTAGCTCGGATCTCTTCGAATTTGATTTTGAAGTAGCGCCGGATATCACGATGAACGAGAATATCCTTCCGTAAGTCCATGATAGATATACAATCCTCAAGAAACCGGGATCGAAGACTCTGGACGGCTTCAACAATATGCGGCTCCGGCCGACTAGCGACAAGGAAGCGGAGGGGTAGGCGAATATCTTTCATGGTGTTGCCGATGATCTTGATGATATCCGTTTGGGCGTCCTTGCCCGTGACTTCGTCAAGACCATCAATGACGATGAGAGTCGGATATGACTTGAGCCCAAAGGTGATGGTTGAAAGAAAGCGCGTTACCATCGCTATCCGCTTGATTGGTTCAACAATGAGTGCCTTCATTTGTACTTCGCGTCCTTTGGAGAGGATGTGGGGGTCCTGACGAAGAGCCTTGTCGATGTACTTTGCAGTCGATGGCAGAGACTGCATAAGCTGAACAGCCAGTGTGGCGACGATCCGACTGCCGTCGCTGCAGTTGGCGATCCGGTTTGAGGCAAAGAAGGTCCCCACTGAGCGTTTGTGCCGTTTGCAGAGGTCCGCGAAGGTGAGCAATAGAGCTGTCTTGCCCTCACCGGCACCTCCCACCACCCACTTCATGGTTGGTGCATCGACGGAGCTCTTCTCCCAGTCGTCCAACTCGGCGACTAGTTCGACACGAGTTTCCTCCATGCATCTCGGTTGATCGATCCTCGCTTCAGAATCAGGCAGAGCAGCAGGTGAGGCGCGTTCATGCAGGAGGTCTTTTCCTGGACAGTTGAACTTAACAGTCAGACGAAAATCCAAAAGGTGGACAACGAATCACCTTTCAGGGGAGCGGCATTGTAGTTGATCTGGTTCCCAGCAAAATGCTGTGGACCAGCTACTGTTACGGGATCGTTGTTGTGATTCTGCTGGTCCCCTGCAACAGCCGTGAGCGGGGAATCCTGGAGATGGATATGATTATTCTGAGCATTAGGGAAAGCACTCATGAATTGTAGGATAACAGGTGGACCAACGTCTAAAGTTATGTTGTATGCAGTGCAAACCATATGGCCTACACGTGCATAATTTTGATGGGGCCCGTCTGTCTACAACACTTTCTAGTCATGCCGGCCCAACATAACGTTGCTGGAGTCTTAGTAGTCCACTGGCAGTCTGTAAGCCAGTCAGCCGCTGGGATAATCAGATCCAACTAATTTCCGCGACAGTTTCGCCTAAAGCGTTGCCGCCTACGAAATCTACGTGCAAAAAAACAGCTTTTAATCTCGCTATAGATGATTCATAACGCCTTTCATAAAAGTAACTAATAGAGCATATCATGGACATCCAAGTATTACAAACAGAACAGGAAGACACGGTAAAAGATTGGGTAGACTAGATTGGAAAGGATAGGCGGAGTAGTATGATGTAGACGACGATGGAAGAGATTTGATATCAGAAATACTCTCTATCGTCCGAATTCAAGGGGGAAATGCCAAACACGCAATAGAGTAGGATCACTCCTGCCCGAAACCTTCCGTCTCTCTGTGGAAGGGATAGTAACATCAGCGACCATGCTCTCACCACCAGCAAAAAGAAGCAGCACTCACTCAATAGCAAACAACAGCTTACTCTCCAAGCTCTCATAATCTTGATAGGGTGGTAGATCCAGCCTATTAAAACACGTATGGCTTCTTGGCAGCCCCATAGGATCACCAGACTTCTCGATAGTAAATCTTCTCGGTCCATCAGAGCCTTGGAGATCCTTGAAACCATTGACAGGTACACGGGAGGTACCAGTGGTGAATTGAAGTAGACGAGACTTTCGTTCAGCCGGCCAAGCACGGATACACTTCCAGAACCATTCGATGACTTGGTCGGTCTTCTCGTAGCCGCGATAGTCGGTGAACTTGGTCCAGTCGTCCCTATAGTGGATGGATCAGTGCTCTGTAGACGACTCAACAGAGAAGCAAAATACGCACATATCAATCTCACTCATTCCTCCAATCAGCAACTCCAACTCTCGCTCATCGAAAACATTGACCAAATCTCTTGGGATCAGTTCGAGTAAGCCCTCCATGAACGCATCGAACTGTTCCTTAACACGGCGGGATATACGGTATGCCACAACGGAGTCGACATAATCTTTCTTGTTATCCTCAGTCACAGGAATATCTTCACCACCAGGCTTGAGATCAATTGTGACAAGCTCGCCGAATCGCTCCTCGGTTGTGGTAAATGTTTCATCTAGAACGTCCGTGATATCATTATCCCTATAAGAGAAAGGATTGAGCAAAGAGCCCACAGAAAGAGGAAAGAAAATCAAGAATAGTATACTCACAGCATCCAGTTCAAACTTCTGTACAGCTCAGCATCCACGCTCTCGAGATCCGCTAGAGCCATGTGCTTTCCTAGAATCATCTTATAGAAGCTGGGCACAAAGTAAGCGTCGAGGAACCGTCTGTGGAATATAGCGAGGCCCAAGCAACGGCCTATAAACTTGAAGTACGATAAGTGGTCAGGATTGATACCAGATGCAGGGTTGATTTGGAGAGTGTAGTTGTCGTGCGTTGAGTATTCGAAGAGGCCGTAGGAGGGGTTGAATATTTCATGAGAAAGGAGGAAGAACCATTCTCTGTGAAGCCGCAGTTAACATGGGTGTAAAATGAAGACGCTACTGAAATTACGCACCTTGAAACCCCACCATAATCCAATCCATCTTCTCCATCGAAGCTTACCATTAACCTTCTCTTCAGATCCTCCCCAGTAAGCGCCATCACAGCACCATAACTATCCTCCAACACTCTCGTACGCCTGATCTTAATCTCGCATTTGCCTGCCAGTACCCGCATCTTCGGCTGACTCCTGAAGTAGACCACTTTTCGCCTGTAGTCGCGCTTGTACTGCGGTGCGTTGTCATCGAGGTTGGGAGGCAGCCGTGGGTCGTCCCAAGAGGTTGTTCGGGTGTTGTGGTCAACAAAGTACACACGGCCAGTGGATGTAAGTCGCATTTCCCATCCTGAAGGTAAAGGACCAAGGTTGGGATTTGTGGCTGGACGAACGACCGCAGAGGGAGGCGGTTGCGTTGCGCGTCGTGGGTCAGTCCATGTTGTCGTTCGAGTGTGGTGGTCAACAAAGTAAGGCCGTCCTTCAGGTGTCCGACGCTCCTCCCACCCGAGTGGGAGAGGAATATCAGCATAAGGGCCCGTACCAGATGCAGCACCAGCAGGACTCGGTGCGCCTGCTGCAGATGCAGCGGGCGTAGCTGTGGGTGTGGGATTGACGCTCGGTGTTCTCGACGGTCCGTGTGAGCCGGTGGTTGTCATTTGCGACGTCGGTCGAGTCGAGGCAACCTGTGCGCCGCTGTTCTGTACCCCAGCCTGCGGTCGATGCCATGTCGTTAGTCTGGTATTGTGGTCCACATAATACGGCCTCCCCTGAGGATCAGTCCGTCGTTCCCACCCAGGTGGCAGTGGGTTCCCAGCCTCGTCGTCCAACAGCCTTCCTGCGTTGTTCGCGTTATTGTTTGGTGACACGGCAGAAGTCGATGGTGGTCTTGTATTATTGAAGCCTGACGATATCTGACCCGATGATGAGCTCGGACGTGGGTGCAGTTGAGTAGTAGGGGCTGTGTTCAATGCCAAATGGCTTGTGGTAGGGCGAAGTGGAGGTGCAGAAAGATGACTCTGGAGGCGCTGAAGCTGATCCTCTTCTGAACGGGGGGGTAGAGGGTTTGAAAGGCGCAGGTTTTGCATCGGTTGTTGATTCAAGAAGTCATGCGAAGTCGATGGGACCGATGCAGGGCGCTCCACGAAGCTACCTGGCATGGTTTGCTGCTGAGGCATATTCGGCTGGGGTGCATCCGAAAGGGAGAAGCTGAACGTGATTCTACCGTGAACAGGAAGATTATTGGAAGACATGGTGAGGTCTTTCGAGATGATGCCTTCATTGGGGGAGTAATGATGAGTATTAGTCACACCACACAAACATGAAACCGCACCATGCTGGTTGAAAGCAAACTGCAGCGCATCCGCAGCCGATATATTGTAAACGCCAAGGAAGCCTGCAGTGGACAAATGTGCTAAGTATCGTCTGGACACAGCATATGAGTATGGGGGGATTACCTTGATCTCGCTTCTTGAACTTTTTGTGGTCGAAGATTTGGATGGCGATCATGGACGATTGGCGAACTTTTCTGAGCGCGGACGTCAATGCCTCCACTCAAAATAAAATTTTGGGTACTCACACTTCGAAACTCTCGTTCCATGCCGGGCTCAACGACCTCTTGACGATGGCAGTGGTACTCGTTTGCTCACCATCGACGGTGAGGACGGCGAAGGGATCGGGAAGGCTGAGCAACTCTCGTTTCGCAAGACCTGAGGCATTCAGCACTGAAAGGGTGGAGGTCAGACGACGGCTAAAGATACAGTTCAAGACCCAACATACAGTGCACTTTGATGGTGCGCTCGGGATCATTCAATCTTGGTAAAAGCTTTAGACGGGGCTGCACTTGGATAAGGTTGGAGAATAGCACTGACCTACTCGAGCTCGCCATCGACGCAGAGAAGTAACGGGCGCTGTCGGGAGGGGACGAGACCTGTTGGTGGGGACAGGCTAGGCTGTTGCTGAGGCAGCTGCGGACAGTGTTGGGAGAGAGGAACTTGAGGATGTCGCCCCGAGTGACCAATGTCCCAGAAAATCACGTGCTCGTGTCACAGCCTTACATTTATCCCGTCGACCTCGACCGAATTCGCAGTTTGTAAGCGTTAGTCAAGAATAAAATGGGCGCTCTCGGTATAAAAACGATTATAGAGCTGATATCATCCTTCTAATCCATTTAAACTTCGCCAGGCCTTCCCAATACCACAGCCAACTTGGTCTTCACATCTCCTTCGTTGATCCTATTTTCATCTGCTTTCAAGTCCCATACTAAAAATCGTCGGCAGACCATTTCTGCCACCTCCAAATCCTCTTTTTCTTTTTCAGTCATTTCCTCGTTCAAAATATGTCCCAGTTCGTGGGACGAAATCAATTGACTTTGTGCAGTACACCTGAGCACCACAAATGTAGGATGACTAAAATACGACCCACCTGATATACTGTGCTCTGTCGACGACGCGTAGAGGTATGCCAAAAATTTCTGCGCACTTTGCTGCGTGAGAGTCGAGAGATAACCCCTCTGCAACTCTACACCACGGTAAGAAAATCACCTAGGACAGGTTGTATTTCACCCACCGATAAAGATACGTTATCTTCTCTGAAGGCCCAAAAATCGTCCTCGAATTCACGTAGTTTTCAGAAGCGTAGGTAGAAGGCGAAGTACAACTAGCAGCAGTAGAAACGTCGCCAGCACTGGACTCCACAATCGCACCGGTTCTCGACGTGAACATGACCTGCATATGGCGGAATGAGATGGGCACGCTCGTCGGGTCGAGGACCCCTTCATTGAAAACGTCGTGGAAGTGCGTAGCGACTAGGACTTTGGGACAGTTGGAGCCTCGGTTGAGAAGATGTCGAAGGACACCACAAAATAGTCCAGCACCATCTAAGTAGTTGTTTTTAGATCAGCACATGCGGCATAGAAATGACGGAGCTCAAGATGATGACGATGATGCAGACAACGCCACGAATGTGAAAGGGCCTGGCCACAGCCGAGACAGTAGGCAGTCCCAGAATTAGAAGACCTGAGGTTTCATCGAGTGACGGAATGCATGGCAAGGGAGGAGTCATAGGGAATAGCAAAACCCGAAGAAGAGAAATCAACCAGCCTGTCGAGAGTGTCCCTTTTCCAAATTCATCGAGTAACACCAGTGAACGGGCTGTGCAATTACGCAGTGCGAGGGAGACCTGTGCCAAGTCGATCATGAACGCTGATTGAGCCTAGAAATGAGGCCAAGAAAACTATCATTAGTGTGCGGAAGCGAAGCGGATCCATGCAGACTGGCATCCAGCTGGATACCACGAGGTAAGGCAGAGTAATCACTTTGGACACAGATTCTCGGGTTGATATACGAGTAAAAACTAGCGGCAGAGTTAGTGTGAGGAAGCGAGTAATTTGAGTGTAATGACTCTTATCAACAAGACCCAATGTTGCAGATTCAGCTGGGACAAAACTGGACCAGGTAAGAGTAGATGTCATTATGCGGTGTCTTCAGCAAAGGTTTACCTGCCAATCTGCGAAACTTGGATTAGATAACGAAGCAGGTACGTCACACAGTTCTTACCTGTGCCATGATCTGTATAATGGCGATCTGTACACCATAAAATGAATGTCAAGGAAGCCACGAGAAAAAACCATGTGCGCTACTTGTTTCAAGTAAACACTCTATTGAAACTTGTCAGAAGCGCTCCGAGTGAAATAAAGGGGTCATACTTTTCCACATGCATTGGCTCCCGTGCAAAGCAAGACGCTATTCCATTGATTCGTACCGTCAGGAGGATCGACGTCCGTGCCAATGCCCGCTCCACCTAGAAGACGAGCATCATTTGGGACGAAGGTGTCCACCACTTGTTCGTGGAGTGGATGTCTAGAGAGTGCACAGTTCATCAATAAAAATCAATCAAATCAAGGAGATCGACGTACCGTCCTTGGATAATTTCCATGGAGTTCTCGTCTATCATATCCGGTCTCTGGTAGTTGTATAACCTTGCTGCTTCTGCAAGGGATAGAAGACAATCAAGTTCAGCAAAAATATCACACGCGTCCCCAATGGCCTCGCTGTGTGTCAGAATCTCATCAAGCAACTCTTGGACTATTTCTAGCTCTCGGTCCACAATCGTCGAATGAAGATCTCCGATGTGAGTATCCATATCTAATCCACGAGTGTCAGCAGGGACCCCAACGACTGGCCAATAGCGCACCTTGCATCTCTGAAGACTTGAAATAAACGTGATCCCTTGTGGTCGTATTAGACCTTAAAACCAAGAAGAGACACAGAAGCATACTCCGACGAGAACTAAAGGAGATGTGAGATTCGCTGGAAAACAGGGTCCGGAAATCGGTAACAGATTGCATTACCTGAAACGTCCAGCCTTCCAAAGGCTGGACACCTGCTTCGTTTCGCCATTCATCCAACATGGGAACACATATTAGATAGCCTGTGAATAATAGGGCATCGGACCGGATGAGAAGGGAAGAGAAGAGAACTTCATACCCAACTGTGGAAAGTAAACGACATTCAGAGATGCTGCGAAGTCTTCAGGGATATTTTGAGATATTTGCTCGGCGACGTTGGACTGGAAAATTCATTCTCTGATCTATGAATCAACAGACGATATAAGCTCACCAAAACAGTATCAATTCCATGATAAACATGTTTTCGGTTATCAAGGTCCTCATCTATGTTGGACCTTACGCAAACTCTGCCATTTGTGGACGAATCCTCCCAATCGATCTGGCAGCAATGTCAATCAATATCTTGCAGACAGCGAATTTACGCACGATTTCATTGACCTTCATCCCGACCTCCTTAAATGCAGACATATCCAGCGTTTGAATCAACTAATGGACAAATATAAGAGTCTGGAGACGAAAGCCGACGTGATGACGATGACGCACTCTTTTCACAACATCCACATTGGCTGCCTTGTGTAGCTCCGCCAAGGAGTCTTGAACCATGGTTGCGTGAAAGGTGAACTGATTCACATAAGCGAACTTGTAACGGTATACTTCTCGACAATGTCACCTTCACTAATCCCTGCCAGTCAGTTAAAGTGGACCTTCCACTCCGCATTTGAGACATAATATGGGGGATGTTCTTCATCCCTTTAAGATGGAGTTGCGTTGCACCAGCAGTGACAAAATTGTCTGCCAGAGTGAAGCATTCAACAGCATTGTGTCGAGATCGAATTGTTGCTAGGGATAGAGAAGGTCGAAGTAGCCAGGTTCGTAAGAGTGAGCGCCCCAGTGTTGTCCTAGTATTGTTCAAGATGCCTGAATAGACACCATGAGCTGGGTACAACAGGGTCGAAGAGCCGACGCAAAGACCAACCGAAAAGAGACATTCCTTCCTTCGTCTTCTCGGAATGCACAGATGCATGACTTTCATTTTCGAATACCTGAAGAGACCTGTTGAAGTCATTAGCAACAAGTTATGTACGGCAATGCCTTAGCAGGCCTTACATGAGAGCATCGGAATTGATTTGCATAACTTGGTCTCTGAAAGTTCGCGTCAGTGAGAATAGCAGGGAATAAGGGGATGACTTACAATGAAACTATTTCGATGTCCTTGATGTCTAGACCACCAATTCCATCATCGTCAAAGTCACTCAGTGCCCTCTCTCGCACTATTTGATCAAGCAAAGCACCGATTGAAGCCATCTACATGGTCTCAGCATTGATCTTCCTTTGTGTGAGCGGCAGGTACTTACACACAGTGGGGATGACTCGACCGAAGCAAAGTTTGCAAGTCTTATGGACGCGTTCCATCGTCTAGCAGTTGGGTCCCCAGTGACTTCTCGTCTTGAGCGCATAAATTCGTAGGCATTTGTGGGACGAGATGAGCTCGAGCTGGGATCCGAAGAGGCAGGCAGGTCATCGTCGTCGGTTGCCAAGGTCGAAAATCGACTCAGGGAAAGCAATCTGTTTCTCCCTGCTGATGCTGCGAATTCTTTGGATGGTCGAATTTGAAATAGGCCGTCCCTTGCTTCCACTGCAATACGTAAGCTTCACGAATATATGCGCTGGAAATGTTTAGTTCGTACTGTAGTCATGGAGCTTCTCAATGAAGCCGTCGTCCGCCTTGGAGCTCGTCAAGACAATGTCAGGATTTACTTGTTCCAAGACTAGAACGGTGATCAATGTTGATATCGAGGAGGGCACAAAGAAGTCAACTCTTACGCATTGTCATGAGGTCAAAATACAAGGTTTCTTCGGTGTCCTCCAAGACACACAACATCCTTGTCAGAGGACTGTAATATGCACAACCCAGGCGTCCGCTTGGTTTCGCATTCAGTATATCAATGTGTAAGTGGAGTTCATCATTGTTGCCGTACTGGGAGCAGAGGGCCGCTACGGATATCTGATTGTTATGAGAATCCCAAGGCCATAGGAGAGCAGGGTTATTGGCATACCTTATCTGAGGACCGGGAGGCCTCCTCTTCGGAGCTACCATCTGATTCTGAGGCCTCCGTCGTTTCCCCCCTTCCTTCCCACCTTACTTTCTTGTTTTCTGGCCGCTTGGATCGCATGGAGGGTTCGGAGTCTTCACCATCGCCTTCGAGTCCTGGGTCCAAGTGTTTTCGTTTCGCCATATTATGGTAATGGGACAGCAGATAAGAGTCAAAGGTTTGCGGAAGTCACAAATCAGCAATAGACGACGCGAACGCGTTGGATTGCACGATCCCGTGATCTCATCGCCATCGTGTCCAACATTCGTCTTGAAATCGATGTAACTTCAAGCTATCAACAACTTATAATTACGGGTGCAAACAGTCGGCTGTTGTCAATATATTACGTATCTATAACATAGTAGAAACGACAGTATCAAAGGAGGGTGGTAATTATGCTGAAGATGCACAGGCGACATCAGCTAGAATACTACTACATGTAAGGAAAATTACGTACTGCGGTGTGGATAAGTTGAGGATGGGGGACACGGGGGAGCAGAGTACGAGTGAACACAAAAGAGAGCAGGAGAGCGAGTAGCAACGGGATAATCAACAATAACTATACCGGGATTTAAACTGGGATGACAGGAATACAGATTGCATTAATAATTAGATGCGTGGAGATGAGGCCTTAATTGAGATGCGGATAGGTACAAATGATGGATTAAGCGGCAGCAAGAGAGAGATGTGTTCCGTTGTAAGAGAATCCTGCAAAATAAACAACGACTGAGGACCAAGTACAGTGATTGGAAAGTGCCAGCAACGTACCGCTGAATTGAGCTTGAACAGTCTGAGATAAATTAGAGTCCTCAACAAAGCTGTCAACTGGAGCCTCCTCGGTGAACACCATGTCAAAGTTGGAGACATCCTGTACTCATAATCAGGCACATGTAGGAGAAGCACTCGCAAGACTGGGGCTCACCACAGGGCTGGCAACACTTGGCTTGAAAGGAGGTTGAATCTTTTTAGCAGCTAGAAGCTTGAAGTCGATGTGCTTATGGAAGAATGGGTGACGCTTGATTTCATCTGCGCCCTTCACGCCGAGTCGGCGGGTGGGGTCACGGTTGAGTAAGGCGGTGAGAATACTGCACGCTTCCGGGTTGAACTCATCGCCGAAACGAAGTGGGTCGTTAAGGATCTTCTCGTACATTTTGTCGGTGACCTCTGTAGGAGAGATCAATAAAGACGCAGATAAAAAAAGTTGGATATGTATACCGTCATAGAAAGGCGGTAGACCAGCGAGCATCTCGTACAAGAGGACGCCGAGAGTCCACCAATCGATAGATTTGTCTAGAGGAGAGGCTTCAATGCCAAAAAGGACGTTGCAGACGGGCAGCAACGTACCATATCCATTTCCGCACAGGATTTCCGGTGCGAGGTACTCGGGTGTCCCACAGAACGTGTTGGTCTTTTCATTATCCTTCATGTTCAATTTGCAAAGACCGAAATCACATAGTGCGATGTGACCGGTGTAGTCGAGAAGGATGTTTTCGGGTTTCAGATCACTAGGAGAAAATGAGCGGCTGCAGTCGAGCTATATGACACGAACATACCGATAAACAACGTCGAGCTCATGAAGGTGCTCAAGCGCAAGCAAAAGCTCGGCGCTGTAGAAACTGGAATGATGCAATGAGAAACGACAAGGTTAGTTAAGGTGAAGCGTATCATACCGTGCACGTTTCTCATCGAAGCGATGCTCCCGTTGCAAGTGATGGAAAAGTTCTCCTCCGTTGACAAATCTAGGGAAACGGAAGTTGGTATTAGCTCGTGATTCCACAACAAGAAGACGAAACACCAACGCCAAAACCAGATAGAGTTTCTGCTCGGATTGAAAGCTGAACTTCAACGGCACGATGAAAGGGCTGTCGACCTGAGCAAGCACAAGCCTTTCCGCAAGCGTATGCGTGATTTCATTCCGGTTGACTATATGTGCCTTCCGAATCGTCTTCAAAGCGTAGATACGAGAGGTGTCACGCTTGCGGACTTGCAGAACCTGCCGAGATGGGCAGGATGAGAAACGGGGGAAGGTCGGATCCATAGCGCGAAAATATCACCCACCTTACCGAAACTTCCCTTCCCAATCACAGTCATCAGCTCGAAATCGTCGATGCTCAAAGCTTGTCCATAGGTCGGTTGATATAAGACGCCAATCTGGATCTTGCCAGCGCCGTCGACGAAGTTGTACCATTGATCTTGGTTGCCCATTCCATCGAAGTTTGGGACAAATTTAAGACCGCCGAGGAAGATGTCATTTCCCAGGTCGTCAGCTAGACCGTCTCCTACGCATTTGGGTTCTTCGGCTCGCAGGTAGCACTGGAGTGAGATTTCAGAGTTCCTCGAGACGTCACTAGAAACAAAGATAGTTCAGAAGGGCACTAAGTTTCAAGGTAAGTCACTCACAAGTGCGCTTGGTACATGTAGAGGGGCTTGTCGAGTTCACCACCGAGTGGTGTGATGAGCACTTGATTGACCTCATACTCCATGACAAGGTATGGAAGCCACCAACATTGCGTCCTCTGGACGCTATCCCTAATAAGTTGTAAGTCATGGATCGATGATGAGTAATGGGTATAGTGACACTGAAAGCACCATTACTGACCTATTGCCTCTCGACTTATTCGCCAACCGTTGCTGATTGACCGAGGATGGAGAAACAGATGCCGCGACTTTCGCCTGCTGAGAAGTCAAAGTCGATTGCACTGCGGGTGGTACAGCTACTCCCGCAGGAAGGCTGAGGCCCTCGGCGCCCATGACACGAATGGTGAGAAGGCCTGAACGGAAAGTGCGCTTTTCTTCTTTTCCATCTGGATTTCCAGGCGTTGGAGTAGTCGAGCGGTTAGCGTTGGCTTCCTCAGCCTTGAGGTTAGTGACGGATGACTTCTTGCCCCGGAGCCACGACATTTGGATTGACTGAAGGAGAGTAATGATGGAAGATTTCGAAAGGTAGATGCAAAAGAAAGCCTGCTTTCAATACGGTATCACAGTGTGAGGTGGCAAAGGAGTGTGGGCCGAAATTATTCGGGGTCTCTGTGGGTTGTCAGTTGTTGTTCAGTGTTCTTGTTGTCAGAGTTGTGAAACCGTGTTTTTACCGTATCGGCATCTCCCTAATTAGGTACCGAAACAGGTTCGATTACAGCTTTCCTCCCAACCATCATTGTACACACGTAAATCCGCTCGATCCCACCTTCAGGTGGTCCTTTTTTCCATCTATGACCGGTCTCGACTCTGGCTTGACATGGAATGCGGCTGCATGTCGCGACCGACTTCACGGCAATTTGAAGTAGTGATACTCGTGCCAACGAGCCTAATCTCACCATTATTGAGCTACAGTCTGTTAACCATAAGATCAAACTCAAGATGTGTGGCCTCTTATGTTTCTATGCTTGACTACATTGACAAACTCAAATTGGTGAAACCCTCTATGGCGACGTACTAGGGCTTCGGCGGCCTCGTTGGGAAACTCAAACATATACTTTATGCAGAGGATACGTGCCCGGACTGTTAGCTTAAATTTTATATTTCCTTGATTGCTTGAAGACTTCACATCGCCTGCTAGAAACAGCCTCGAAGAGAATCAGGATTTCCTTATACTCCACCGCTTGGTATATGGGCACGCAGATCTAAACATGTCACTCCAGGGTAGGGGGGATCTGTAAATATCTTGGCTCTCCAGAATCTATGGAGAATCTGGCTTGCCCTCAGTAGCCAGCGCGAGGCCGAACTTCTGCTCGAACGCAAGGCGGACTCATGTCGGTTAGTGGTTTGAACAGAAGATTGAGGAACACGACGTTTGACGGTTCTTACTTTCGTCTAACCCTTTGCCATGAAGATGTCGACAACAAGGTCAGACTTTTATCA
>Ga0247741_1001451_pt1 | contig 13157 bp, 21 predicted proteins | sample UWRJL213509R2_FD_180945 | JGI IMG/M metagenome (GOLD analysis project Ga0247741, IMG submission 180945) | Plant litter microbial communities from Arlington Agricultural Research Station in Wisconsin, United States - UWRJ-L213-509R-2 | ecosystem: Environmental > Terrestrial > Plant litter >... | reverse complement strand
AAGTTCGTCTTGCCAGTCGTTGACACAGTATTCTCGTCCTCAACAATCATCGTTATATTTATTCTATATCGTATCCATGACTCTCAACCAGATTAATGAAAGTCAGGCTGGTCCCTCACATTCAGGAACCTCAAAATATCACGTACAAACGTACGTCCCACCTCCAAGACTTCATCCACGAACTAATCAAATCCTTCGCTAGCTCTGATGTTCTACAGGATATGAGAGTCAATGTGTCTGAAGAAGGGACCGAGAAGGTGATTTGGTACAAGGTGAAAAAGGATGAAGGTCATCCTGTATGAACTCGTATTCACTCCATACCGAAAGGAAAGGTTTCTTGACGACCAAGAGATTGTCGAGAACGTCGTGGTATGTCGACTTGGAATCGTTGAAATGCACTGCCAGCTGACGAGAGGGCGTTTTCAGCACAACGCAACCGGGACGATCTGCTGGACCATTCATCGTCCTCTGAGAGGGTGGTACATCCGCATCCGATCACCGATGTTTCCTCCAGGGGTGTTCATCCCACTGACACCTGTACCCTCAACGGCAGCTTACCATGCCGAGGGCGCCTTGTCGTTCAAATCGCAAACAAATATTGCGATAACGTCTGCTTCCCGCGCGTCGGAGTCGGGCAGAGAGTCAACATCTAGTACTCGGGACGAATCCGCTTCTTCCAGCATTCACTCCTACCCTCCTACTCCCACTGGCGCCGTTATCAATGTACAACCCCCATCTCCTCTACCTTCCTCTCCTGCGGATCGACCTTCACCTCCTCAGTTGAAGATTTCTAACCGACGTCCTCAATCTCAGATAACACAATTTATATTGGCACCTTCCTCCATCCCTCCTACTCATCAGCAACCAGTGAACACATCCATTTTTGCGCGGGCGCTATCTGTCCTGAAGAACCATCGGCCATCGCATTCCAACTCTTTCACTCTTTCTCGCGTTCTCCCACCCAAGATATCTGCGACCTCGGGGACCGCTACGCCTCCTCCCCCCTATGCGTCCAACGCGTCACTAACGAACGAAATTGTGCAACCCATTGCGGCGGCTGTTCAGACTGCTCTGCAGCAGCAGGAATCAGAGCCACTACTGCAGGCCCCACTGTTGGTGTTCCATGACCGGACGCCAGTGTTAATGGTTAGGTCATTGACTGGCATGATAGAGGTGGACGAGAGCGAAGAGAGGGCACTTGGAGTCGAGACCAGCTTCTGGATAGCTGTCGCGCTGACTTACCTTGAGTTCCTGGAAGAACGGGAGGTAACTACAATTGCCACCATCAAATCTTACAGCCCGCTCATCACCTATTGACACCCCCCAGAGTTATCTCGCGGCGCTTAGTGACTAGTTTCGCAATAAGAACGGCTTGGAGGTGAGCATTATATCTGGTATTATAGCTTGGAGCATGGCGATAAGTATACTAATTGTACATATAGTTATCTCTCCTTTTCGAATGTGGCACCTTTTGTACCACGAGGGATATCTAATGAGCGGGATGTGGTTGGATCTACGACGATAGTGGTGGCAATAGCAAGACTAGTTGTAAGGGCATAAACATAAGTAGTAAGGAAATAAGCAAACACGTAGAATCAAACAAGAGCCTAGTAGTTGCGGTCACCGCCACCGTCGCGGTCACCACCAGTATTGCGACTTCTGCCCGACCACGACCTTGATGTGTACGCCTCTCTCTTTGCTCCATAGCCACCATCACGACCTCCTCCGTAGCCGCCACCACCTTGACGAGGCTGGCGGAAACCACCACCGAAACCACCGCCACCACGACGATCACCGTCGTCCCTCTGCCTCTTGGGCCGGGCGTATGCGAGAACTATGTTCTCACCACTTGGAGTTTGAGCACCATTGATATCCTTTAGAGCTTTGGTCGCTGCCTCAATATTTTCGAACTCCACGAAACCAGAAGGCAACTGTTCCCCAGTGTTGCCATCCTTTACTATTGAAGCGGAAAATTTGTCGTTAAATTAATGTTTCTGCGAAGGAAGTATGCATACTCACGGAAGTAGATGCTGACAATGTTGTTACCGTGGCTCTCCATAACTTGCCGGAGAGCGTTCTCGCCATCGGCGAACTTGGCGAAGTATAGCCTGTTGCTGGGCTCCGCGTTACTGGCGCTGCTAGGCGTATGTGACTTGGCATAGTCGAGGATGAGGTCACGACCAGCGAAATGCAAAGCTTCCTCCTTTGCCGACGTAACACAGGCAATAGCATGCTCCTTGTTCACGAAGTCAACATGCCCAAAACCTCTTGGCCTACCGTCTGCATGTGTTTCTAGAGACGAAAAGGTTGAGAAAATGCCAGCAGTCTAAAGTAGGAGAAGAGAGAAAACTTACGAATGCGGACAGCGGCGACCTCACCAAATTCACCAAAGAGCTCCAGAAGCTCTTCCCGTGTTGCACTCCAAGGAAGATTCCCAACAAAGAGAGCATTGTTAGGTGGGTTTCTTGTGCCCTCATAGAACGCCACCGCAGAACGCGAAAATGTCCGTGACGCGACTAAGGTCGAAAGCGCTGGCAAAACCGCTGCGTGACGCGAAGTAGCGACAAGAGAGCTAAGAGTTCTCGACGCCACTGGTGCAGCTGCGGTGCGTGCGACAGCGCGCAGACCGAGACGAGCTTGAGAGCGGAGGGAGTTGGTGAAGATGGACATGGGTGGAGGTGGGAATGAGGAAGGTATGGGAGTTCGCGTCGAGCTTTTGTCCAAAAATTATTTGAAGACACGTGATGTGGCCACTGCCGGTCCGCATCCCTGCAACCACAAAAGCTTGTACTTCCCGGAAAACTCTTGTGTGAAAGATAAAAACCACTATTTGAGGGCTTTATTTCTTCTGTGAACTCTTTGTTATTATTATTACATTTCTGTGCCGACTTCCTTCTGAAAAGCGCAAATATCTATGAGTCCGACTTCAAGTTGCTCCGAGTCAAGATAGAAGGACGCCGGATATTCAGTAAGTAACTGTCAAGCACGGGTGGTCCAATGCAATTTACAGGTTACTGTGATAAGAATACTTTAAACTTTAACTCGTGTCCACAGCAAACCAATGGCCTCTAACGCCTCACATTTTCCTGTGTAGATTGTGGGCGCTTATTTGTAGATCGATTGTCGAATTGATGGATTGCACGATTGTCGAGTCCCGGTGTACGCCAGAGTCCTCTACCATAAATGCCCTTGAATTGACCCTTTTTTTCGGATAAGACCATCCCAAAACCCGGGCTATTAAGGGATAATGCGATTGCTCGATCAATGGCCTAGCCGAGTCAGACGACTTTGGAATTGGGGCTCATGGCGTCTACTCCAAGGAGGTGCAGGTACGTCTCGATAGCTACCGTCAACGAATTCATCGTTGGTGCCCTGGACCGGTCGATCACTATATGGCCGACGAATGAGAAGATATGCATCGCCATCCTCTTCCTCGTCACCACCCGCGTGCTTCCATGCCGCCTCCATGAAAGAGACCCAGTCCTTGATAATTGCAAACGAATCATCATGCAACTCCGATTCCTCGATCCCTTCAAAATATTCGTAGGTATTAGCGGGGATAGTACCTTGGTCATCGTCTTCGTCGACAATCAAGACTCGTCCTGCAATATCCGACTCCTTCTCATCAAAGATGATCCAAAGGGCCAAATCTGGTCCTCTCCATGCCAAAAGACCAGGTGTGAAATGAAAGTTTGGATCCCCTCTTTGGTTGATAAGAGCAGAGAGCTGAGGAGGATGTACTCCTAAGAAATTGACGCCGGGCTCCCGTTCGATATTGTTATATCCATAGTAGTCGATGAAAGGTAGGCCCGGCCAGTTGCAGCGGATGGCCATGCGACCCGGCCATTCGAGTATCCAGAGCCTAAATTCATCTGGAATACTTGGGTATTGGCCGATGAGCGCTTCGATATAGGCTTTGCGATCGAAAGGCTGTAAGTTTTCCACCACCCACGTGCGTGATTCAAGAAAGCGACGGGAGCCAAGCATCTTGTAGAAGAGATTTAGAAGACGTCGGCGGATTGGGTGTATGTCCGATATTGGGATTAGATTGCGCCATGAAGAAGATACCCCTCGTGAGGCAATGAGAGTTTTGAGAGTCATGAATGAAAAGCAGTGGAGCCAGAGTTCAGTTGGTAGCTCTGAGTCCATGGTTTCCGTTATCTAGAGTAGTGGAAGTTGCTGGAAGGCGTGTATGGTGGGCCCTTGCTGCTCTTCGCTCATCGATCGGTTTTGTACCCACACAGAGGTTGTAGGACCTTTGCAGGGAAGGCACACAGCCTTGGAGTGGCTGTACTCCAAGTTTGACATACAAGTACCCTCATGACAGGGATGTTCACGAAGTAATCTTGAATTAGAGAAACGAAAGCAGTGACATAGAAGGACAACAGATAGACGGTGTGATGTACAGTGAAAGAGTATAATGTATCAGCGAATTAATAAATGTACTGTAATGAACGTGCACTAGACTGCCGTATACGTTCGCGAAATGGCAGCACCCTTGCTCAAGAATGGACACCCATCAGACCATTGATCAACAATACTCTTGATTCTTCCTTGGAGGTCGTACCTATCCTCATCGAAGGTGAGCACCGCCAATTTTCGGAGACCTAGAGTTACCCCAGGGAGCTGGGTCAACGTCATCAGAGATAGTACGCTTCGATAGCAGATGTCGGACATACTTCGTAGATACGAGGCTCCGGCTGAGATGGGCTCTCCGCTATTACCTTGGAATATAGATTGTGGACGTCTTCCACTTTAGACAGGGAACGATGCATAAGAGAACGAACGGCCTAACATAGCCTCGTCAGTTCGGACAGCAAGTCGGCCAATGGAATTACACGAACCGTCATCGGACCTGAACCATCCCTGACTTCAGTTGGCTGAAGAACAGCCATTGAATTGGCATGATTGCTCAGCTCTTTGAATGCCTGAACTACAGCAAGACCTGAATCAAATCATCAGATCTATGTTCACGAGAGAATGTAAAGATTTACCATGCCTAGCGAGGTCGTACTCCTCGTGGACACTCTCCTTCAGTCTGAAAGTCATTTCTGTAGGCTTCACGCGGTTGCACAAGGCTTCAGACTGAGCCAAGGCAGAAAGAATGACCTTGTGTGTACTCTCAAAAACATCGGAGGGCGAGCGGCTCGCATTGCGACGAAGGGAGGTGCAGCTGAGGTACAAAGCGTATGCAAAGACGAGTGAAGAGGCGGAGCAATCGATAGTTTGGAAAGAGACGCTTCCCCATTCTGATGGGTGTCTAAATCTCGCTCCGAGAAGGCTGAGGTACACAAAGATATCTCGGAGTGTTTGTAGCAGCCTAATGAACCCATAGCGAGCGGTTTCAGAAAAATTCATGTACGAAGAAATGCATACTCACGCAACATCGTCCTGTCTGATATCCTTCACGATATCAAAGGTCTTGACGGCAAGTTCGGTCGATATTGCCTTGAAAGCCGGCGATACCTCATGGAATGTCTCCATAACATTTTGTTCCCACTTCGTATCCTCAGTAGACACGCAAATTGCGTGTACACTATCGCAAAGAACCAATAGAATGATCTTGTGCAAGAGCTCGTTTGGTAGCGCTAGATCCCGTCGAGGCACCCATTTCGATCCCGTTGTCGACATTGGAGGATCACTGGTGGTGTAGATCGGTGTTATGGCCCAGGAGGTAGGCCAGTATCGAAAAGCAAGTACGAAGTTAACCCTCCCAGACACCGATGGCAGCGAGTGCGTCCACTCGGAATGAGGGGACCTTGCGGATGGCACGACCTAAAGGACATTTATAGCCCGCTGACAAATCATCCTGCTGTATCTTACCTTGTCGCCTTGTTCTCAACTTGCCCTCATCCTTTTCACGATCTCTGGCAGGTTCAGCGTCAAACATTCATCTTGTCTTACCACTGTGGAGTATTGGTTGTCTTTTCAGTCTTATATGCCCTTCTTTCTCCGCCCGCATAGGACCGAATCACACACTTCAGTACATCATCTCTCATGATAGTGGGAACTCCCCTGAGTCTCCCTTCTGGAAAAATTTCTGGTACCGACAGAACTGGTATCATTTAACGTACTCTACGTCTTCTTGAGAGAAAGCATTTGGTTTCAGACTTGATGATCGATATCTGACTCATTGGGTATTGGCTTCAAGTCTCATTCGGTCCGATGGCCGAGGCACTATAAGGCCGCCGACTTGAAAGAGTTGATGAAGAATCTACCCTTCTCAAACATATCCGTTATGTCGGAATCAGAGAGTGCAGCGTCGAGCTTTGAAGACCACGCCTTCATGCCAAAGCCGTCTTATGGCAGTCGGTCTCCTTGCCCTGCTTTGAACACACTAGCCAATCACGGATATATGTAAGTTTTTGTCGTTTCATCAATGCCGCCACTAGTTTTTCATCTGATGTCGCCTTAGCTCACGAACCGGGTCGGGACTAACTTTCCTTGAAGTCGTGCGGGCCATCACTCGTGTCTACAACTTCTCGTACCCGCTGGCCATCGTTCTTGCCTTGGGGGGTTTCATGACCTGCGGAAAGCTGTCGTTTCAAGATCGAATACCTTCCTCTGGAGCTAACATAAGCTACAACACCCGAGCCTCTTTTTTTGAAAACGTTACCATCTTCCTATTGAAGGTTCTCGACTCTTTGGTCAGCTTTATTCCCTCATGGACCTTAGACCTTGACGCTCTCAAAGATAGGGGTTCATTCAAGCTTACCCACGACGCGTCCTTCGTTCATCCTGATGCAGTGCGGTCAACCACTCCTGACCCCCATCTGGTGCGAGGTCTACTTGATTTTGCTTCGACCTATTCGCGGCGCGGTCTGAGGTTCATCGATGTCGTCCGTTTTCACGCCTCACGAGGTCGAGCATCGTCTACGAGGCTCAGCGATTTCCACAATACCGTCGCGCTGGGGGAATGCGCTCTTACTTGGCTCACTCTTCGCGGGAAATCTCCCTTTAAGCCTGAAGTGGGCAAGATAGAAGAGGGTACCATAATTCCTACGTCGCGTTTGGAACAGTGGTTCGGGGAGGAGCGATTGCCTGACGGATGGTGGGGCGTTTCCGGCGTCCGCCCACTTCAAACGGTTGGATTGTTGAAAGCTAGGAGTCTTGCAGATACCATTGGGCGTCTTGCAGAGAAGAATGTCTAGTTCTCTGAACGTCTTCAGTCTGCATTGCCATCAACCCTGTCATGTTAAAACAGTGTATACAAGATATTATACTCTACCTAAGACCGTGGATGTATGTCATGCCCCTGCTCAAAATTTCCTTTGCCTTTTCTTCGTTGGCAGTAGTATCACTTCGCGCGCTTGATTCATCCCTTGCCGGTTCTCAGTGCCTTCTGGAGACGTCTCATCCTTCCGCTTCCGCTTACCCAACATGTCAACTGTGGCATTCTTGGCGGTGCTGTCTCCCAGGACCGTACTCATCTGTTTCCTGAGGCGAGCACTCTTACGAGACCCTTCTGTGGTCCCCATGGGTTTCCTCGGCTTAGTCTTCCCCTTTCCGCCGACTGTAGAAGCTACAGTCTCCTCCATCTTGACTACCGGTAAGACATGCTCTTTAGCAACTGCCATACCAGCAGCGAGCAGGATTTCTGAGGACGATGTGATGACCGCCTTCCCAGATCCTGGAAGGGTCTTGGAGAAGGTCTTGTGATGGCCCGTGAAGTAGAACATGGTTTCGCCATCCACCTTCTTCCTGACAATTAGGCCGTGGTGATTGATAATACCTGTAGTTGGATGGAATGTATCGAGATCCCGGCGGTCATCGCACGGAGAATCCTGGCTGAAACTCGCAGGGTTGGTTGCTTGGAAAACTTTGTGTTTCGACACACGAATGAAGAGTTGTCCACTCTTTTTGGAGCGGACCCATGAGGTGGAAAGGGAGTCAATTGATTCTGCAGTCGCATCCAAGGACCCAGAACTCTCTGCAGGCGGGTCTTCTCTAGCAAGGGTCGAAGACGACATTGAGAAGGGAGTGTAGATGTGAAATATTGGGACGAAACCAAAGCTGTTTTGCTGCTCAGTTGTTTGTCATTTTTATGTAGGGTGCCACCAATTTCACTTCAGAAGGGCGGCGTAGATTGGGCTCTGTTTGTTTGGTGTAATCCGGCCGTTTCATTGTCTCCGAATCGACCTCTTTTGTGTCCATCAATTTATACTTATTCCACATTGAACCTCGAGCCGGAAATACTCGAGCAATTTACCCATGGTTATAAAATTAGAAGACTGACAGATTTATGAAAAATGGTATCAGAGCGACTTTGTTATCAAATACCAGAGGTTGACCTTGATCCGATACATCAATGGGTTTTGAGGGGTGTCCAATTTTGGTAACTGCAATGCCCGGTTCGGCAAAAGGCCTAGAACTTGGGCTTGCAGATCCTCTCATAACTAGGTGCTGCACAGAGTTCTTCTCAGTTTATGGCGGAGGCTGTATAATTTATCTAGCACGGTGGCTGCAGACGTGACTTGACCACACTGTCAACATAACGGATAAGTACGCGAGATAGAATACATGTTCTCTGCGCTACAAATATGCAATCATCCTTGAAGATATTTATTCTAAACTCGATAAATCGAATATACATTCTACCGCACTGTTTCCTCATTCGATCTCCCTGGTTCGCCATAAATTAATGACATCAGCTGTCCGGTGACTTGAATGGAGTGGATGGGCGGACAGCATCCTGACAGTAAATTATCAGACAGTAAATTCTCAAACAGAAATCTTTGGCCCTCCACTCTTATGACTTATAACTATCAGGCTGGTTGGAGAGGGAGGCATATGTGGAGGATGATATGTAGAGGATAATATGTCGTTGAGCTGCCCTTCCAATATAGTATGTAGTACGGCGTACCGCTGAAAAGATAAGACATCAGGCAAAGGGTCATACTTATGTGATAACACATTCAAATTTTGCAAATGGGCTATTTGTTAGCATTCTGAACAGCCTCGGGCTTTAAAAAACGAGTCCAAGCTGTTTCAGACGTGCACGAGGTTTGGGTAACGTTCTTCCGCCAACCTGTTCGTGATAGCCATCATGGGTGTAACCCATCGTAGCGTTCTCAAATGCCTAAGAATGTGTCTAATTGCTAATCCATTTTAGTTTAAGTAGGCGAAGGTAATAGTTCTCCAGTATTTTACCATCTGAGATTGACGATTCATGTGGTAACAACTTGCAAATCGAGGTGTACTTGGTTTGAATCCGTTTGACCGTGCGAATTTGACGAAATGCCGATATGGCTGGCCAGTAACCACTGGCAGAGTTACCTCGCCACTGCGTGCGCGCCTGGAAGCTCCATCCGCAGTCAATATCCGACTCATGTCCGAATACCAGTGAAATTATGATAGTGATCATATCTCACTAACGCGAAAAGACGTCACGCCCCATGGTTGAGTTGTATTTGACAGCGATCTTCATCTAGCGCTCCGCAGCTATTGCCTGCCGGTTTACCCTAGCACCGTACTTCAATTCATTACATTCTCTGGGCGAAGGTGTGCTCGAATATAAAATGACCGCTCTGTGGACCTTTCTTGTGTCCCAGACACAAGAAATGATACTTCCACATTACTTGTCGGTTGCACTCGCAATCTCCTCTGCTGCGGGCGCAGCAGCGCGTTGTCGATGTCTCTATGGCCAAACGTGTTGGCCAAACGAAGCAGCATTTTCGTCGCTATCGAGTAACGTCTCACAACCTCTCATTCATCCGGTGCCTCCCGCCTCTGCATGCTATCCTGCCTCGTCGCCTTCCGGGAACTGCTCTGATGTTGTCACTCACTACAGAGATGCTGGTTGGCGTGCCGATTTACCTGGCGCCTTGCAGAACCCGAACTTCGAAACATTCACATTCAAGAACGGTAGCATCGACGCCTGCTACCTGAACGTGACTCTGGGCCTTCCCTGTGGTCAGGGGAGTGTTCCGCCCATCGGTGTTGACGCCAGAACCGTGGAGGATGTCCAAGCTGCGGTTGTGTTCGCAAAGCAACACAACTTGCGACTCATCGTAAAGAATACCGGACACGATTACCTTGGTCGTAGCGCCGGGCGAGGTGGATTCTTACTTTGGACCCATCATCTCAAGAACTTGTCATACGACGAAGCTTTTGTTCCCCAAGGGGCTGGATCTGACTCGGACAAGACTTTCAGCGGTCAGTCATCGAATCTAGTGGTGTTCGATTCGAAGGCTAATAATGTTCATTGAAGCGGTGACCGTTGGAGCTGGAGTCCAGTGGCATGAAGCATATACGTTCGTCAATCAGCGTGGTCGGGTCGTGGTCGGGGGTCTTTCTCAAGGTGGGACAGTCGGTTCTGCTGGTGGATGGGTACTTGGGGGTGGACACAGTGCGATAGCACCACAATTCGGATTAGGTTAGTGGCCCTTTTCAATAGCCCTGCACGAGACTTACCCTACTTACATCACCGCAGGTGTCGACAACGTCATTCAGTTTACGGTAGTGCTCTCGGATGGAAGTCATGTTACCACCAATGCGCACCAACACCCTGACCTGTTCTGGGCGCTCAGAGGAGGTGGAGGGGGAACCTATGCCGTCGTCACCTCGGCGACGTACAAGACCTACCCAGAGTTCTCTTTAACCATGTCGACTGTTGTGGTGAACTTTAGTTCTCCAGCAGTTGCGCAGAATGTGGTTACCGAGTTTGTGCGCATACATCCCAAACTTTTGAGCGTTGGTTGGGGAGGTTACTCATTTTTCTCCAACACTAATCTGCAAGCATTTTGGGTCGCACCTGATACCTCATTGGAGGCGGGCAATGCCGCATTCCAGCCTTTCCTTCAATTTGTCAACGCAACAGGAGAGCCAGTCCAGGCACCTACGTTTACATTCCCTTCGTACTTTAGTTGGTACACGGGGTTGTTCACCTCTGGGGATATCAGGCAGAGCCAAGTTGGCGTTCAAGTCGAGATCGCCTCTCGCCTACTATCCAAAGAACTCGCCGAATCCGATCCAGCGAACTTAGCTAAGATCATGCTATCGATCGAAGGTGGAGTGGCTGCAAAGTAAGCGCGATATTGTCTGATGAATGTTGCCTGAGGCTAATGATACATGTACCAGCTCTGTGGCCGGAGGGGCAGTGGTGAACGTTGACCCGGATTCCACAGGTCTCAACCCTTCGTGGCGAAAGGCTCTCAGTGAAGTTTACGTCTCTGAATCCTGGCCAGAGGGAACCTCGAGTGCTGATATTGAAAAGGCAAGACAAAACCTCATTAAGAACACCGACATCCTCGATAAAGTCACCACTGACTCGGGCTCCTATCTGAATGAGGTCAGTCTATCATTACTACACTCGACCACTTGATGTAAATTTTTGGATAGGGTTCTCTGCACGAACGAGACTTTAAGAAAGCATTCTTTGGTTCTCACTACAACAAACTTCTCGCTATCAAGAAAAAGTACGACCCTCAATCGTTGTTTGTTGTTGCATCTGGAGTGGGCTCGGACGAGTGGGATAAAGATCTCCAATGTCGCCTCTGAGTTAAATACCTCGGTCTGGCAGCTTTCTGATTGCCAAATGGGGTTATAACATCCTTGTACGATTCACTACGAACTTCTAGCAATTGCACCCTCATTCTGTACATATCCTTGTACCCAATACTTAGTTTCTCTTTCAAATTTGCGAGCGACTCGTGTCTAAGTGAGGAGTCAAGGGCTTAAGAAAGTGAGCTGCCATTGATTCTTCCCACATCATCCCGAACCAAACCCGCTAAAACCCAACGGTTTCGATATAGCAGGAGATATGGGCGAGGTCGAAGATGCAGAATCAATCAATGAGTGTCACCAACATCGCCCGTGGGTCGCCGTGGCTGCTGCCGCTCCTAATGTAACTATTGAAACCCGGGATGCGGGATCAACGAGGGGAGCGAGAAGTCGGGGGACTTCGTGGCAAACGAGTGCCGATACAATAGATGTACCTACGATTATATACGGTATCTACATCTAAGTAGCACATGTACACAAAACGTCGGTGAGTCCACCTAAGATACGCGCAGGCGCCAAGCTCGCTATCGATAAATTCCAACAGTAACTCGTATTTCCATGAATCCATATATTGTGTTCGTCGGTCAGGGTCTGCTTGACGCGTTCTACAAATTCCTGGTAACCGATGCTCGACGTTTCCCGTCGTCTTTACGTGGGTGTACAGTGGACCGTGCTGGCCTTGCGGGATATTACCGGTAAATAACTCCTCTGGCAATTATATTGCTATAATAGGCGGCCAGAGCTTCGTCAGTCAGCTAGTTTAGTCAGTATCTATCCGCCGTGCAAGTCCAAAGCTCGTGGTCCAACATATTTCCACTTCGACAACCAGTCATTTACATAGCTTGTTCATACATACTGCCTCGGAGAAACGCGACCACCTCTCGCGTATTTCTCTGGGAGTCAGTCATATCACACCCTATCAACAACTCTTCAATCTGGGCTCAGCGAGTGGGTATTCAAAAGGCGGAAGAAGCTGTTTACGCTTTAGTGACGGTTAGCTTGTGTTGAGAAGTTGGGCTGTTGGAAGATATATACAATCACAGAATTACGGAGTACTCCAGGATAGAATTATCAACGATGTTGTGCTTTCGAGGATTGGTCACGGGTGCTTACTCAGGTGCTGGCATGCCTGATTCAAATCGAGTCGTCGACTTAATGATTTTCTACAAATACCTTTTTGGGGCACAGGGTTACGAGCGAATTATGCATGAGCTCGCAGGCTCTGAATTTCACTACCCTCCTGCATGAATTGGGGCTTCTTATAGATCTGTAGTGTCAATAAGATGTATACAAGTTTGGAACTCTAGTTCACAATTAGTTGATGCTCAAAACATACCCATGAACATACATGGGCCTTCTGAAGCGATGAAATGGGTTTAACGGATGGTAGATATCTAAAGTCTGCCAGACCTTGTGCTTGAACATGAGGTGATTGAAAATCGTGACTGCAGACGAACTGTAACGGGCATGGTGGGAGTTTGTGTGTGTTCACAGCAAGATTATCCATCCAGCCGCCGACCCTACCCACTGCCTTGAGCCCAAAAGGGAGTGCGAACGACATCCTCGAGGCTTGCTGCCGAATCGGCCGGCCACGTGGATCGATGGCCAAATTGGCTTCATCGCAATGGTGATTCCTCAACAAGGGCCAAATTCAA
>Ga0247741_1001449_pt1 | contig 13161 bp, 18 predicted proteins | sample UWRJL213509R2_FD_180945 | JGI IMG/M metagenome (GOLD analysis project Ga0247741, IMG submission 180945) | Plant litter microbial communities from Arlington Agricultural Research Station in Wisconsin, United States - UWRJ-L213-509R-2 | ecosystem: Environmental > Terrestrial > Plant litter >... | reverse complement strand
AATGGGTGACGAATGACGGAATGAATGGAGAGATGTAAAGTGACGAAGTAGGTGGATGTATGCGGGTCCATGTGGAAGAGCGAACGTAGGCACGGTCGTGAGAGTCGGTCGGGCTGGGTATGCAGTGAACGACGTTGGAAACAGTAGGTACACGTAGGAGATCCAAGGAGGTGGATATATAGGAAGAGGGAAGAAGCATAGAAGATAATGAAAGAAGCCTCGTCCTCGGACCTAGGGCCGACCGCTCCATCAATCGCCCGAGCTGATCACGAACGGCTAGTGGTACGGGAACGAGTGCAGCCATCGTAGGTCTTGCCAACAGGTCGTCAGTAGTCTATTTTCACGTAGTAGATCGGTGACCGTCTGTCTATTGAAGGTGGCAACCTTGATGTACCGGTACCTGTGAAATCACGAGCTTATTCAAGACCGTAGTACAAAATAGCGTCACGTGTAGTTCGGTGTGAGTTGACGCGTCGACGCGGCATCTGATACCAACTTGTCGTTCCCAACCCATGGCTCCCTTGCTCGTCGCGTCTCTCGATGAAACACTGTCTTTACATCAGCGCGGGTACCAGTCGAGGAAACGACCGCCATAATCTGGCCTGTGCATCCTCCTATCTAAAATCACTTCACATCCTGCTCCTGCTCCTCTATGCGACAACTTCACCTCAACTACGCCGCCGCATCCGTCATCCTTGCCTCAACTCTGCTCAAGCCACTAGCCATTCGTCCTCTACTACGCGTCTCTTGCGATCCGGCGCTGGAGGCGATAACGACGATGGAGATCAATTTTGGCATGACTTCGCGCTCAAACGCTGCTCGTGCACGATCCCAATTGCGGGTCCAACACGACCCTCAATATCACACACAGAATTACTCTTCTCCTCCCCCGCACTCACCACGCCCACCGCCATTCCTCGTTTCGGACACGTATGTTCACTCCGCCGTCTCGACATCAGCCATGGACTGATGTTGCTAGCATGATCCACTGCCCATTCTACAGTACAGCCTGGCTGCGAAAGCCCTGGAGGTGGCAAGGATTCACAGAGTGTCAATGCGCGAAGGCCGGTTGAATTAAAGAGGATACGCAGGGATCGGGGGAGGTGTTGGGGATGGCCCTTACCATATGCGATGCTTGTCATGCCTGCTAAGAGGGTAGACGCGGACCAACCACGCCCCGGAGTTGGATGGATTATGGTGGATATGATTCGCATTCGTCGGGAGGAGTCGAAGTCGGACCAAAGTTGTACATGCACCTCGTGGCCCCGTTGTTGGGTCGGTCATGGTTTTAGAGGTCGGAGGTGTTAGAATGGTCGGCCATTTTCACGACAGGTGGACGGGTCATCGACGAGTGGTGGGAGGGGAAGTGGATTTGCGCAAGGCGCCCATCGTTCTCTGGGACGCAGAGAGGGAAATCGGGCACCGCAAGAGCACCAAGACTGGCGTCACCGTCGATGACAACCAGGCTCGAATTGAGCTGGAAGTCTGACGATCCGGTTGGGAGTCGAGTCCACATCGCTGTCGATGGAGACGACTGGAGTGGCCTCAACTCGTCTCACCTTTCCGCGATCCCCTAGGGCCTACTGGCGGCTGAGTCGCTCCGGATCCGGCCCGGGCAGTGGAATTCCTTTTTCCCCGCGTTTCCTCGTCTTCATCAACGTGACATCAATCAACACGCCGTTGTTCATCCTCCTGCCATGATATATTGCATCCTCAGGCTGAGGAAACCGTCGATTCCTACCGCCAGATCGTCTCTACAACGGAACTGCTACCGTAGCTTAGGGAGGAGCGAGAGCTGCCGCTGCTGCGGGACGGAGACCGTACAACCCAGGAGGGTTTACTACTCTAATATCATCCACATCCACATCGTGTCCAAACCCATCCTTCGCCTTCCCCTTTCACAATCCTTCAGGTGCCCCAGCTCCTCGAACTCGTCTACAGCACCGACGCAGAATGGACACTGGTAGCAACCCGATCCTACTTACGCCACCTCTTATTGGCGGCCCATCCAGTGTGGAGCGAAGGTCAAGTGGATTTGGAGGACTCGGAGGGGGGAGTTGGGTGTAGATGGTCATACACCCAACCAGCAGAGGACGGCGACTGACAGCAGAGGCGTATTTAGCGCTGTTGGAGGACACCAGTCTTCTCTGTTTTCTGTGGATACGAACGGGCAAGATATCGCTACAGGTGCCCAAATCGAGCGCCCATTCAGTTCGCATACAACAACAGGCACACCCAAACTTTCATCGACCTAAACTTATTCGCTCTATTCTCGAACACCCTCGATCTATTCAACTCTCCTTCACTTTCAAGGACAGCGCATATTCTAGGGTATCTCCGACTCGGGCTAGGGCACTGACGGACGTGAAGCACCTTCTACTCCCCATCGCTCGGCACAACCTCGACAACGTCGTTGCTTCTATTGTTGCCCATGATGTCCGTCGTTCAAGCCGTGTTCATAAGGGGTTCGGCGCTTTGTATCTTTCGACGGGTTTCCCTGTATCGGTTTCAATTCCCGGGTCTATAGCAGTCTGGATTGCAGCGCCGAATTGACGATGAATCCACTACGCGTATCTAAAGCATGGTAACCGACAACCCCTGAGACTCGGCTTCAAGACGTAACCTCATTAGGTTATTTGGTCCGTCCAGTGTTGGCCCGATGGTCAACGGGCTCAAGTTTTGATCCAGCACTGGTCAGTGTCCGACAGTTTCTGCCAATTTACACGATGTCATTAATTCATTGGTCAGGCGTTCATTTTCCGTTTTGCATCTATTCTAAATCTACTCAGGATATACCTCAGCCTGACGGAAGATAAATTTAGGTAAATTGCACCAATCTCACTGTTGGACTTGTTACTTGTATCTGGCGCATGGCCTCGGCCACATTTTGCAATGCCCATGACCTGCTCAGATGTTGTTCGCATTCGCCCTGATGTATTCAGTCCCAAAGTCGCATGTCCGATTCTCCGTTCTTGCCTCGCTGAAGCGAGACCTTGCGTTGTGATAATTGTCTCTACTCGGCTGGCTCCCTATCTCAGCTACGACATTGAAACATATCTCCCCAATCCCTCTTCCGGATCGCAAGTTCTGCACGACTGGAGTATCATCAATGCTTCATCTAGCTCTTAGATGGATACTCTCGGGCATAAATATCACCCAGCTGTTATCTGTGGTTGATAATATATTCCAGCCTCTGGTATCCAAGCCTAAACTTCGTTTGTGGGAGGTTGAGTTGGGTTGTACCTTTAAATTCGTTGCGAGGATTACTACTGGTATTGATATTCGACTCCAATGTTAATACAAAGACCCTCCCATTTGCCTCTCGTTAAATTTATTCCATTATACACTGGTGGTATCGTTTGTACCATCGACTCGGACTGGATTCGCCATCGTAACTAACTTCATGAAGTCTTCCCTATTGAGATCTGCGTAAATTCATCGCAGGTAAATTCCACCAAGGGTTTGGAATGATTTGGGAGTACTGTCTCTTCACACCAGGCGTTGTCGAGAATTGGATTTCTCTACGCACTTTCACATAGTCTATTCACGAAAGTTCCCAATTGCCAGGTGGCTTTCTAGAAAATTGGTCTCGCCAACTGTAGTCTCAAAGATGGTTTCAGAATTGGGGTGTCCACAAGTTCATGTAATTGTAATTGAGGCGCAGAGGCGGGAAAATCTAATCCAAGCTAATCACTCTCACAGTTCTCCCCTCCAGCTCCATCCCATCTGCGGTTTTCAGGCATTTCATCGAACTGAATAATATCATCACACATCGACTCTGCGCCGCCGACGTACATCACTTCGCGAGGTTGGTGTGAAACTCTTCCGGAGAGAAGTAGGGTTACGTCTTGGTCGGGTGAGGGACTGGGATAAGAGCTATAACGCCTTTGCTGACATTCTCCAAGACATGGACAAAAATAATATCTGAATCCTTGTTGGTCATCTAAGACTTGCATGCGCGGAGCGACCATGTCGAGGTATGGATCATTATGGCGCCCAGCGTCGGGAAATCCGCCGATATTCAACGATGTCTTGTTTTTCTCCACTCATCGTGTATACAGCTTCGGTGGGTGGCTTGGAGGGTAGAAAATAGACGGTGTCGCCAATGTCTCTTTGCCGTGGTTTGATCTTCTCGGGAGATCGGGCGAGGGAAAAGCATGTGGAGGCTGCAGGTACAGTGTGTGGCCAATAAGTTGATATTAATGTGAGAAAAGGCCAGAATTGAATTCACAGAATTTCAAGTATGATCATAAATATCGGAGAAGCATTTCCAGCGTCAATAGAGGCATAATGGAGATCTTTCCTCCTCAGCCTTGAAGCTAATGCAAAAAAATTGATAGTTAGCTTACGTTTGGTCTGAGATAGATATAATTTCACTTTACGCAAATCCACTAACGTATATTCGTCGCTTATGAACAGATGTACAAGCGGTATCTATGGCCTTGACTCTCCAATTCTGAATATTGAGCAACGACACTGGGGTCGGTCACGATTTTGAGAGGTGGGAATAACGACGACTACACTCTGCGTCATCCATAGCTCTCTTTCCGACGCGATATGGTCGTTTCATTGGCGCCTAGCAGAAACAGCTAGAACGGATATGTATCAGTTGGAAGTGGATGATGAAAAGAGGAAGAATATACTGACTCGGACGCGGCACGTTTATGCCAAATCCGCATAATGAAGAACGGTCCGCAGACCTTCAGGTCGTAAGAATGAGAACGTCTTGCTGTCTCGAGAGTATTGTTGGTATTCCCCCTTCAGGTTCAAGATTGTCGCAAAGAGGCAACCCAGGTTGCATTTGACATGAGCGTAGGATTCGTTCTCCTTCCCTTGCGACAGCCTGACCAATGGATACTGTAGACCTAGGCATTGAGGCGGGTACGCATGCTGATAGAACCACGGTGGTCGGACGAAGCGCCCATTTGAGTACGAGTGTGATTGAAGTCAAAGCAGTCGTAGACAAGGAAGGTATTCCACCAATGCCGTAGGCGAAGGCATAGTCACGATACCCTCTCCGAAAACCTGCCATAGAGATCGATTGGGTAGTTTGATGCTTCCACTTTCCTCCGTCGCCAGTATTCGAGTGCGAGGTGTTAAATTCGAATTTGGTGGAATTGGAACGCTGATTATCCTCCCTGGCCCGTGTCTAGACAGGGATCGATTCATAAACGTAGGCATCCATGAGGCTGTGATGAACCGTGAAGAGCCACGTGTCTGCCCGCGCCTGAGCTGGAGATACGATCCCAACTTGGAGTATGCGTTGCTGCTGGTATCGGAGACGAACATCGGGCTTGGCCCTCGAAGGATAGTCGAAGCCATTATATGCGTTCGAGGATTTGGACAAACAAATTGCTTGGGTCCGCATATATGCGGTTGGTGTGGAGGGAGGGATATGGATCATCGATGGACCAGGGGATGGGGCTTGCTATGCTCAATAGATGGTTTGTATCACCATCGGAGTTGTCTGCGAACGCCGCCGTCTCGTCTTCGTACGGGAGGAACTCCTCCGATTCCAGGACACGTCCTACTGACATCATACAACGTCGCATGAGCGAGGAATGCTGCTAGGAAGGTGATTTGGGCCAAGGATGTACGATGAAAGAATTTAAGATGTTCCAGAGGTGCTTCTGTGGGAGGCAATGGTAGAGCCCGAGCCGGAGCCAGAGGGAGTGAAAAGGAGGTATGCGGAAGGGCACCGATGGGGACTTGGATAGAATTTTTTGACGAAAAGAGGTAAGAGGAAGAATTGGGGATGTAGTTATCCTCCACCTCTGATCTAGAATAGACAAATGACGCATCAGAGACAAAGTTCAAGAGACGTGGACGAGAAAAAAGTACATGATCCAATCCAAAACAGTAACAACCTCCCTCTTGGGATGGACGTCCTCTCGCTTGTCTGTCCACGTCTCGATCAACGAACACAATCCCGCACGCTTGAATGGAGTCGCCTGATCACGTATAGAGGGCGTGGGCTGCGTCGGGATGTTGTACGGGCAACTCGCAGAGAGGAAGGTAGAATGATGTAGCTAGAAGTTTTGCACGTGTCAGTTCGTTGAACTTGTTGGAACAAATGAACAAACAGGGTGGAGAAATAGAGGACATACAATTCAACGTAGCCCTCGCTCTGGCGCCAGGACCTCTACTAACACGTGTCCACCATCTGGATTAAGGCGCTGGCGATGTAAAGGTGCCAAGGGGTCTTGCTTCGTCGATTGCGATGTTCGTTATTGCGTGAGCCGTGTTATATACCAGTGAACAGAACGGGATACACCAGAAGGACAGGAGGGTTGTGGTGCGTTTATGGTCATGATTTTGGTCGCCACGCCAGTGGTGGTCTTGATCCTGGGGTCGATTCAACGATGCGCCAGACGATGAACATGTCAGTAGGAACGAAAAAACGAACTTCCCTGCACCGCTTTTATGGTGGGGGTGTGCCTGGAGTACCATATTGGGCAGAGGCGCCAATGCCCGCCTTCATCTAAATGGGGAACAAAGGCGTCTTTCAACTTGGACGACCTAAATTACCGTCAAGCGCTCAGCCTTAATGCTGCTTGTATTTATCTATATATATATTATTGAGAGCCTCTGAGATAGACGATGACTGAGGATCGATGAAGCTCCACTCACGTCCTCAGCTCGGCCGCGCCTACTCCAGATCATTCCATTCAATCCCAAGATATTCATGACCGTTACCAGCATCAGAAACCATTATCCATTGCCTTCAATCCTCACTCTGAGCCTGAGTCAGTGACCTGGCCATCACCAATTTCTTTGTGCTTCAAACGCACAATTAATGAGACACGTTCATGTTTAACTCCTCTTATCTAAGCTCTCCTCATTCGACTTCCACAGAGACGCTTTACTGACTAATTCGACCTTTCCTTTAATATATAGAAACTCCATATCCTCCCCATTCAGCTTGACCTTCCACTTTCGTGAACTTAAGACCAAGATTTCTCCCCTCCTCCTCCGTCCTCCATAAGATTGCGCATGATTAATTCGCAGACCTGCTCGACAGCCCTAACAGCTATATCAGGGTACCTCGCATTTTTAAAAAGGTTGTGCAAGCCATCCGATTTATGGATAGGACCTTCCGATCTACACATAAAGATAGCCAGGCTGAAGGCACCATCCTGACGCATATTAGGCTGACGCTCAGAGATGGCCAATTTGGGTAACAAAGTAACGCTGGAAGAGTTAACATAGCAGGAAAGTCTATGGCATCGCATTGCCGACTAAGTTTTCTGCAACCTCGGTTGCTAAAGACTTTTTTTCACGGTTGCGCAGAAGATAATCCCTCTCAATCCCCAAGCATGGAAGATGAGTTCGGCTTGAAGAATATCGAGATCTCCACGGCGGAAGTTAGCTTATGGAGAGACAATGTATCTACGCATTAGGCATTGAAGGTCGCGGGTTGGACCCACGATGGTATTTTGGAGAGGCAATACTGGCCCTCGTCTACGAGAAGGCTTGGCATCGGCTGGTACGTCTGCAAGGGCCTTGACGCTGACAGACTTGGACATCGAGCATCATCGGGACTACAGTTCGACATGGAGCGTACGTTCAGGGCATCGATAAGTGTTTCGGCTTCAACGATTTTACCGTCGTTGTCATTTTATTTGGGCAGCCGGCGTTTGATAAAAACAGGAGAGTCCAACGTTGGGGGAGACCAGTAGCAGAGGCAGAGGAAGCAGAAGGTCAAAAGCACATGAGATTCGATGGATGTAACCCCCAGGTATGCACGAACGAAGCAAGTCCAAGTTGGAGTCAGCCTGGTGAACGCAAATGAAGCGCAAAGTAGCTTGGGCAGAAGGCGATGTACGATAATGTAAGATCAGACGAGGATGGTATGGACATGGTGAGGAAGACTAGTGGCTCCATCCACGTCGTTCTGTGAGAGCGGATGAGTGTATGAAATGGCAGTAGACGGAGAAACATAACAGACCATCGTCCCATATTGGGTGCGATGTCAGAGATAAGCCAACGTCCTCGTCTTAACGCAAATACTCAATCTCCGGTTCAAGTTCAATGGTGTATGTAGCCGGAATATAATAAGCCTATTAGTCGTACTGGAAGATCAACCAATCGGCCAGTGGGAAGAACATAAATGCTCGCGTTCAGTATTCGTCCTTGAACATATATCCAGGATAAGGTACTTATTGTAACAGGTCTATATGAATTTACTGCCTACCCATGTATCCTTGCACGCGAATTTAGAGGGTTGTCGTGACAGACATGGGGGAAGGCTAATGTACCAGTGCGTTGATTAGCCTATTTGATCTCTGAAGCCGATGCAGAGGAGGAAGACATTGACCGCGACTTCTGCCTCAAACACGAACGTGAACACTATTTGGATGATATTGACCGGCTGTGGAGGTTGAAAGGTAGGCGGGCGGTCAAGTTTACCATTTCCCTGTTAAAATAGATAGTAAATCAGCATTATAATGTTTGACAATTGAAAGTAAGGATGTGAAATGAGAGTGAATACGTAAATAGGGAGTAGAGAACAGAAGAAAAAATGAATGGAGGAACGTAAGGGTGGTTGGATTTGACCAATGCTCGGATCTTGTTGCGCCTTGGGTCTCAAGCAAGCGTGGTAGTTCAGAAAGTTCAGAAAATACAGAGCACCCAGACGCCAAAGCGAAATAGAGAAAGAGCCGCTGTGCAAATGTGAATACGAAGATGAATAAAAACGGGAACTCTAGGTCTAAACCAAAAATGGAGAAAAATCGGGAGGCGAGAGCCACAATATTCAGAGAACAGGAAAAGGGTTTGAAATTCGGAGACGAGAAGAGGGACAAGAGCTAACACTATCATGCCAGTGGAGGCGGTAAAGAGGGTGAACAGAATGTAAATGGACGCGGCTGTGAAGTCGATGCCGGAACTGAATCGGAAGGATTTGACTTTGAAGCCGGCTGGCTCAGAGTTTGGATATTAAAGGTCGAAGATGAAGGGTAAATATTTCCAGTACAGCTAAACCTGCTACATCCAAGCTGCGCTGCGGGTGTGGAAGGAAAAGGAAAAGACTATCCGAAACACATAAACGCCAATGCCAATGTAATGAAGGTGAATACGAACAGAAAATCCAGGTCAGAATCAAAGTTGAAGGCTAGAGCCACAATATTCAGAGAACGGCTAGAAGGTTCGAAACTCGGAGGCAAGAAGAGGAACATCGTCAGGCCAGTGGAGGCGGGAAGGAAGGTGAACAAAGCAAAAATGGATGCGGGCGTGAAACTAAAACATTGAAACCAAAACTGAATGAAGACCGTAATTTGAGGGGGAGATCAAGAATATGATCACACAACGATGAAATGCCGTCATCTCGAATAATACTAAAGGTTTCAGTGACAAATTTGTGAAAAGAATAACCAGAGCATGTCCGAGACGAGACGAGACGAGAAGAGGAACTTCAAGAATAGAAAATATACAAGGTCAATAGTTGAAAATCGACGATCGCACAGGGTAATGGTAGAGCTTTCACGACAGCAAAGGCCACCACATCCGAGACACGGAAAGGAAGGGGATACGAGATCACAGAAGCGAGAAGAGTTTTGGGAAAGGTGCGAGTGCGTTTTTGCAGGCGAAGAGATAAAAAGGTAATGCGTTGATGCATTCAAGGGACAATGAAGTCCTTCATATCCAGGTCACGCTGAGGTGGGGAGAAAGAAAAGAAACGAACATCCAAGATAACGCAAGCGAACAGGAACGGGAATGGCTCGGGTGCGTCATTGCAAGAAAGGAGCCTGAGGCCTGAGGTAAGAAGCCGCTTGCAGTTCGAGGGCGACAATGAAACGGGGTAGAAGTTTAAAGGCCGTTAGAAGGCAAAAAGGTCTAACAGAAGTAATGAACGAACGAACGAACGAAACGTACTCTTCTTTATGTAACTCTCACAATCGACCTCATCCTCTCCTTCATACGTTGCTGGATTATCAGCGTGTCTGGAATCGAGTCCCTGTTAAATCTATGCGTCAGATCAGGCTCAGGCTCAGGTCGTGTTAGGAAAAAGAATTCGGGATATATTTGAAATTGTAGATATAGATAGAAGAAGGGGAGGACGGGGAAGGAGACAGGATAAGAGGAGTAGAGAAAGCGAAGGAAGGCCAAGGCTGAAAAGGAGCAAAAAAAGACTCACAAAGCCAACTCGGGAAGCGCAGGTACAAGATGGGACTTCGTCTGGTTCAATTTGGCAGTTCTACAGTGGAAAGAGGGCGTCAGCGTTCGTGTTTAGTTGAGATGCTGACGAACGAAAGGAAACGGGATGAAACGGAGAGGAGAAAGGAATGAAGGGAGGAGGCGAGAATAGGAAGATTGTACGACGTTGTGCAAAGGAAGATAGGGTTAGGGTGATCCGACAAACAGAGGGATAGAATGAGGGATGGGCAAGCATGTGGCAAATGTAGGAGGCGGAAGAGGGAAGCGGAAGTACGTAGAAGAATAAAGAGTAGGGTAGATCTGCGGCGAACAACGAAACACCAAGGAAACGCAAAAGCGAAAAGTGAGAACGTACCACGAAATCCCTCCTTGACCCTCTCCGCAATAGACAACTCTACAGCCGTTGAGGCCATTCCCAGCTTGAAGGTAGGTAGTGATGAATTGGAAAACCGGCTGTTGCCTGCGATGAGGCCAAAAGGCAATTGAGGTGTTCGTGCACTGGTCGTCGGCCGTCATCCATGGTATAAAGTGCACACTGTAGATCCTGAGGTTCTCGTGGCCGCGCTGAGAACTGTGTATGCGTGGGCCCCAAGTAGACGAAAAGCCTGGACGAGATGGGTTTATAAGGTACAAGGGTAGGCTCGCGAGTACGCGTGAGGGGGGCATATATAGCAGATTCGTGTCATGTCCAAGCCGTGTTCGTGGCTCCGTGTCTGCACAATCCTAGTCGTCGGCCGACCACGAGGAAGTGAAGAGGCAGAATCTAAATCCGCCAGCCCCGCGGCCACTTTGTTCGGCAGGCTTCCATACCCATTTGGCATTCTTCCATTCTTGGGAGTGCTTACGTTACTCATTTTGAAGTTGGTGAAATCAATCTCCCTCCCCTCCATCCACCTGTTTACTAGTCGCCAACGAATATACTTCCCACAAACCTAGCAGAATACGACCTTAGAAGTTCAGTACGTTCGGTCTGGAGGTTGCAGAAGCCTCATCGCTATGAATAGTCTTGGTCGAATGCCGAACGACTTGAGGATGATAGGGAAATGGTTGGAGGCATGGAACCCGCTTGGGAATCCCGCAAAAGGTGGCTGGAATATGAATGGGGATGGGTTTATGGGAGTAAAGGCGCGCAGGTGGGCAAGTTGTGAGTCGTGACTTACTTGCTGAAATACTGGCATGCGTCTACCGGACACTTTCCAAAGTTATCGTCTAGAGGGCTCAAATATACCTTGAGCCAAGTTGGCGTCCATTTCTCAGGCGCTATTCATCAGGCGCACATTGTATCACTCTATTTACTCTATTATCTATACATTTCATCTGTTGGAATTCGATGCTAGCTATACGACTTAGTCTCGGGACGCAAGAGATTCAGATCGCCGAAGCGAAGCAAGCAAAGCCGAATGATTTGAGGATGACAAGAAATGTCGATGGTGAAGTGGGCGCTCGAGCATGCTTTGAATTTGAGGCCTGGACTTTGATCACACTTGAGTTTCATCATCCCGCGAGAGGTGGATGTCATTGGATGGGGTAACATGGACCGTTGATGATCTAGATGACAGTAGGAGAGAGAATATAATTATGAAAAAAATCGCCAGCTCGCATGACCAGGTTCAAGAGAAGAAACAGTCCATGAATAAGAGATTGATCAAGTTCAGGAGCTCAGAAGTCTTGCTTGAATGTGAATCCAAATGAAGATTTGGCGTTTGATTGGCATCTAGGTCGAACTGTCTGTTTCTCTCCGTCGATATCCTTCTAGCAACGCCGTAAGGTATGACCTTTATTGGCTGACCACCGAAACATAGATACACAAGATATTCCCCCGTCTCCAGGTTTCATGATGTCTTGCCATTTACCAGATAAACACCGATTCTATTGGTATATTTACATTTCACGTCTCCAATTTGTGAGCAAAGTCCGAAATAACTAGGAGCGGTATAGGTCAGATAGGCAAATAGCAACATCCACGTGTATATTATCCCAAGACTACTTATTGAAGTTATGAGACGGCGAACGGGGAATGCTTCGTGAAGGGTATAACAAAGGGGATAAGATCCGCGCTCAACATAACAATTCACCTTCACAGGGACTTACAGTAGGTCAAAATACGCACAAAACGTCAAGAATACTTACAAGTGCAAGTTGCATCAGTGTTAACGAGAATTTTGAGGAGATACCGAAGGTGATGGAACATGAAGGGAAACAAATGCCGAAAGAACTACCGCCAGACAACAGCTGCAGCCTGAGCACGCTTGAGAATACCTGTGGCTATGATGGTAGATAAAATCTTGCCGCAGCCCAGATATTTTCGCGATCAAGATGAAACTCCGCGGGTTTGTGTATTTAGAGGGCTGGGGAGAACCTTGGCTTGCAAAAGTGGTGTCGATTAGAATCCTGTAACAAATCTCATATCAGCCAAACATAAATCGTCGAGAGGTGGTCGTAGGAGCATACATAGTTGTACTGGGTGACGAGTATTCGATAATCCATCGTATTTTCCAACGGACATTGATCGCGTACGCAAAATAGACTGTCTTTGCGGATTTGAGGAAGGTCTCTGATCCTGAGGTACGAGAAACAGGTCAGCTAAAACAAGCACAAGTAGAAAGAAGAGGTTGTAGGTATATGTATTTGCTGTACGTCCTCTCTTGAGGCTTGCTCACCACTCCGTGTGTTTTGAAGCCGGCCGTGGCGATGCGTGAACTTCTGGACCGCGTCATGGAGACTGAAGTAAAATTAGAGGTGGTTGTACTGAAGGTGCGAACGGACATACCTGGGCCTCGCTAACTTTGATGACCTTGATGTCCCTTTCTCCTGAGAATATGTAGGTAAAGGGAAGATCGAGTATCTACGATCTGGTTAAATGACGGGATCTTGTGCATTTTAGTGCGACTTACCTTCAAGTCTGACTGGCTAGCTAGAAGTCCCGGTAAAAGTGGTAGCGCTCCGCCATCCTTGGATGTGAGATAAGTCACCAATAGACCGGGGTGCCGAGGAGGATAGGCAGGA
>Ga0247741_1001447_pt1 | contig 13164 bp, 14 predicted proteins | sample UWRJL213509R2_FD_180945 | JGI IMG/M metagenome (GOLD analysis project Ga0247741, IMG submission 180945) | Plant litter microbial communities from Arlington Agricultural Research Station in Wisconsin, United States - UWRJ-L213-509R-2 | ecosystem: Environmental > Terrestrial > Plant litter >... | reverse complement strand
ATGAGATTGTATGAGTATTGGTCGCTCTTGACATATGCCGGAGTCACCACGGCCTCGAGCTCGATGTCTGGAGCATTGGCTAGTGCAATGTATTCGGGGTATTGATCTTGAAGAGCCATGATCTACCGATCTAGTGTGAGGTGCAAACCCGCGATGCAGAAGAAATTTTAATACCTTGTTTGAATAATCCACATATTCTTGCTTCAACTGTCGCCACGTCCCGATAACAGCCCTTTCTCGGAGTGAGTTGTACTTGAAGACAACGGATTCCAGCCGCTGTTTCTGCGAGATCTCAGTCATACACATTTCATTCCACCAGTTTGCGTAGATCGACACGCATTCAGAGAATCTTTCGAGAACAACAATACCGGCTTCGAGCTCCTTCAACTCGATCCGTTCTGATCTAGAGGTTATTGAGCGAATTTTAAGGATATTGTGTAGACGAACTGGACGATTTCTCAGCAACCCAATAATCCGGTCCTTTGTGCTCATCCTTTGCGGCCGCGATAAGCTACTAACAATGAGCTACGTCATATATAAGATGTTGTGGCTTACATCTTCTAGAGTCTTTCGTACGCTTCGGAAGCTATCGTATGCCTGTTGAGCGTTTCCCTGGCCCTGAAGTACCATGGCCATCATTCCAACGAGGTATGCTTGATGCTCCTTTTCGGTACTCTTGGGGATCATTTCGGCTAAATTCAAAGCTTCTGTAGCGATATTGAAACCATGCTGTGCCGCGGTTACACTGCAATCGATGGCTCGCACATATTTTTGAGCTTGTGATGCGATGGAACGTAGTGCGACGGACCTGGGTTGTAGAATTGAGCTGTTGTTCAATGGAATTGGCATAGAGGTTAGAGCCTTTACTTACGAGCTGTCTGACTGTGCATGGCACCACGGTCGAAGGAGTTTGAAAGCAGCGGACGTCGATTCGGCCAGATCGCCGAGGTTTGGACTGCTGGGCACAGGCAAGACCACCTCGGTTACCGTCATACCAGTGGGGTGGTGCAGCTTGGTGTATGGGCTAAAAGGCTGTTCTAACACTTCTCTTACATTCACCCTGGCCATGTTACATATAGGCCCAGGTCAGTGCATGTGGGGCCTCCAAGTTGAGGCGAGAACAGCAAATGAAAAACACGCCTTTTGAGCATGTTGGAAGCAAGCTTCACGCAATCGTGTTCCAGAAACATCCGAAGATTATCTCTCAGCAGCTTTGAGAAGTGGCTCGGGTTCAGATAAAAGAACAGTTTCTCCTCTACTTACTTTAAAGGACGGGCGCTTAGATTCTGAAGGTCACGGTCAAAGCACGAGCATGCTAAATTTAAACGCCGCGGCCGCGGCCCGTCAGTGCTGAGTCGGCACTCCGACTCTTGTAATCACCAAATCCGTGGTCTTGTTGTATACGTTGCGTCGCGCCGTCCGAAGAATGATCATATCAAAAAACAAAGGACCCCTCGCACGTGTATTACCTCACATCTTCAGTACAAAAACCATCTCTTTTCAACTGTGTTTTAACAAGCGACCCGGCGTCCCCACTGCGTGCAGGACCACCACCACCTACCCACTACACAACTCTCCACCTACCAATATGTCAATCTATGTTATACTCGGCACTCCAGGTGCTTTCGATTTCAAGGCGTTCTCAGAATCGACTCGGAGAGCGATGGCGCTCCTTGCGCCTCTCACTGATGCGAATTTGGGGTAAGTTCATTGTTGTACCGACTCTACGTATTCTAAAACCAACTATTAGAGACTCAAGAGTAGCTCAAAAACTTTCTGCGCAGGCGCGAGAGTACGTACGGGCTGTCCGTCTTGGACTGTTAGCTGCACAGAGCGGGTTCACGGCCACGGAGGATATTCTGGCGTTAGCGAAGAACATGAACGGGACCACAGCCGAAGAACGAAACGACTACCTTGTTGGGACCTTGGAGCTTGCAGATAAGGCGTACACGCAGGCCAGTGAAACGTTTCAAGTGTTTAGGAACATCCGGGCAACTATGTTTGCAGTGAGTTACCTTTTATGGATCTTCCTTTCTTTTCCGACCACTGTATTGAAGAACTAACTTTGTCATCAAACTTTCAGCTTACGGACGAGCTCAGTCAGACCGTCCAGGCCCCTTCAGGGAGACACGGATCCAGCACTCGTGCACAGGATCAGGCTCTAGAACGCTCCATCGACGATCTTCGACGTGGAATGGACGTTCTAGAGGCCTTTTCTAGTCAAGCGTCCGCTCTGGCGCAGTGGTGGGACTGGGTGAAGGTGGAAACAGGTTCTCAGAGACAGGGTGAACCACAGCTGGCATTCAACTGCGAATCTCTCAAGGATTCGACTGTCATCGCTCGATGGAAGCTTCTCAAGAATCAATTTGTTGCCTACAGTCACATGGTGCGTTCTCAGTCCTATCGTTGGCTTGAATCCTACTAAGCTTGAAACAGGCCCACGAACTTGAAGATACATATCCACAATTTTTTTCTGAAGCTGCTCCTCAGGTCCGACCAATACAAACGAGGACGGCTCGAAGGCAGGACTTGCGACATGCAGTTAACGCTGTACGTCGCAAGGCCACATGTTGTACTGTTACGTAGTCCTAGCTGGGCACTTTGATCGATGAAAGGAATCCTATTATATTTTTATTTTATCTATTAAATATATTGTTAGCGGTATGAGAAACGCGCCCTCAACCTATGGTTATGACATTTGAGTCAAGTGGATGAGGCGAGTCCTAAGAAGACGCAAGGCAATCTCAAACTCGAAACAAGCCATTCACCAATAAGAAATGGATACGTCTGCAGCTAGATCACGTGTACTAGATAATTTTTAACTGATGCAATACTTCTTTGAACCTGTTCGGTGGCCCGACTTAACTTGAAATATCATCCGGGTTACTCTTCTATCTTATTATTCATGTTGGTGCGTGGCGCGCAGTTCCTCATGCTGTCCAATATCTCAGAATTTTACCACCCACGCACCCTGCTTAAAACAGGCTCACGCCTTTGATTTTGGAATAAGTACTGTCACCCGAGAGGCCGTTTATCCCATACATACTATGGTTTCCCTGAACACCGGTCGGGCCCCTCAACCGGACAAAACGCGTCTGAGCCAATCAGAGCGCTCCATTTCTCCAGCTCGCGAGTAACACCATCACGCTTCCCAGCCAAAAAGTGTGATTGGCCGATTGAGGGGTCCGACCGATGTTCAGGGAACACATAGTACACAAGCGCCCACAAGTGCTTGTAATGGGGCATGCCGCTGATCTGATCAGCCAATCAAGGCCAAATAGCCGCCGTGTTGCAGTAAACGTTGTGCTCCACCTTGCTGTCATTTTTCTGCCGTCATCACCTCGTCATCTGCTCAGAGTTATAATACTTACATCCGGAACTATCAACGGAAAAGGGCCCTGGTCACGACTAGAAAATCAGGCAGAGATACACTAAGTTCAGAATGGCGGAAATTGCTGACATGCATGTGTGATCAGTGTGAAAGATACACAAAAGGGGACAAGTTTGAGCTCGACTTTGAGCTTAAGCAATATGGGGATTGTGATATTGATGTAAAGATTGACTACTGCAGAGTGTACGAATCCAACGTGCGTGCCAGATCTATCGCTTTGTATTCTATCCAACCCATGTTGGCAGGTTCGCGCTGTCACCAGTGGTTGGGGAGACGTGCTTCTGGTACGTATTATCACATCCCTTCTTATATCACATCATTGACTGGTATCTGGCCTGTAATATCTGGCCACAAAATTTTAGGATGTATTGTAAAAGTTGGCCCGAAAATCACTGAGTCCAAAGTTGGCGATAGGACAGGTTACGAGTCCCATTTATGGGATTCGTTCTTATATGGCGCAGCAGATGCAAATTTCGCAGGACCGGGTGTAACGCTTCGGTGTCCGGATACTCAATAGCCGGTTTCCCACAGTCACATTTGTGCAGGTGCAGCGCGTTGAAACGGTTGTTTGTCCAGCTACTTCAGCACAATAGCCGGTTCCGGATATCCCACGGTCACCTTGCTCTGGGCTCAGGTTTCTGTAACACATCCTTGTCCGGCTATTCGAGTGCTGGTGGACATGATGTCACCGTTCTTGTAGCAGATTGCTTATGTAATGAAAAGTGCGTGTTGCAGCTATGCCCCTCCTTTCTTCTTCTCTATTTCATAGCTTCCTTATTCTTCAGCCTATATCCCTTCCTAGAGGCTCTCAACTTTACTTCAAGCTCCCTTAGGCAGTGGGAGATAGTCTGGATTGGGTTTGATGTTGATGGGGGTGATGGGTGGTGCAGGAAGACGACTTGTTTCCCCCGTAACATTGGAACGAATGCATCTATTGCTTAGCTGTTTTCTAAATCGTTTTTGCATTGATGAGGTGCTTTGAATGAGCCCAGGTGCGTCCCGTGAGGTGCGCTCGTTGTCCTGCTATGTGCCAGGCTTCAACTTTACACCCCTTCTAGCTCATTTTACCTCTGCCTTGGGCTATACTCTATTTCTGTGGCCACAGACCTCATTTTTAGGATCTACTCAATGACCTGTTGGACTTAGACCCCCTCTCATGCCCTCAAGCGCACTCATTTCTTGGAACACTCCATGTTTCTCCCCTCCCCCTCTTTAACCCTTCCGAGTCGTCTTGTTGCACCATTTCCTGACCCTCATTTGGCATGTTCTCTATGGTTTTTGAAAGCTATAAATGACACTTTTCCAATATCCCCACGCCAAGCTGAAAGATCTTTGTGTTTGTGAGCAATCAAGCAATTTGCTGAAATTGGGACCAGGTGTTCAGCAAGTACTAAATAATGTTGTATAAATAATTTAAGGGACTCGTACATGCCATGTGAAGCGATGGCCTTCACCTCAAGTGTTGGGTATGTCCCGCAAGATTCTGTCAGTGCGGGATCACTAACACGCGATCCAGTGCTCAGGTTGGCTCTTGCTTCCAATGTACCGCGTGTAAAAAGGACGATGAGAATTAGTTGATTCTCGACCGCATATGTGCGTGTGCGCCCCAACCGCCAACATCTGCATACTTTCGCGTCTCGCCTGCCACCGCTCTGTTTTCAAAAGAGACTATTAACTCATGACCTTATAAAATCTACTGTGCCGCTCAGACACTTCGCAGTCCTGTTTGGAATGGCCCTTGGTGCCAACGTTTTGTGTTGCCTAACAAGGTTCGTTCGACTTGCAATCTCTTTTTCAGGATGTTAAATTTCTTTTAGACAGAATGTCGAATTTGAACTTGGCGCTGAAATTTCGTTGTGACTGGCGAAGGCCTTGCTGATGAGTGGGCTGAAAGGATAGGTTTCATTATCGTGTGTACAGTTAGCTCTGGGCCCTTGCAGTTTGTGCAAACAACTGATTGATCAAACAGTGCACCGTCAATGTATCGTAAGACATTCCCCTCGACAAGCTCATGACGAATCTTGTAGCGAATGATATGACCATGGTCGCTTTACCAAACGACAGTCTCCTCCTATGCGTCCATTCAGTGGGTACGGAAGTCATATGTGAGATCTTGCTCGTGAAGTTGTGTAGCCTATAGTGATACACACATCCATCGCTCTCCAGAGGAAGGAAGGAAGAGGCCGTCAAGATGCTCGAGCTTTCCGTGAAAGCAAGCGTGAAGAGTTGTATCGAGTTGTTGCCGTGTCAGCCTTCTGGTTGCGCTTCTTACTGTTGCTATCTCTTACGTTTGTTGCAGTGAACGGGGCAGGCAAAACAATTCGCGACGTAAAGGAGAACATTGTGAGGTGTGCTATCCTCTCTTGATACGTTCACAAAGAATCTTACGCATTTTGGTAGGTGGTCCAGAATCGTGCCCACACGTACATTTACCTCACCCTGTGTTACCAAGATCTTTACGATAAATAGACATATTTTCATTTCCGAGTCTACACTTGAGAGCTTGGCTGAGATGCACCAGCTTTCAAGAATTTCAACTATTGTCAGTTGCAGGGGCCTGACGCAGCAAGTCTTCAATTCGAGGTATGTCCAGCACTGTATTGAACAATCAATACATTCAACGGTAAGTCGACTGATCAGTGAAATAAGTAGATAGCCATTCGTATGCTGCGTCATCTATGATCTGGACATCATCCATCCAAACATGATTTGCTTCATGCCTCGAGGTTTACTAGCAGGGGCCGGCAGCGGGACTAGTGCGCTCGAACCTAACAAGTCCGCGTCATCTTCTTCCTCTATCGAATGATAATTTCCATTGTTGATGATAGGGCTATACCAATCCTGGAGATATGCAATCTTCGAAGCTGGTAAGGATACGTTGCTACTCAATGGTTTGGAGATCATTACCTGATTCTTATATTGTAGGAAATCTTCCTTAATTGCCCGCCATTTCGAAATGACGATCGTTGTTCTGAGAGACGCGTATTGACCTGAAGTGAGCGCTTGGCATGATCCCTTCTGGGCGTTTGTTGTCAGTTCCATCCACGTCCACCATTCAACGTATTCGGAGACGTTCATAGACAGAATATCAAGCGCTGGTATCACTTTCTTTTCCAATGAGTCCAAATCACCTATACAATATGGTTATTGATAAAATACACGACTCAATTGAAACATGACTGACCTGGAGCAGCTTCGGTTAATTGCTTTGCCTCCTCAATGATCTGTGATGAAAGAAAGATAAGATTTATAATTTAGTGGCGCCAGCAGGGTTAAATACACACTGGCAAGATCGCTTTTCGACAAGCACGGAATCTTGTAACTGCCTTGGACGCCCTCAAATGTGCTGCTGTCGCATGAGATACCATTTCTCGGGCAAAGACGTCCCTCTCCTCTGCGTTGCATTTTGGGCCTTTGAGAATATCTGACAACTGCAAAGCTTTATCTGCAATGTTGTATCCTTGTTGAGCGGCCGTAATGCTTGATTCAATTGCGCCAACGTATTGGCAAGCCTGTTCAGCAATGGACTGCACAATTGCCGGGGACCTTAAGATTAAATTATATGTCAAAAATGAATCTTTCGAAGGAGAACGTAACCAGACCTATCATTGTCAATGCAAGACCATGGCCTGATGAGAGTCATGGCCGCGATAGCTGACTGAGCGATAGACCTCAAGTCAAGAGGTCTATCAGGAACAAATTCTGTCAGAGCCTGGGGCATCGGGGTACGAAGATGGGATGAAAGTGACGAAAATGGCGCTCAAGCTATCTATTATACTGACCAACCTTCAAAGGGACACGATATCCCGCGATTCTCAATAAGACCGCGTCTAAACTGAGCACCACAGCGTCAAAGTAACGCAGCCTGGAGTATGAAAGCTGCAAGGCTGCCTCGAAGTGTTGCAATTAAACGTCAACGCAGTGCGTCAGTCACAGACAGATCGAGATTCGGGCCATGCACGATACACGTTTGCAGTGAAGTTTAGTTCTAAACTGAAGTGATCCAAACCAATGTGCTAGATTTCGATCACTGATCAGAGTTACCGTGTGATCCTCACGTGACGCAACAGCCAGGCGGGTGCAGATTTGCACCATGTTCAGCTCATTTCCGATAAGTACTTCAAGTACAACGATCAAAACTATGATAGAAAGAATACGACTATTCATCGATATTCATCTCCTCTGTAGCCGATGCCAGCCGAAGCTATCATCCTTTCCTGCCCGCGACATCTGGACCTAAGTGCGCTTGCGCGAACCATGAAGCGCTCATTGGTTCGCCTCAAGCCATGGTCTAAGCTTGACTTTCTATCGTAAGTTTCAGAAAATTCCTCTCGTTGTGTAGATTTAACCATATGCTTGACCTAGAACCAATGTCATTGATACTACTATCCGAGAACAGACAAAAAGATATGCCTTGGCTATGCACCTATGCTTGAGCGCTTGTCACGATGGCATGGGTGTCGTTGACGCCGTTTTGTCACTCACATCAGTACCCCGAGATGGAAACCCTAGGGATGAGGAGAATTCTCTTGTCTCAGTGCTGGAGAAGGCTCGAGGTTCAAGGCAGAGCGCCAATGCAGCTTACTCTATCTTGCTTGACGTCTTCAAAGTGATAGAGGAGGTAAGGATTCGAGTTGTTGAACACATTCAAATCATCAACAACCCTTCAGATTTACAATGAGCTTCCCAAGGCTAACTTAGGTCGCGGTGCCGATCTTCAAAACTCACTTAGCCTGTACGAAGACTACAAACAAGAAATTCACGATCTCAAGGAGTGTGCGGCTGAAATCTCTGTTTTTTGCCAATGGTGGGACTGGCTGCGAATCGAGGGACATCACAATTCGCACCTTTATGTGGGATATGAAGTTAGCTCTCTTTGGGAAAAAGGGACGATCAAGAGATGGAATGATGTAAGATTCTCGTTCTCGACTTTCGCACGAACGGTAGGGTGAAATTCTCTTGTCTTGGCAAATGAATAACGTTTTGCAGATGGAACACCTGGATGAAGAATGGATTCAAGAATACGCGCAAGCTGACCGCCACTTACTCGACAGTGCCCCATTTTCTTCAGCGGAAAAGGCAAGTGGCGGTATTCCGTTCAATATCCAGGTGGCAACGGCTTAATACCGCCCATGTAGGTCCCATCCGCCGATGGAAGCGCGAAGAATAGTGCAGCAAACTCTGAAAAAGAACTAACAGGTACCATAGTTCTTATTTTTGATAGGGATACATTTGTTTACGCCATTTCAGGATGGTTTAACCCCCTGGGAATCCTAAAGAAGAGGGACGACACCGTCAAGTATACTGGCGTTGCTTTCAAAAATCAGGAATTGGCAACTGAACTTGTAAACCAACTGTCCCAGGCTGGATACAGTCTCAAACCGTTGGCGGAAACGTCCCAAAACACCGAAGAAATGAATCTGAATCGGGATGCTGAAGCATTGTTCAATAGTCTCCAGTCAACCTTGACGTTATTGTCGAAGTGCAAAATCGACATGTAAGTTCTTGCTTGATATCATGAAGATAAGAGTTGACCTGTTCAATGTAGCCATGCCTTGCCCAAGGAGCTCGAGGACTTGAACGTATACATCGATGCGATCAAGTTTGGTATAAAAACCGCAAGAGATCTTTTTATCCTAGCCGAACGCTCTCTAGACATCCTTCAGGCTCTCTTACAGAATGTCACCAGCAAATCCATCACCGACGCTGACAGGAAAGCAGCACTGGATGACGTCCGGCAGATGACGAAAGATGGCTCTCAAGCGATCAAAAAGGCCTTGGATAAATTTCGGATGGTTCGAAAAGGCCGCCTCTCCAACTTAGATTTGAGCCCGGTCTGTCGGAAATTCGTATATGCCCTTTCGTTATTGACTGTTCTTTTCAGTTTCCTGACCCAAGTACCTCGAATTCATATAGTGGTAAGCTCTTCTCCGCTCCGCTCGAATGTTGTACCAATATCAGTGTCAGGAGGTGCTATGACTGCTACCGAAGCTACCGTCAAACATTTCATGGCTAGCCTCCAATCGTTAGCGGACTGGTGGGGCCGCTTGGACACTATGGCACAGAAGAATCTAGGGACTGCTGACCCCATGACGAGTTACCCCTCCAACTCAATGTTTCAAACGCAAGCTGTCAAGGAATGGGCTCAGTTGCGGAAGACCTTTCTTGCATACATACACAGGGTACCCACCTATCGTATTATCCAGAGAGCTTCCACTGATATATCGTCTATAGATCGATCTCCTCGAAGATACCTTCCCCAGTCTCTTACAGGAAGTCCCGTCAGGCAACGCAGTGTAAGGAGAACGTGGTAGAAACCTTTCAAGCGCTCCTGTTCGAAACACTCCGAAAGCGAGAATTAGTATTCCCATACATGAAGTTTGGCCTGCTCGAGCCCGGAGTCGATTGGATTTAATGTGCTGTTTCAATGGGGCTCAATAATACCACTGTAAACATCAGACGTGGCGGAAATCGGAATGCTTTGAGGACCCTCAAAAGTATCGAACCTAAACTGAGTGATCTGAATCACTAGACTCAATTCGACCTTCACATGCTTCACAAGCCGCACCAAACACTAGTAGCGCATCTCAGCCTTGCTCCAGGAATGGATGTTTTGTACCATCTACCACACATGAGGCCTCAGAGCGTCTACCGTGGTTGGGGTGGTGGAGATGTTGCATTCACGGTTTGCACATTAAATGCCGGATTCTGCTCAATTTCCTTCACACAGGTGCACAAACCAAGATTGTGTGTGAATCCCAATGAAACCTCTCCGTCAGCGCTTCAGCCCCGAGGCCCACCAATCGTTCGTTTCACACATTCCCTAAATTTCTAGAAGCCCCTCCTTTTATTCAAACCCACCCTATACATGCACCCCCTCGAGAGCCCAGTGCCGAGGTATCCTTTGCCCGTCCTTACGAAAAATGAGCACCACCGTGACCTTCCTCTGTCCACCCGAGTACAATCTTGAAGCCTTCGCCAATAGCACTACTCGGTCTCTCAGAATTCTACGACCTTGGGCCCGAGATACAGCAGAACCGTACGAGGATAACCCACTCATAATGCTTCTGGCTAATCCTCCTCTCATCAGGAAAAATTCTATAGAAGAGGCCTTGTCGAAACAGGCTGATCAATATGTTCGAGCTATCCAGCTCGGAACCTCTGCCGCACATAAAGGATACCTGGTTATCCAGGGGGTTCTATTTCTTGTGGACGCATTGCCAATTGCCGATAAGAATGAGCTTAAGGTATACCTCGAAAACCTGATGCAGAACATTGACCTAGCCCGCAAAGAGTGTGAGGCAGCCCAGGGGGCATTCAAGGACGTTCGCGTGGATATATTCAGGGTATGAGGTTTTTTTTTAGTCAAGTTGTCGAGATTCATGTTGAATTCACGAAGTTACAAGATCTGATCAGGTCGTGTCAAGGCGATACAGAAATAGGTGAGGAAGGTGTACATTGAACGCTTTGCATAGGTCATTATTGACTTTACTACCACAATGTTATCAGGCCCCAATATCACGGGACTCCCCCAGGACCTCTCTGCTCAGCTCACGCTGCTTATCGAGTTCTCTGAACACATCAAGGCGTTTAGCAACTGGTGGGATTGGATCCAAGTAGAAGCCCCTCTGTCTGCATCGAACAAGCGTCACGGTCGTGTTAAGTATCGGCTCGAAGGTCTAAAGGACAGGTCAAATATCGAAAGGTGGAATGTCTTGATGTCGCAGTATACATCATATGTGAATTTGGTTGAGTGGTTGTCTTCCAGTTGGCATCGCAGTTATTCATACCAATTTTGGCGCAGATTCGGACTATCGAGGACACTGAACCTACGCTCTTTCAACGCGACGTTCTGATCGACTCTTGCGGACCTGGGGAGTGTCGCTCGTATAACGATCGCGTGGGTTATGCTGAAATCTCATAACCTTACACTCACTCGGATCGGTTTATAGGCTCAAGTCTGTCAAGAATATGAGGTGCAACTGCCCCAAACTCCGCACTCTAAGAACATCGTAGGTCACGAGCGGTAAGCACAAAACCTTGTTGATGATTATTCCATTATTTAACAAGCAATACGTTGAGGCGTCCTAAACGGCGCGGCTCAGAGACCCTACGTGAACTTTTGGATGTCATCGTCATGTCATTGAAACATTTGCTAGAGCTTTTCTCATCACACAAGGTAAGCGACAGCTGTTCTGATACGATCTATGTAATAATGTTGCCCCAGAGAGATGAATCAAAGTCAGGGATCGGACCGACAGGGACCCGCCTATGTCAAGAACCTGGCACGATATAGGCAGCAGTACAACGCAAGATCATGCCTTTCTAATATACCAATGTGGCTATATATTTATTAGTCTACCTCGCCAATTATTATGGGTGCAACTTCAGCCAATATACACGGAGGCTTTCCGTCTCCATGCAAAAGTAAATTTCACGTTGAGATGAATAAATACAATTAGTCGACCTCTACACAACGCATCTGCGTACCGTGCAGGATCAGATTTCTTCATCTACTACCTCCTACATCGCGAGAGGTTCTTGTTGGAAGATATTTCCCAGCCATGCATCAGGGATTTCTACACTGTCCAAAGATCTTTGTTTTCTATTTGTCGATTCTCGCCGGAAACTGGCCTCGCTTTCCTGTGGTGACAAGTTACTTGGGTTATACATCCTTCTATGGTCCAACCATGATTTACCTTTTGTTGCGCTGAGAGGTGCTCGAGTACACGTTTCAATGCCGTGATAAAGGACAACCATAGGTCATGCAGACCCCTTGAGTCGCGTCGTATAGGTCTCGGACGCTTGGATGATGACCTTATTTACCAGATGTATGAGATTATCAGCGAGACTGAATGTTAAGAAACGTTGCATGGGCACTCACCGTTCAGGACCTGCCATGCCTGTGGGTTGCGCGGTTCGAGTGAACTTGGTGATATCACCGGCAAGAGCCTCTTCGGACACCATGGGGTCTTGCAATGGTAACTGTAGAATATTCTTAAGTAACAGTCGACAGATATCGACATACGTAGCCTCACATCCACCATCACAGGTTCGTCATACAATCCACCACCCCCAAGTCCGTGATCTTGCAATTCCTCACGCTGAAAGAGTGTGGGTTCGATGTCCTCGATAGTGCGAATCTGCGTGTTAATGTCACTATGAGAGAGAACAATACACGTAGAAGGCAACCACTCAACTAGATTAACATATAATGTATATTGCGACAACAAGTAGTTCCACCGTTCGATGTTGGTCTTGTCTTTCAGAGCTTCAAGGCGATACTTGGAACGGCTGTGGTGTTTGCTCGAAGTGGGGGCAGGGGCTTCGACTTGGATCCAATCCCACCAATTATTGAAAGCTTTTATATGTTCTGAGTACTCGACGAGCAAGGTGAGCTGATCAGAAAGATCGCGGGGAAATCTCAAGTTAGTAGACCCTGAATTTATAGGAAAGAGAAAAATCCAAGAGTGAGCAATGCGAACAGCTAAACGACGTGCGTGTTCTCGAACCTGATTCCAGCTCGGCTTGACTTGTCGTTATCAGGTCTTGCAACTTAGCAAAATTAACATACATCCCAAACCTAACCTCAAGAGAAGGAGCACATACCTGGAATATATCCGCTCGGACCTCTTTAAATGCACTCTGAGCCGCCTGAGATTGGTCTCGAGCTTGCTCAACAATCTCCATCAGGTCTTCAATATACACTCGGAGGTCGTTCTTATCACGAATGGGTAGTGCATTCGCAAGAAATAGAATGCTTTGAATAACCC
>Ga0247741_1001446_pt1 | contig 13170 bp, 9 predicted proteins | sample UWRJL213509R2_FD_180945 | JGI IMG/M metagenome (GOLD analysis project Ga0247741, IMG submission 180945) | Plant litter microbial communities from Arlington Agricultural Research Station in Wisconsin, United States - UWRJ-L213-509R-2 | ecosystem: Environmental > Terrestrial > Plant litter >... | reverse complement strand
GCAGAGGTGCAACGAACAGCGCTGACACCTATCGTGTCGAAACGGTCACCATTGCTTACGAATGGGTCCAAATACTATGCTGGAAAGTATGCTCAGCCAGAAGAGAACTCGATGCCGATTGGGGACTCGTTTGTGTATGCGATGGCACGCGCTTGGAATACGCAGGCGGCCAGGAAGCGAGAGATCCCTCAAAGCCCTCGGTAAGTCCTTGGGCGGTGTGATCTGGTTCTGAGGCTAATACATCGTTGTTATTCAGAGCTGTACTCAACACACTCGGTCAGAAATACGATCAGTATTTAGACTTTGCGCAACAAGACGCTCATGAATTCCTGCGGATATTGTTGGATGCCATGCGAATGGAAGAATTCGATGTGAGTATCCTCAGTTGCCGTGATACCCGAATATCTCGGTCAATCACGATCTGATAATCCTCCTCAAGGTCATTAAGAAGAGACAGCCGCCCCCACCAAATCAACACAAAAAACGGCGGCGAACGACAATCACTCCTTCGAGTTCAAAGAACAGTCAGGATCCGACCCAACCGAATGGATTGGCTTCACAACAAGAAGACCTACCGCTCATGTCATTCCCTGACATGATCTTTGGCGGCCAGCTGACAAGCATTCTAGTTTGTCAAAAGTGCAAGCATGTATCACAGACATACGAGGAATTCAACGACATCAGTCTGAGCATCAAAGCCGAAGACTACCTACATAACCGGAAACGCGATCGATTCAAGAAGATGGTGGGCCGACTGACTGCTTTCCCTGGGACTTCGTCGAAGGAGGGTTCTAGCTCCAGCGACAAACCATCGCCGACGCTGGTTCCTCTTGTCCCGAACCACACCATCGAGATTCTGCGCTCGTCAAGTGTGCCGCCTAGTCCGCGATCAGAACGAGAGGTGAATGTACCTGGAGGAGGACACGAGGAGCCACCTCTGGAGCCACCGAGGAGGCGGAGTCTCGATGTGTCGGTACGCAGTTTAGCAGCCGGGGCCGAGCCTGGAGTGGAGGACTCGGAGACAACGCCGACTATCTCGGGGGAACAGGTGCCGGAGAAGGAGGATGAGGGCTTGGTGGAGAGCGACAGTTCACATGTTATTGTGAACGTTACTGGGCCTGACGATAAACATGTCGAGTTTGTTGAACCGAAGAGGGAGAGGAAGGAGAGTGCCAGCGATAAGGGTGCAAAGGAGGAGTTGAAAGAGACGGAGAAGGCGAAGGAGAAAGAGAAGGAGAAAACGCTGAAGCAGGATGACAGTTGGGCGAAACTTGGGCGAAGGATTAGCTTGAACATTGGACTAGGGCGGGCGAAGGATAAGGACAAAGACAAGAAGGACAGGGAAAGAAAGAGTCGGTCGATGGATCGCAACACTTTGGGTGCCCCAATCAAGGAGGGTGTCGTTGCTGATACCCCGGCCATGCAGAAGTCGCACTCTGCTGGGGCACCATCCTCGTCGTTGGAAAATCAGCCGAAGAGCAGGGTGTCTTCAGAGGGCTCTATTCGAGCCACGACAGAAGCACCCATATCATTGTTAAGCAAACCCCTCCCACCTCGTCCTCCAACACAGAACTCGGATAGGGCCCCTTCACCGCAGCCGCCTTCCTCTCATATCACCTCTCATATTTCACCAGCTGTGCCATCGCTATTCCCCACTGTCCAGCGCTCCAAGTCACCCAAACCACCCAAACCTAGCTCCGCAGAAGCTGAATACCTGCGTAAGATTCTCGCAGATGTCAACGCAGCTTCAAGCAATCCGTTCGCCATCTTCAAGCCCCCACTCCTGCACACCCACAGTTCCAAGTCGGTCATACCTACTACCAGCTCCGATCCAACATCTGCCGCTGCCTGGCTAGGAATGGGAGTGCGTCCCTTTAGTGGGATCGAGGAGTGTCTACGGTTGTTCACAGCAGTCGAAGTGCTTGATGGCGAGAACATGGTTGGCTGTAGACGTTGTTGGAAAATTGCGAATGGAGTGTATACCAGGAAGCAGGACTGTGCGGAAGACTCTGATCAGGAGGAAGAAGGGGAAGAATCAAACGTCAAAGTCCCAGAAACTTCCTCGATGGAAGCACCAGTGACAGGGCAATTGCCAGAAGCCGAACTGAAGCAACCTAGGCCCATACTGAGGGTATCACCTGCGTCTGTGGCGTTATCCTCAAGCAGTTCAACACGTATTCCTACCTCCGTTTCAACCCCTACAATATCCTCCTACTCGCACACGAGCACTACAGACGATTCCCTCTCCTCCTTTCCAACATCCTTCTCTGACGCAAATCTGACCTCCAGCAAAGATACAACCGAAGACGACGGCTCAGATTCCCCTCTCTCCTTGTCTATAGCCTCCGAGGGGAGTACAAGCACAAGAACGAGCGGGGGAGAGAGCTTGCAAAATGGACCTGGTGGCCTGCCTATCCCAGTCATCTCAACGACTGCCCCTGTCGAACCGTCAGAGTCAGACTCCTCGGTAGACTCCCATTATACTTCCTTCTCGGACAGCACTGGGGGAGGAAGGTCGAGAGGGGACACTGACCGAGACGCAGCGTATGCACGACTCACAGGCGGTGAGGCTCCCTCAAAGCCCTCAATACCGAGCCCTCTTCCTCGGTTGACGCAGGCTCTCTACGGATACAAGCCATCCACTGATTCGAAAGATTCATTGGTGATACCTCAAGTCCCCAAATCGAGGTACCAGAAGAGGAGGTCATTTTCGGATGTGACGACGGACAATGACACCTCGGATGAGAGTGATACCTCTATCGAAACATCAGTTTCTGCAGACTCTGCTGCGAGTGGGTCGATACTACCTCCCAACCAACTACCAAATGGGACGAACGGTATGTCCTCAGATATCAGCCGGATCAACCCCCAAGCTGCGTCGGTCTTGCAGGAGATGAAGGATTCCAAGCTTCCTCCACAGAAGAAACCGTCGAAGCCATCGAAACCGAAGCCAGTAACCATGCGGCCCGCCTACAAACGCTATCTCATCGCGACTCCTCCGCCTGTCCTTGTCATCCACCTCAAGCGGTTTCAGCAAACATCCAAAACACTCATGTCATTCTCTCACGGATTCAAAAAGCTAGATGATTATGTCTCCTTCCCCGAGTATCTGGACTTGACGCCCTTCCTTGCTCCGAAGAAAGAGGATTATGGGCTAGGGAGGAAAGGGAAGGAAAAGCGGAGTGAGAAAGCGAAGGAGAAGAGGAAAGGTGTGTCATCTGATGAAGAGAGGTCTATGTATAGGCTGTATGCGGTGGTGGTGCATATTGGGAATATGGTAAGTCACGCTACTATGGCCTCGACCATTCGCTGAGAACTGTACTGACTCCGGATTCAATCTTATCTGCAGCTTGGCGGCCACTACATCGCTTACACTGCTCTTCCTTCAGAACCTCCTGTGCATCGTGAAGCCAGTTCCGCGTCGTCAGCATCGTCTGCCGATCTGAACTCGACGTCTAATGGCCAATCTTCGAACCCATCTTCGCATGTAGCACCCCAGGGCGACGCAAGCGCTTCTGGTGCTGATCCTGCCCATCCTGTCGAGAGACAATGGGCATATATAAGCGACACTATTGTCCGTCTGACGACGCTGGAGGAGGTGCTGAATGCAAAGGCTTACATTTGCATGTACGAGAGATGTTGATCATCTTGCCTCACGTTTGAGTTCCTCACTGATTGGATAATTTACACTTGGATACCTAATTATTGTTTTTGGTTCTTAAACAGAAATCTTGTAAATGGACAATGTACTCACATAAATTGTTTAATCACCCTCATTGCATATATTCAATCTATCTGTCCGAATTTCGTTCCAAATTTAAATATTGCAGGCTTTTTGCTTTGACATCTTCTGACTGATTCAAATTATCGAGTACGAATAGGCATATTCACTTTCTCTATGTACCCATGTATCCGCAAGTACATACCGATATCTATGGTCACCGAAGCTATGCAAATATATGTGCGAAGAGATTAATCGCATGCAGCGATATTGGTGGTATCGGTCTTGACCAGAGTAATAGGAATTCCTGCCAACTCCTCATCTGACCAGCCAACCACGAGGGGACTGGATTCGTCTCCAAGTCGAGCAAGTACCCAGGAACCGGCACCGGTCTAAGGAATGAAGATGAATGGACTAGGGAAATCAATAGTAGAAAAAACACGTACGTTCTCGTTCAGAAGGTGGTCGTAGGCTGGGGAAGGTCCAAGACTGAACCCGTCAAGGTTGGACCCAGCAGGCAACGTGGACGTTTGAGTTGACCACTGGAGCAAAAACTTGAGTCCTGCGACGGGTGGGTCAACTGGCACCAATGCTGCAATGCCGCCATCGTTGCACGCGTTGTTCAAATTGGCCTTGGTGCCTGACATAGCGAAAAAGCCGCCAATATCTTGAGTGGAGTCCGATACGGTCGTGAAGAAGGTAGTGGATCCGGGCGAAATTTCGACAGTGGTCAAGTGTCCTGGGGATTGTATCGCGGGCGACGAAGAGTGGTAGACGATGCCAAAGGTGCTTCCGGGGAAAGCAGCACTGATGCAGGGAATGAGGGCAAGGACTGCAAGGCTGGACAGAAACATGGTTGTTCGAGTTGTTGGGAAATAGTCGCCTCAGACACCACAGACTTTATACTATTCTCTCTCTCTCTACAGACGGCGATGCAATCCCGTAGGTGAAACGCTGAAATGTTCAGAAATTGGGATGCCATGGTCGACGTTGTGATGAGATCTAGAGTACCAGAGTCGCCCTGAACCGCCACGTCAGGTTAGCGCGTTGATAGGGCCGAAGAAACTTTTCCGTGGGCACGAAGGATGATCGCGTCGGTCGCGACCGCCAACCACCATCCTCGATGCTCAGAACGCGCCATGCAGCGGCAAAGCTAACGCGAATTCCTCGGGTGGCACTGGAGGGCGACCGTCGCCATCTGATAGCAGCATCGATAAGAGTCAGGAGACCGTGTCGAATCGAGTCACGATCCAAAATTCCTCCTTTCTTCCGCTCATACAGCACATACAGCAATACCACTATGACCTCCGTGGACGATATCGTTCAGAAACTGAACGGGCTAGCTATCAAACCGGCCGCGACGGTCAGCCATGCAGAGACGACCTCTCCTGCGACGTGGAAGGATGCTCTGACTGCTTCGGGAAAAGCGCCAGCATCGTTTGAGCTCATCAAGACACTGGTATACAAACCCAAGACGGCGAAAACTGCAACCCCCGTTCCAGTAGTCGTTATCGCACGCGACGAGACAGAAACAAACTCTGGCGCGATTGGCAAAAAACTGAATCTCAAGGAGCTCCGATTGGCCTCGGAGGACCTGCTCACAGAATTCTTCACGCTAGATAAGAATTCACGTATGTTTCACTATTGTTAACTTGAATTAAAGCTTACCACTATACTCGCAGTCTCCCCGATTTCCATTACCGACTCAATATTCCCAAGAGTGGTGACCGTTCTTGATCCATCGATCGCTTCTTCCTCTTCAGTCTTCGCCATCCATGCCAATTCCTCAAAAGAAACACTCTTCCTGTCTGGTAAGGACATCGAGTCGTATCTCAAGAAACTCGAAACGGCAGAGGTCAAGGTCCAGGATATCGATTTCACAGCTCTGGCCACCGCTCCTGGAGCTGCAGCTCAGACCTCAAAACCTCCAACCAAGGAGAAAGAGGACGCCAAGATTGAGGGTGCTGTTCAGATTGCTATTGGTGTGAGGAAAGAGGTTGACTTCGCTGCCTGGTATACCAATGTACGTCGTTTACTGATTTCTGAATGCTACACGACTAAGGTATCGATAGGTCTTGCTCAAGGCAGATATGCTGGACTATTACAGCGTCAGTGGTTGCTACATCTTGAAGCCGTGGTCATACAGCATCTGGGAAGAGATTCAAGGTCTGTCCCAACATCTATTTGAGCGCTCTTCCGCTCATATATCTAGGCTGGTTCAACACTGAAATCAAGGAGCTCGGTGTACAAAACTCGTATTTCCCCATGTTCGTTTCCCAGTCTGTCCTGGAACGAGAGAAGAACCACATCGAAGGGTTTTCTCCCGAGGTTGCTTGGGTCACAAGAGCGTCGGTCTTTTGCCAATTCCGCGCCATACTCTTAGTTTCTAACATGTTGTTTAAGCGGGAGCTCCGATCTTGAGGAACCAATTGCCATACGTCCGACGTCTGAAACTGCAATGTATCCTTGTATGTTCAATCTTCGCTTCAGGTCCCTCATAGTGACCACCTCGCAGATTACGCCAAGTGGATTCGGAGCCATCGCGACCTTCCTCTCAAACTCAACCAGTGGAACAGCGTCGTCCGATGGGAATTCAAGAATCCCCGTAAGCAATAAATTTTCTGGGGCTTTTTTACGGGAATTTATCATTTCCCTCAGAGCCTTTCCTGCGCACACGAGAGTTCTTGTGGCAAGAAGGCCATACTGCGCACCTAACAAAACCCGAAGCTGACACCGAAGTTCGCCAAATCCTCGAGCTTTACCGACAAGTCTACGAAGATCTCCTCGCTGTCCCAGTTATCCCTGGTGTCAAGTCCGAGAAGGAGAAATTCGCTGGAGGATTGTACACAACAACTATTGAAGGCTTCATCCCTACCTCGGGCCGTGGTATCCAGGCCGCAACTTCGCATTGTCTAGGCCAAAACTTCTCCCGACCGGAGATGTTTAATATCTTTGTTGAGGACCCGAATGATGGATCCAAGTCGTACGTGTGGCAGAACTCATGGGGTCTCTCAACGCGCGCAATTGGAGTGATGGTCATGGTCCATGGTGACAACCAAGGCCTGGTGCTTCCTCCGCGAGTCGCTAGCGTACAGGCTGTTATTGTCCCTTGTGGAATTACTGCGAAGACAACAGACGAACAACGGGCGAATATCAACACCGCTTGTGAGGATCTGGCGAAAACTCTCAAGAAGGCCGGCATTCGTGCTAAAGCAGACCTGAGAGATGGATATACCCCTGGGTACAAGTTCAATGATTGGGAACAGAAGGTAATTTGAAGCTTTTTGTGGTGATCAGAGCACATGTCTGATGGTGTTTTAGGGTGTACCCCTTCGTCTCGAAATCGGCCCCAACGACCTCGCTAAACAGCAAACCCTTACAGTTCGCCGTGACACTGGAGCCAAGAACCCGGTTCCCCTGGCCGACATCGGCAACGGCGTCTCAGAACTCCTCAAGACCATCCAGAGCGACATGTTCACGCGCGCGAAGGAGGCATACGACTCTCGCGTCGTGGAGGTAACCAAATGGGATGATTTCGTCCCTGCCCTCGACAATAAATGCGTCGTTGCCATCCCTTGGTGTGATGTTGAGGCCTGCGAGGACGATATCAAGGAGCGCAGCGGACGAGCGTAAGTCCATACAGTTCCCTCGAGAGAAATCACTAAAGCTTATGGTGTTGTGTCGTAGCTCCGAACCTCAAGATGAACGTGCTCCTTCGGCTGGTGCCAAGTCACTCTGCATACCTTTCGACCAATCTCGATGGGCGTCGATCGAGCAGGGCAAGACGAAATGCCCGGCATGCAACAAGGATGCGAAGCACTGGACTCTGTTCGGTCGTTCGTATTAAGCATATCTACTTCGAATCGTGTAGTCCACGAAGAGGGAAATCTTAAAGAAGAATGATTTGTACTATACGACCCGTCTGTGTTTGCTCGGTACCTAGGTTAAGATGTTGATTGTCTAATTAATCCCCGCTTTTCTGTAAGCGAGGTTGATCTGTTCAGGTTTTTCCAAACGGTGTTTACAAGTTGCCAGGGGACAGCCAAGTCAGGCTGAGTGTCGGTCTCATGTAAGGGATAATAAATTTGGCCGTCTCACCATGGACTCATCGATCGTCACTAATCTTTTCCGAGTCGTACGTATTTGAAGTAACACAAAAAGATTCTCTCTGTCTGGGAGTCGAACCCAGCTTTCGCGCGTTTTGAGTACTAATGACAGGCGCGTGTACTAACCGATATACTAACAGAGATGTTATATTTCCCTAAAATAGTATTATAATAAAAGAAGTCTTTTATCTCTCTACATCCTGCCTTAGGCGCTCGATTGTGCGCAGCACACCGATTGTGTTTTGTTCCCGAACCACCATATTCTGGCTTATCAAAAGCCGATCTCCTCTTGATCTCAGCTGGTCATCAAGCTCCCCTCGACCCGCCTCTCAGAATGCGAAAAGCTAACGTTGGTCCACCTGTCCACATCATGGCTTCTCCGGTTCCACATCTTTTATCTACAAACGAGGCACCCATAGTGAATGAGGAGCTCGTCATTCACTCCTATATCAACAAACTCTCCGCCAAAGCTCTCAACATTCAACGTTCAAGTTGTGATAAATCGCACAATGCGAACCCACCGAGTTCAAGGACAATCAGGATTCCTGGAAGCAGGATAACTCTTGCCGACCTCAGAAAATCCATCTATGCCCATAGGAGGACCCTGTCCATCTCGAGGAGGATACCAACCGAACTTCTCGTCATAATCTTCACATTGGTGACAACTCAGGATGACGACGAGATGGTGAAAGCGCCATGGATGATCGCACATACGTGCAGACGGTGGCGGATGATAGCCCTTGCTACTCCTGCACTTTGGCGATTCATCGAGGTGCGCGTAGTTGAAGGAATGCATCACTCGTTGAAAAACGTCATGGCGCTTACCCATAAGCTACTCAAACTATCTGGAGCCGAACCCCTTCAGATTACTTTCCATTGGAGTTCTATTCGTTTTGACCCTCTTCCGATCTTTAATCTACTTATTTCCCACTACAAGAGATGGGAAGTACTCTCACTAACATCACGCCGATTACCACCATCTCTGATTACCGACCTCACCGACAGTTGCCACAATATGCCCCTCCTCAAATCTATGTCCTTGGACTTCAGCAGCCTCAATAATAGTCTATTATACATGGCATGCAAATTACTCGAGGTTTCTACCTGCTTGGAAAATTTATCTCTCAATGGTGTTTCTCTTCCGTATTTGAACTTAGATTGGGGCCGTTTGAAGCGGTTCCAATCATCATCGTTCTGTCACCCTACAATCATTTCAACACTTATCAACCGTTCTTCTAAACTGGAGCGCCTTGAATACCACCTGTCTGAAACAATTCACCCATCACTCCTCCATGTGCAGATTCTCCCAGCGTTGACTCACTTGATTATTACCTACAACTCAATGGACTCTTCACATCTCTTTTTACGGCACTTGTCTCTTCCTCAATTAGTGTTGTTGGACATTCGTCATCCAAGGGTTGCTCATGGGATATTCTCATCCATCTTACTCATGCTCGAGAACAGTGGTCGTACCTTTCGACGCACTGCAGTCGGGAGTAACAACATTACAAAGGCAGAAACATCTCTCGTGACTTATCATCCCCTTCGGTCCCTCTCATTCGAAAGTCCCCGGCCTACGGATACCCGCATCAACAGCCTTGCTCAACTGGTGCCCGATCTTCAGGAACTTTCCATGCCGTTCCCCGAAGATCACCTTTTCATGCCCTTTACCACGAACGGACGGATCAATCAGACACCGTTTCCCAACTTAAAGTCTATCAACATTCCCCTCGGTTCAACTCAGGTGTCTGCGCTCGGAGACGCTTTCCGAACCTTCATTGCCGAGCGTAGTGGATTTAATAATGGCCAATCTCAAAGCGTTACCATCGGGGAACAGGTCCCTGATTCTACAGCAGCCTTGGACACGCCTGTAACCCTTTGCTGCTTGGAGTCGGTCAAGATTATCTTTGACAAAAAGAAAGACTGCCACAACGCAATCGAAATATTGGAACGTGTCATGAACGCAACGCGCTACTCAGATTTATGGCCAGGGAATAGTGATGACCAAAACCACGAGCAACCCGGTTCCTGCCATCCCGGGATCGAAGAAATGAGATCTTGGACATTCCGGGTCGCCAACTGTGTGCGAACCATCAAGACTGAACATCGACAGCTGAAGGAAGGAAAACTTGACTTAACCTGGACCACCTTGTCTCCTGATAGGTGGAAAATGCAAAAGTGCGAGAGGGTGCAGAAGAAGTTCGAAAAATGGTTCGCCGAACTGGAAGCATATGGACAAAACATACAAGATGTGCGATACTTCTATGTGAGTGGACGTTGCACCCCTGCATGTGCCTTGTTCAAATTTATAATGTTTTCCGTTAGTTTGTTCCAATGTACAGTGTAATGTGCCATTTCTCCCGATTGCAGATGCCCAGACGAGTGGACGGCGTGGCACATTGCTACTCATACGCTTGGTTCCAAAAGCAGCAATTTAAAGCTAGAGCGGTCGCCTTGGTGGACAAATGGACGTATTTGCTCCTGGATGACCTCCCGAATAGGCGCTTGAAACGGACGGATAATACTCTACACTATGTGATACCTTCGAGTATCACGGCGGATGGTACGTTTATGATCCTATGAGATCACCCATGGTGTAAACTCGAGACTAACCCAACCTTCAGTGATAAACGGCATGAAAGTTCTTTCGAGAGAGAAGCTATGGGAGACATTCATGAACGTACTTCCTGAGAGTGACTCTCTCATGTGCCATTCGTAATTCTTAGGCCCGAAACAGCGTGATTTCGCTCTTGGCGATCTCTGTAACATACCATAACTAGCTTTGATTGATAGGCGCCCAAATCTTCACACGCGGTCACACTCGTACGACACTTCAAACTAAGCAACGAGTCGGCGAAACCAAACGGGAATCAGTTGATACAAGAGTTGAAGTTTCTTTCCACCGACCACCAGTCGATTGTTTGACTTCTTGGTCATTAATAGCGGGTCGCTTAGGCTCAGGGTCACACACCTAATTTTACGGTCCGGGCCAAGGTACCAGCCAAAATCTTCATCCGAGCCTATTCTATAATTCTCTATCGAACACGGCGCCTGTTCTCATCCCAAGCTATTTCGTAGCACATGTTACTGACATATTTTTGCCATTGAAGTTCGCCAAGCTGGTACGCAGATGCCCTTCCAGAGTTCTCTGAGTGCTTCCACATTTCAACTCTGTCAAAACGTGCGAGAGCGCTTCTCCAATGTTGCGCACGGGGCGATCAGCTGGCTTTGGTAAGATTGAATTTTTCTCCTGTTTGAGGGCGTTGTGGTCGTTTTGAAGCGTGTTTGATAGATCCTGTTTAGGTGGTCTCAGGGCTTGAAGGCTTGTGGATAGACGCCTAACTTCAAGGAAATCTGAGATATCGGTACAGATATGGCAGGGTTGCTGAATGGGGGGAGGATTGATGCGAGCCTTGCGAGGATGTTCGCGTATCAAAAATTCAAGTCTGAAAGTACGGGGAACTAGCTGGAACTAGTCATCCAATGCTCTGCTCTGCTCTGGAGCTGTACTCTCCCATAGCAACCAAATTTCAGGGTTTGGAGACGCTGAAACCCAGAGTTTGCTGATGTACCTTAGGTGCTCGATTGTGCTGCTTGTATCTTCAAGTTCCACCATTGACAAAAGCCGCTCTCCTCCTGACTTGTCATTCAAGCTCTCGTCGATTCACTCCTCAAAATGCGAAAGGCTAACGTTGGTCCGCTTGTCCACACCTTGACTTCTCCGGTTCCACATCTGTTATCGACAAACGAGGCACCCATGGTGAACGAGGAGCTCATCATTCACTCCTATATCAACGAACTCTCGGCCAAAGCTCTCAACTTTCAACCTTCAAATTGTGATAAATCGCACAATAAGAACCCATCGAGTTCAAGGGTTTATGGAAGCAGGATAACTCTTGCCGACCTCAGAAAATCCATATACACCCATAGAAGGGCCCTATACATCTCGAGGAGGATACCGACCGAACTTCTCGTCATAATCTTCACATTGGTGACAACTCAGGACGACGACGAGATGGCGAAACCGCCATGGATGATCGCACATACGTGCAGACGGTGGCGGATGATAGCCCTTGCTACTCCTGCACTTTGGCGATTCATCGAGGTGCGCGTAGTCGAAGGAGTGCATCCGAGTCACTCGCCGAAAAACATCATGGCGCTCATCCATAAGCTACTCAAGCTATCTGGCGCCGAGCCTCTTCAGATTACTTTCCATTGGAGTGCTGTTCGTTTGGACCCTCGTCCGATCTTCAATCCACTTATTTCCCACTACAAGAGATGGGAACTACTCTCGCTAACATCCCGCCGATTACCGCCATCTCTAATCATCAATCTCAACTATATTCACAACATGCCCCTCCTCAAATCTGTATCCTTGGACTTCACTGACCCCGAAAACGGTCTATCATATATGGCATACGATTTACTCGATGTTTCCACACGGTTGGAAAATTTATCTCTCGATGGTGTTCCTCCTCAGCATCTCAACGTAGATTGGGGCCGTTTGAAGCGATTTCGATCCTCATCTTGTGACCCTACGATCGTCACAACACTCATCAACCGTTCTCCTATATTGGAGCGCCTTGAATACCACCGGTCTGATACAATCCATCCATCACTCCTCCATGTGCAGATTCTCCCAGCGTTGACTCACTTGATTATTACTTACAACTCAATAGACTCTTCACGACTCCTTTTACGGCACCTGTCTCTTCCTCAATTAGAGCTGTTGGACATTCGTCATCCTAGGGACGCTCATGGGATATTCTCATCCATCTTACTCATGCTCGAGAACAGTGGTCGTACCTTTCGACGCACTGCAGTCGGGAGTAACAACATTACAAAGGCAGAAACATCTCTCGTGACCTACCATCCTCTTCGGTCCCTCTCATTCGAAAGTTCCCGGCCTACGGATACCCACATCAACAGCCTTGCTCATCTGGTGCCCGATCTCCGCGAACTTTCCATGCCGTTCCCTGAAGATCACCTTTTCGTTCCATTTACAACGAACGGATCGTTTCCCAGCCTAAAGTCTATCAACATTCCCCTCGGCTCAACTCCGGTGTCTGCACTCGGAGACGCTTTCCGAACCTTCATTGCTAAGCGTAGTGGGTTTAACAATGTTCAGTCGCAAAACGTTATCGCCAGGGAATGGGTCCCAATTGGCACTGATTCTGCAGCGGCCCTGGACAGGCCTTGCTGCTTGCAGTCGGTCAAGGTTATCTTTGACAAAAAGAAGGACTGCCACGACGCGATCGAAATACTGGAACGTGTCATGAACAAAACGCGCTACTTAGATTTATGGCCAGAGAATACTGATGACCAAAACCACGAGCAACCCGG
>Ga0247741_1001445_pt1 | contig 13173 bp, 11 predicted proteins | sample UWRJL213509R2_FD_180945 | JGI IMG/M metagenome (GOLD analysis project Ga0247741, IMG submission 180945) | Plant litter microbial communities from Arlington Agricultural Research Station in Wisconsin, United States - UWRJ-L213-509R-2 | ecosystem: Environmental > Terrestrial > Plant litter >... | reverse complement strand
CGATTAAATGACACTGGTCTTGTTACTGCGGCTTTTAACCGCACCTCTTGTATGGATTCAGTTGGAATTTCTTTAACGAACCGCGAAACACTATTAAAGGTTTCACTGCCGTATAAACGGCGGGTTTCAGCATAAGAAATAAATAATTTTTGCATAGCGCGGGTAATACCCACATAGCACAAACGGCGCTCTTCTTCTAAACGGTCGGGGTCGTCTGCCGACATTTTATGCGGAAAGAGTCCTTCTTCAACGCCCGCGAGGAACACTAGCGGGAACTCCAAACCTTTAGCAGAGTGCAACGTCATTAATTGTACCGCATCTTCGAACTCATCGGCTTGGGTTTCTCCAGCATCGAGTGCGGCGGTGTCCAAAAACTGCTGTAAAACACTTAATTCTTCGTTCTCTTCATCGGCATCAAACGCGCGGCAAGCGGTAATCAATTCCTGTAAGTTCTCGCCACGAGCCTGGCCTTTTTCACCTTTTTCGTTTTGATGAAACTCTAGCAGGCCAGTATCTTCAAGCACTTTTTGCGCGATTTGATCCAGCTTGAGCGTATCGCCATGAATGTCTATTTCATTAGCATCCTGCGTAAGCTTGGTCACTATAGTTAAAAAACCTTGTACGGCATTACCTGCACGTGCGGTAAAAACTCGTTTTTCTACCATCTGCTCGGCAGCATGCCAGAGCGAACAGCCTTGCTCGCGCGCGAACTCGCGAATGTCATCCACTGTTTTGCCGCCGATTCCGCGCGTCGGCGTATTGATTACCCGCTCAAACCCTGCATCATCATGGGGATTGCTGACAAGGCGCATATAAGCCACGGCATTTTTGATCTCAAGGCGATCATAAAAGCGCTGACCTCCGTAAATGCGATAAGACATACCTTCACGCAACAAAGCTTCTTCAAGTACACGCGACTGGGCGTTTGAGCGATATAAAATTGCACAGGAATCATTGCGGTTGCCTTTGCGCACCCAATCCTGAATGCGCTCGACGATAAACCGTGCTTCATCCTGTTCGTTATAGGCGGCGTAAAGTGAAATAAGTTCGCCGGTATCGCCCTCCGTCCACAGGTTTTTACCCAAGCGACCGGAATTATTGGCGATTACACCGTTCGCAGCGGTGAGGATGTTTCCAGTTGAGCGATAATTTTGTTCCAGACGAATCGTCTGGGTATGGCTGAAATCCTGCGTAAAACGCTGGATGTTTTCGATCTTGGCGCCACGCCAACCGTAGATAGATTGATCGTCATCGCCTACCGCCGTAACGCACGAAGTTTTACCAGCCAGCATACGCAACCAGGCGTACTGAACGCTGTTGGTATCCTGAAACTCATCCACCAACACAAAGGGAAACCGGTTGCGGTAGTGTTCAAGAATATGCGGCTTGTTCAACCAGAGTTCGTGAGCGCGCAATAAAATTTCGGCGAAATCCACCATGCCACCGCGCTGACAATCTGCCTCATACGCGCGATAAACCTGCAACATAGTCCGAATAAAAGGGTCAGCCGTTTCCTGAATATGCTGCGGACGCAGGCCTTCATCTTTCTGCGCATTGATATACCACTGCGCCTGTTTAAAGGGCCATTTTTCATCGCTGAGATTGAGATTGGCGTATACGCGTTTGATCAAACGCAATTGATCATCGCTGTCCAAAATCTGGAAATTCTGCGGCAGATTTGCATCTTGCCAATGCGCTTTTAATAAACGATGCGCAATGCCGTGGAAAGTGCCAACCCACATACTGCGCGTATTCACATGTTGATGATTCTCGCTGAATAACTCATCCAACCGCGCACGCATTTCACGCGCCGCTTTATTGGTAAAGGTCACCGCCATAATCGAGTAAGGCGATAGCTGCTCAACCTGAATCAACCAAGCGATGCGATGAACCAACACGCGAGTTTTACCGCTGCCTGCACCGGCCAAAATAAGCTGATTACACGCAGGCGCAGAGACGGCTTCGCGCTGGGCTTCGTTGAGGCCACTAAGTAGATGTGAAAGTTCCATGGGCGTTTTACACTTGGATGGGGATAAATATGAATTCTACTGGCTAGATGTACATATTGCTACGCAAAAAATGGCATAAAAAAAGCGAGCCCTAATAAGGCTCGCGCGATACTCTTTCTGATTTGAAAACTCAGAGACCTTAACGTCATTTTTAAAGACCCTAGAATCGAACTTGATCACACCGCTTGTGACACCAAAATAAATTTTTCTTTTATCTTTTGATATTGAGTCAAGCGTTGTTATCTTCATAAGGAATTTTGATAAAGTTGACTACAACCTTAGACAAACTTGAATGGAAATAATATGCAAAAATCACACGGAGCTTTACTTGCTTTCATTATTGGAATGGGCATGAGTCTTTCGGCCTCAGCAGCCGACAATGCTTGTTTATTAGAGGGAACATTAACGACATCTGAAACTATAGAAGAAGTGAAAGATTGCATTCAAAACGCTGGAGTCACCGAAGCCGTGTTAAAAGCAACTTGCCAAGGTGTTAGCGACATGGCTGTTGCCATCGGCGCTCCTCCGGCAAAAATTACTTACATCGAAGCATGCCCGAAACCTATGCAGGCAACCTGCGCTGGCTTCTTCGGCCAACCTATGACGAGCTATTATTACAATCGCAGTGAAAAATTATTGGCAAGTTCAAAAAAGGGTTGTGAAATGCTAGGCGGCAAGTGGAACTAGAATATACAACACGTCAATCATTTATCGGAGCCAAACAAAATCAGTACTCCAACTAATAACCTTTAGTCGGCTGCGGCAAATCTGGCAAAGACGCGACAGAAAGTTGCAGCGCCGCCTGGTAAACTTCCATGCTTTTTTGAGCATCGCCTAAATTATTTAACAGGCGTGCCAGTTCAGCATAAGTCTCCGCATTTTTCTGCACGGCCAAACTACGCTGAAAATAATCGCGCGCAATGCCCCACAAATGATTGCGCAAATTTAAACGGCCCAAGGCACGCAACAAAGGCGCACTTTGCGGATAATATTTCAACCAAGTTTCTGCATTGCGGATGGCGTCTGCAATATCGACTACACGCAAGATTCCGTATAAATCCACCAAACTTTCATCCCAACTTTTGCCCAAGGTTTTGCGCAAAACAACTTCCGCTTCGTGATCTTGTAAATTATCGATCAGCGCTTTCGCATAAGCTGCAACAACCCTTGGGCTGCGTTGCTGATAAGCAGGAACTTTACCCCAGGCCTTACGTAAAACATTTACACGGTCTGCAACTGCAGCGTGCTGCGCAGTTGTGCTAGCGAGCGATAGTTGGCCAGCCATAACTGAGGATTCTATTGCCGATGTTTCCGCAACCGAACAGACTTTATATTTTTTGATCAGCGGGAAAATATCGCCGAGCGCCAACCAATCCTGACGCGCTTCGTAAAGTTCGCGCAGACTATTGATGACGATTGGATTTTTAGGTGCTTTTTGCTGCAAGGTTAATAAAATAATTTTTGCCTGCTCGAAGCGGCCATTGTTTATTTCCAGCTTGGCCTGAGCGACACCAATAGGCACGGCAAAGTGCGTATATTTTTTTTGTGCTTCATTCAGAATGCGCACCGCTTCTTCCTGATCGCCCATTTCAGCACTTGCGCGTGCAGCCGCCAAATAATTTACCAAAGGCGTTTCAACTTTAGTCGCAGTGCGCAATAACTTTTTGCGCGCTTGCACCCAATCGCCAGAAAGAAAATCGATTAAACCACTGGCCGCGCGTTTGCTTGCACGCTCTGTAGTTCCGAATACAAAAAAATCAGTCAAGCGTTGCGCCAATGACCAACTCACCAACAAAAATCTCGTTGTTAGCCACCAAAGCAACGCAACAATTAACACCGTAAAACACGCAAACCATAAACTGGTTTCTACGGTTTTGGTGCCGAGGATTACTAATACATAACCGGCGTCAGGCAGGATTAAACCAAAACCCCAGAGTGTTAGTAAAATGACAACAACAATGAAGACAATCAGTTTCTTCATCAATTGCCTCCGTGGCGACTAAAAGCCATACGATCTTTTTGACGTAAATATTCTTTCACCAAGGCAGCTGAACCGGTGAAATCTGGCAGTGGTTGTTGCACATTACTTTTCTTTAATTGATCCAGATCATTCAACACAATTTGCGCTTGATCATTAAGCGGGTAGTAATCGCGAATCCAGTTTTGGGCTTTATCCAAACTTGCTTGATAGACGTGTTGCTCTTCACGCAATAAACCAATTTGTGCTTGCTCTAACATCAAGCGTAAATTTTGTTTCAAATACATTTGATCTTCAGGTGGCAGAATAGCATCCACACGACGGCCCTGATCGCGCACGCGCACGTAAATGCTAAGTTTGTGCCACGCGGCATTGGAAACATTTTTTACGCTTTGCCATAGTGAAGGTGTTGGCGGTTCTTCGCCATCATTAAGCGCAGCAATTGTTTCTTCATCTTCTTCAAACAAAGGTTCGATAAGCGGCAAGTTTTCTATTTGTTGCGTGATTGCGAGCAACTGTAAATAGATTCCTTCGCGATCTACTTTATTCGCAAGCTTGAGCGCTTCAATTTCTTCGGTTAATTTTTTGCGCGCGGGAAACAAATCTGCATTCTGTAATTCTGCTAAAACGCCATTGGCGGACTCTGCCAACGCCAAAGAATTTACCGCTTCGTGTTCCATTAAAATACGTTGGTTTGCCATGCGTAATAAATAATCGACTTCAGCCAATTTCCAATCGTCGCGATTCAAATTAGTCAGCGCCAATACTTTTGACGTGGTGCTATCTAAACGTTGCGTTAATTCGGTGATATCGCCCTGCACTTGTTTGGTTTGCGTAGCAAAATCATCTGCCACTTTTGCTTCAAGTGCTTTACGTTGATTATCGTTCAACGTTGATTGGGATTTGATCGTCGCCTGCAGCTTATTTATCGCTTGGTATTGATACCATAAAAAAGCAGACACTCCGGCAACCAATAAAAACAGCACCACAGCAATCCATAAACCTATGCGCGATTTTTTGAGGGGAGGATTAATTATCACAGGCGCAATTTGCGCGCTATCAGTCGGCGCTGATGTATTCAGGTCACTCACAGTTTTACACCTTTTTTACTTGCGTTTTAAACGATGGTAGCTCGCGTTTCAATTCAATTAATCCTTGTAACATGCTGGATTCCGTTGCATTTTGTGCTGCCGCTACGCGGATAAAACCGGCGGCTTTAGCTAATTCAACAATCCGCTGACTTGGTACCAGCAAGACTATTTTTTCTGCGATGTCAAATGTTGCAAGATCTGGCTGTCGCAATATTTTCTGTAGATTTTCCAGCGCTTCCCCGCTGTGTAAAACCAATATCAAATTTTCTAGATTTTGCTGAAAAATTTGCGCAAATTTAGCGCCGGAGTCTTCCGGCAACAAGCGCTGGTAAAGCTCACAGTAATCGATTTTTGCACCGCGAGCCGCGAGTGCTTCACCAATATGCGGACGACCACCCAAGCCGCGAAATATAACGATTTTTTGTCCCGACACTGATTGCAGCGCTGGAGATTGCAACAGAGTTTCGCTGGTCATTGCGCCGATTTGGCTTTGCGCCAGATCAGTCACTGGTGCGCCGCGCGCTTGCAATTGCCTGGCAGTAGTTTCACCGACGGCGAAATACTCCACCCCTATGGGTAATTGCGGCCAATAATTTTCGATCCAATCGAAGCCAAACTCTACGGCATTTTGACTGACAAATATGGCCTTATGATACAGGTTGAAATCTAAAATACAGTTCTTAATTGCCTGGATCTGTGCGCTATCTAATACAGGAACTATCTCTAGCAGGGATATTACCGAGGTTTGCGCACCGAGCGCTTGTAAGCGTTCGGCCCAAGGCACCGCTTGAGCGCTCGGGCGTGTAACCAGAATATGTAAGCCGTTTAAGTCTTCCATTAGCCTCGCATTGCCTGCTAGCTTGGTTCGGTGTCGTAAACTTCGGCGAGAATTTTGTCTGCACCGGCGGCCAAGAGCCGATCCGCCAAAGCTATGCCCATAGCTTCACCGTCGTTAACGTCGCCGTGAATCTCATCACGCAACATACGTTCGCCATCGGGCGAACCCACTAAGCCGCGTAACCATAAACCGCCATCGGTATGAATTGCGTAGCAGGCGATAGGCACCTGGCAGCCACCTTGTAAGCGACGATTCATGGCGCGCTCGGCGATAACTTGCTGAGCTGTACGTTCGTGATGCAAGGGGGATAACAATTCCTGGGTCGCATCGTCATCGACGCGGCATTCGATTCCAACTGCGCCTTGGCCGCCGGCGGGAAGTGAAAATTCCACGCTGATAAAAGAGCGAATTCGCTCGCGCAACTCCAGACGAATTAATCCTGCTGCCGCGAGGATAATTGCATCGTACTCACCATTGTCGAGTTTTTGTAAGCGCGTTTGCACATTGCCGCGCAAAAACTTTACGATGAGATCCGGGCGTGCGGCCAGCAATTGGCATTGGCGGCGCAGACTTGAGGTACCCACCACACTACCTGCGGGTAACTCATCGAAATTATTAAAGCGATTCGATACAAATGCATCGCGCGCATCTTCACGCGGGCAAATCACGGTTAGGCCTAAGCCTTCCGGAAATTCCATGGGTACATCTTTCATAGAATGCACCGCGATATCCGCCTGATTCTCAAGCAGCGCTTGTTCAAGTTCTTTTACAAACAAGCCTTTACCGCCGACTTTAGCGAGCGGAACATCGAGAATTTTGTCGCCACGGCTGGTCAGCGGCACCAGCTCAATTTCGAGATCTGGATGAATTTTTAATAATTCAGCTTTCACGTACTCAGCTTGCCAGAGGGCAAGGAGACTTTTGCGGGTGGCGATACGAAGTTTACGGGCGCTTGAAGACATAGACATCACACTGGCTGACGCTGAACGGTGGAGGCGCGCATGATACCACTTGCCGTCGTAATTTAGTCTTACGGATATCGCTTTCAGAACATCTAGTGCAAAATTTTGCCAAAAAAAAGCCAGAGACAAAGCTCTGGCGTTTCAAGATTCCTGGGAATCTGGTCGTGAGCCTAAGGCTTATTGACCGGCTTTCAGCAAATCCCAATATTTGGAATAAATCGCGAGGGCTTCGTCGCCAACATCGGCGTGAATTGAGCCTTTCTCGAAATCCTCTTTGCTGGGGAATACAGTTTTGTTGTTGCGGAGTTTTTCATCCAACAATGCTTGACCCGCTAAATTCGGCGCGGTGTAACCCAAATCTTCGATGGCGGCTTTAGCACTTTCAGCGCGCAACATGAAATCGATAAATTTATAGGCGGCATCAACATTGGCGGCACCTTTGGGAATGACGAAACTGTCAATCGCAAAGGTCGCACCTTCTTCAGGGTAAACGAATTGCACATTTTCCAATTCTTGCGACGCTTTGTAGGCTTCGCCATTCCAGATTGCACCAATGCTTACGTTGCCTTGAATGAGCGGCACTTTGGGTGCATCCGAGTTAAAAGTTTTTACGCTTGGCAGTAGCGCTTTTAATTTTTCAAACGCGCATTTAATTTCCGCTTCGTTAGTGCTGTTATCCTGGAAACCACACAAGCGCAAACCTATGTAAAAGTTATCGCGCATATCATCCATCAATTCGATTTTGCCGACGTATTCCGGTTTCCATAAATCCGCCCATTTGGTAATTTTGCTGGCATCAACCACTTTACCGTTGATTGCAATACCGGTGGCGCTCACGAGATACGGAACACTGAATTCATTGTTTGGGTCGTAAGCTTTATTCAGCAATGCCGGGTCCAAGTTCGCAATATTTTTTAACTGGGCTTTATCCAGTTTTTGCAACAAACCTTCTTTACGCATTTTTTCTACGTAAAAAGTGGATGGCACTACAACGTCATAACCTTTGCCATCCAACAATTTAATTTTGGCGTACATGGCTTCGTTACTTTCGTAAGTAGCGTATTCCACTTCAATGCCGGTTTCTTTGGTAAAAGCTTGCAAGGCTGATTCTGGTAAGTATTCAGTCCAGTTGTAGACCACAACTTTTTGCTTGGTTGCCGCTGCAGCGGGCGCTTGTGCTTCATGCTCGTGTTTTGAACATCCCACCGTTAAAAATACGGCCGCTAGGAAACTAGCCGCGATGACTGTAGCTCTTGGGGCGATCCACTTTTTCATTTACTTTTTCTCCCGCAATAGAAGTTGAGAAATAATGACTAAAACTAAAGAAACGACTAATAAAGTTGTTGATATGGCGTTCACTTCAGGCGAAACGCCCACGCGCACCATCGAATACACTTTTAACGGTAAAATTTCATAACTTGGGCCGGTTACGAACGCGCTTACAATTACGTCATCCAGCGATAGGGTAAAACTTAATAGCCATCCTGATGCGACCGCAGGTAATGCCAAAGGTAAAATTATTTTCATAAAAACTTTGCCTTCGGTGGCACCAAGATCGCGCGCCGCTTCCAGCATTTTCATATCGAAACCTTTCAAGCGCGAATAAACTGCCACAATCACAAATGGTAAACAAAAAGTAATATGCGCTAATAACAACGACCAAAAACCTAATTGAATGCCGAGCAAAATAAAAATAATTAAGAGTGCAATGGCGCAGACAATTTCTGGCGTCAACATGCTTACGAATACCATGGACGACAAAATTGCTTTGCCTTTAAATTGATAACGATGCAAAGCTACTGCAGCGAGTGTGCCAATAATTGTTGCCAAACTTGCGCTGCAAATCGCAATTAATACCGAGTGGCCTGCAGCCTGCATCAGGCCCTCATTGGCAAATAATTTTTCGTACCAGCGCCAAGTAAACCCGCCCCAGTGGTTGCCATATTTTGAAACATTGAATGAGTTAATAACGAGCACAGCAATCGGCAAATAAAGCACGATTAGAATGCCGACGAGATAACTCCAACTCAGCCAGCGCGCACTTTTAGAAGTCTGAGCCATTGATGCCCCCTTGCTTATTCACAAAGCTCGCCGCTTTGTAGTAAAGCCACAACATAAATCCGAGCAATACAATCAACAGCACGCTTAACGCCGAACCGAATGGCCAATCGCGCGTAACAAGGAATTGCGTTTTGATAACGTTGCCGAGCAATAAATTTTTTGCGCCGCCTAATAAATCCGACACGAAAAACATACCCATCGCGGGCAATAAAACCATTAAACAACCGGCAACAATTCCAGGCGATGTAAGCGGAATCGTAATATGCCAAAAACGGCTCCAAACGCCAGCACCTAAATCCTGTGCAGCTTGATGTAAACGCACGTCGAGTTTTTCAATCGCGGAAAATAATGGCAGCACCATAAATGGCAGGAGGATGTAACTTAAACCCATGATCACCGCAAATTCGGTGTAGAGCATTTGCACAGGCTCTTTAACGATGTGCAGCGCAATCAAAATATTATTGAAAACACCTTCATTACCTAACAAAAATTGCAGCGCATAAGTGCGAACTAATGAGTTGGTCCAGAAAGGTAATATGACTAAAAATAATGCGAGGGGCTGCCATTTTTTAGGAAGCCTGGCGATGGCCATTGCGAAGGGATAACCAATGAGTAAACACACGAGCATCGCCTTCAGCGACATCCGCAATGAATCCCAAAGTACTTGCAAATACAAAACATCCAGCGTTCTTGCATAGTTGCTGCCCGTTATTGGCAGGGCAATGGTAGAAGCGGAATCGCGCGTTAAAAAACTGGTGAATACGACCAACAAGTTGGGCATAAATACAAAACAGGTGAGCCACACACTCGCCAGTCCTATCGCCCAAAAACGAAATTGATTCAGATGCTTCATTATGTTACGGCGCCTCGTAAGGCATAACAACCTCCCAACCGGGAACCCATTTCACTGCAACCGTTTGATTCAAACTGTAATCAAAGGATGGATCGTCCTCATCAAAAAATTCGCTGGCAATTAATTCTGCGCCTGAAGGCAAACGAATAATGGAATCGAGCGTTTTGCCTTTGTAATTTCGTTCAATGATGGTGCCCGTTAATACCTGGCTAACATGTGGGTCATCAATATATTCAACACGTAAATCTTCGGGGCGCAGCAATACATTTACTTTGTCGCCGACTTTGAAATTATGTTCGGCATGTAATCGCCACTGTAAACCTTCCACTTTTACTTCGTATTCTTTGTTGCCATCGATAGCGACAATTTCGCCTTCAAGTTGATTTATTTCACCGATAAATTTTGCGACAAATAAGTTGGCAGGGTTTTCATAAATTTCACGCGGCGTACCGAGCTGTTGCACTACGCCTTTATTCATCACGACGACGCGGTCGGACATGGATAGGGCTTCTTCTTGATCGTGCGTTACAAATACAAAAGTGATACCGAGTTTGCGCTGCAATCGTTTTAATTCGATTTGCATTTGCTGACGCAATTTATAATCAAGTGCGGATAAAGATTCATCCAACAATAAAAGTTTGGGGCGATTAACCACTGCACGCGCAATCGCAACGCGCTGCTGTTGGCCGCCGGATAATTGCAAAGGTTTGCGATCTGCAAAATCGCCAAGGCGAACCATTTCGAGGGCTTCTAACACGCGCGGTTTGATTTCGTCTTTACTCACGCCACTCATTTTCAAGCCGAAGGCGACGTTATCAAACACTGTCATGTGCGGGAATAATGCATAGCTTTGGAAAACGGTATTTACGGGACGTTTTTCGGCGGGCAGCGAACTGATTTCTTGCCCGGCTAAATGTATTTCGCCGACGTCTGCAGTTTCCAAACCCGCAATCATTCGCAACACGGTGGTTTTGCCGCAACCGGATGGGCCTAACAAGGTAAAAAATTCACCATCAAAAATAGTGAGATCAAACTTATTTAAAACGACATTGCTACCGTAGGCCTTGGACAACCCGGTAAGAACTAATAAGGGGCGCGCGTCAGTCACCTCGGGAGGCTCCTCTGATTAAAATAGTATTGTTGCTAAAACGTTTAACATAGCTACACATATTTGATTTATGAAAATGTTAAGTGCAGCTATAGATACAATATCTCATCAAACAGCGTAGAGATAAGATCAAAATTACGCTGTAATACCACGATGCAATGCTACTGATTCAGGCTAGATTTTACGCACAACAACACCCGCCTTTACGCTATGTGCGGCGATTTGGCTTACAGGGGAAGTAATGTGTGGGTAAAACAAAAAGACGCCGCATTTTACTCACACAGGGTGATAAAAATCCAGCAATAGAGAACGCAAAACACGCGCCAATTATGGTTGTGTGCGTATCACGTGGAGAAATGGGAAACCCGAATATCAAAAAACTTGACCGTGCAACGCAAAGCCAAGTTTTTATTAAGTCTGTACACCAAATTAAATGGGACGACCGCCGTAATCGGGGCTCGGTTTTTTTGGTGGATCTGCAGTGACATTTGCCGGCACTTCATTGATGGTGCCGCCACGCGCCAAAAACGCGGCTACTTGATCTTCCAATTCATCGCGAATTTTTTGTCGTGAAGCAATGCTGAAATCTTCCAATGCTTCAACAACCGCAGCCGCTTTAGTGCTTGCGGTGTAGCCCGCATCGTCACTGTCTAAAGGCTCGTCATCCGCATCCTCAACATCCCCATCTTCTATGGGCTCTTCAACTTCGTCTTCTTCGTTAATGAGATCATCACTCATACTTTCACCTGCATTTCATTTTAACTATTAGATCGGACAAGATTACTTCAATAACGCATTCATCAACTTATTCAAAGCCCACAAACGCGCTCATAGTATTTTGGTTTTACTTCCGCTTTACTATATAGCTCACACACGACCAAACGTCATGGCGACTGGAATAAATTTTTAGTCTTTTTTTCTCTTAAGGTCAACAGCCAGCAAATATTAACCTTATCTCATTGAGAAATTTTCTCGCATTTTACTGTTACAAACGCCAAGCGCAATCGTGGAATTATAAAACCAGCGGGGAAATATCAAATTAAAACGAAAAGATCTTATTGGTTATAGGCTGCGCTCATTTTTCACACAGCAAAATCGTTAAATTTCATACTTTTATTACAGGTTGACGATCAACAGGCAAAAAAAAGCGCACCACATGTGCGCCTTTTTATACATCTATTTTTAGATGGCTTCTGAACCAGTTTCGCCGGTACGAATACGAATAATTTCTTCGAGTGGCGCGATAAAAATTTTGCCATCGCCGATTTTACCGGTGTGCGCAGCTTTGCTAATCGCTTCTACTGCTTGCTCAACCATTGAGTCATCTACCGCCAACTCAAGTTTTACTTTTGGCAAAAAATCAACGACATATTCAGCACCGCGATACAGCTCGGTGTGGCCCTTTTGACGACCAAAGCCTTTAACTTCGGTTACGGTCATGCCGGTGACGCCTACTTCAGAAAGTGCGGTGCGCACATCATCTAATTTAAAAGGTTTAACAACCGCAGTGATCAGTTTCATTGTTTTTTCCTTTGTTTATGGTCTTGTTCAGTGTGACGATTATTGGATAAACGCCCGACTGGTATGTTCAACAGAATTAAAAACCTAAGATACACGTTAGCTATGCGAAAAGCACCTATCCATCCTGGACAATTACTAGCGACGCTTATTTATCACTCAACCCGTTACAAATGGAGACAGTGACTATCGCGAGGGTTAAAAAAAGCCCCTTGCTTACAACAAGGAGCTTTTCATTTGCATCTAGTTCAACTCAACAATTACGAGTGGTAAGCACGCTCGCCGTGTTCAGCAGTATCCAGACCTTCAGTTTCAAGCTCTTCGGTAACACGCAGACCTACGATCACGTCTACCAGTTTGTAAGCTACCAGAGAGATAACACCAGACCAGATGATAGTTACAGCAATCGCTTTAGCTTGGATCCACACTTGCGCGCCGATTCCTGCAAAGCCCCATGTACCTGCAACGTAGTCATATACACCAGTACCGCCTAAGTCTGGGCTGTTGAACACACCAGTCAACAAAGCACCGATGATACCGCCGATACAGTGAACACCGAATACGTCCAAGCTATCGTCGTAACCAAGAACCGCTTTGAGTTTCAGTACAGCAAGCATACAGATCAAACCACCCACTACGCCGATGACGATACTGCCCATTGGGCCCACCCATCCACACGCTGGAGTAATTGCAACCAAACCTGCTACAGCACCAGAAGCAGCACCTAACATAGTTGGTTTGCCGCGCATCGCCCA
>Ga0247741_1001444_pt1 | contig 13174 bp, 11 predicted proteins | sample UWRJL213509R2_FD_180945 | JGI IMG/M metagenome (GOLD analysis project Ga0247741, IMG submission 180945) | Plant litter microbial communities from Arlington Agricultural Research Station in Wisconsin, United States - UWRJ-L213-509R-2 | ecosystem: Environmental > Terrestrial > Plant litter >... | reverse complement strand
TTAAAAAATTGAGCTTGATACAAAGTCTGCGAATCATCCACCCCAGCTGGAATAATTCTCCGGAAGAGAGTCCACGATGGCGTGAAGTTATCAACGCTGTCCTTTGTCATCCCTCTATTCGGAAACTAGATCTTGAGGACTGCGGTCTACTGCCATCGATCGTCTGGCAATTTCCAGCCCTCACATCTATTGATATTACGAGGTGGAGGATCGAGGAACCGAAGATCAATTACGCTCGCCCTAGTCTTACAAGGCGCTTGGCCATGTCATGGGGTGGGACACAAGATCCACAAACCACATTGAGATTGTTCCTGAAGATATCACCTCGTTTGGCCCACCTTAAGGTAACACAATATTCTGGTACGTATTTCTCAATCATTTAAACAAGAAATAATGACGATCTCACTAAAATCATATAGACCCCACCGTAGATTCACATTACATGGGATTATCCAGGGAAATCATTGACAGCCCAGATACTCTTTCAACTCTCGAGACCCTCGCCTTCTTCTTCATCTTCCACAGTTTCACGCCTCCTGTTGGAATTTCTGAAGAGCTCAGAGAGCTTTCTTTATCTAATAGAAGTGCTCTACAGAGGATTCGATTTGACCTCCAGTGCGACTCCGGGCTGACCAACGGGGAGGGCCTTCTTGGGTACCTGGGGGGCCTCGACTTGAACCATGTTCAGTGGTCGGGGTTCAGTCGTCTTCTGCTGGTTGAAGTCGAAGTTGATATATTTGTGGGCGGTGCGGGCGTACCAACTGAGTCGTACGCATTCGATGGATACCTCGAAAGAGCTATGCGCGAAGTTTTTAGGAGAGCGATAAACCGAGCAGATGTGGAAGTTTCCGTTACGCTCTATCTCAATGGTATAAGACCCGGAGGTGACACCTTCCGTCCTGCTCTTTCATGGGAACGATTTGCCATCTTATCTTCTAATTACTATTAGGACTTTACCATCACTGCTCGTCCGCACTCGTCCTGTCACTTCAGGTCATATATAGCTTCATAGCATTTCTCTTCCACTCATTCTCTCTTCAAGCCGCATATTTCTTTATAAAGCAATGTTAAATTAGCAGTTAAATAGTCTCGTAGGACGTATGGGTCTGCCCACACGTAGGCCTGGAGACAACATGACTTTCGTAACGCTGACGTCGAAAATGTAGACAGCTCGCCCGTTTACAGGAGCTAGGATAGTGTCACAAATACGGAACGAGGGGGAAAATTACGGGGTGTTAGTCAAGAAGGAAAATTAGTAACTGCACAGCATGCCTCGAAGATAGCCACAATCCGACATCGTATATTAAAGGAAAGACCAGTGTCGCAGCATGTAGCAAGATACAGGAGAGTTTTAAGAGAAAAAAGTGTACAACAAAGGAATAGGTAAGCGGGGTTTAGTTCTCCAACAAACACTGAACGCAAAAAGTACGAACACCTTCACTGAGCGAGGGCGAACGTCGACCATGGTCGATAGAAAGGAAATTCATATTAAGAGCAGGTACATCAAGATGAACTGTTGAAACAGATTGGTCATATTGAACCTAATACCCAAGATCGGCATACTAAACCAAAAAATGACTTGCCATGAAAGAAGAAAGAAGAACCTAACGAGTGAACCAGTGAGAATAAAGCAAGTAGGAATGCGTACGAGTATCATACGGCAAAACTGTCTCCCTTGGTCCTGCAATAAGGCTCCATCCGGGTTCTGGCATCCATCGTACCGAAGTCGCTCAACATCAGTAATCACCAATGCAAGGGCTTGACAGCGTCTGCAAGAGGGCAGACGCGGGTAGATACATAGAACAAGGTATACTTAGTGGAAGCTGCCTCGGATCGGCAAGAGTAAACCTTTGGAGGTGTCGATTAAGATTAGCGAGGGCGAAAATTGGCGGCGGGTAGAATTGAGCTTACCAGAACCACAGATTCAAGCTCGGTTGCTTTGACAGCTTTGATCAAGAGGGAACTTCGAGATATGAGACTCGGATTTCAGGGATCCGGAGATCTGGAGTCATGATACCAAGAAAGCAGGAGCTTGAACGTGGTCGACGAAGGAAGGGCGGAAAATAGAGTATGTCTGGGAGATAAATTGAGGTGGTTAAATGTTGTCTGGGGCAGCTTAGTGAGCGAAAGTTCGAGTGCGAGAGGAAAGACTGTGGTCGGCGCGCACTGCCGCAGAGTCTGTCGACTCTCGTGCCGCCTCATAACATGGGCCCGGTGTTTCTCAAGTTTCAACTTAGCCTCGCTCCGCAGCTGAATGTAACACATGCTCAAGTTGTCGTCCAGGCTCAATCCAGCAGTCTACGCTCTAATGGAATCGCTCCCTTCGTCCTTGGACGCGCTTCCACTACTCCACCTGCACATATCGATTTACTTCACTCGTCGCTGCGACCAAAGTCGTTCCTTCGACAGGCCATCCGAGCTCTCTTCGATCCTACATCTTCTCTATTGCCGTCGCCATTGAACCTCGTTCATCGATCTATAAAACTGGCCTAGGAGGAACCGACAGCCGTATTGTTCAAGGCTGAAGCAACCAACGATGCGCAGGGCTTGTCAGTTTTCAGGAGCTCGGTGTCGACTTGGACTAGCAATTCTGTCTGAATCTTTGACCAGATAAGCCTCAACTCCACCGACACTGGATATGAATACTCTTGGGGTTGATATAGAGAGCTTCCCCCTTCTTTTGCGCCGCGATGCTTCAGCCTCATCGCCTGGTTATCAATATGCTGGTCATAGGACTTGTATGTCTCCTGGATTTAATCCGATCTGTGCCTTGCTGTGTCCCGAATGTCGATATGCATTATTACCTTTTCATCATATAATAAAATACAAATTAATAAGAATAGTGAATTGACATGTCAGCTAAATACATGAAATGTTGATCAAACTCTGATATAAGTTATCGTTGCTCTTATGTGTCGTAAGACCGTTAACGAGACGAAAGGGCGCAGATAATTTGAAGGAAATGTTAGGACCGACATGAAGCTTACAAACTTCAAGGGGCGAAAGGTTATTTGAGAACCGCGTCTATGAAGATATGTCCGAGGTCGATGCTCCATCTGGGTTGGTAAGTGCGGCCGTGCAGAACCCGTATTTCTTCTCAAGGGTGCGCAGCATTGTTCCGCATTTTCATCCGAATTCATTCCAATATCTGATGCTGGAGACGAGTGTCAGTCCTAAAGAGCGATTTCCTGACGAGTCTCATACCTCGCTCATTTTATTTTCTGACATGACTCGAAGCCCTCATACCCTCGGGTATTAGTTGATCTGAGGGTGAAACATACCTCGTTAGCATATACTGCACCAGTAGTCGAGAGTAGTTGACTCACAGATTAAAACTTGACCGAGTATGAATATAGACAACATCCCGTTGAGATGTTCGTGAGCACCTTATACCGCAGCGTCCGAGACTACAGCAGATCTTTACTCGGACCATCTGCGAAGTGTGGTCAGTAAGAACGGGCATGACGGAGAAGGGATGCAAAGGAATTAACGTACTCGGCAAATGTATTGGTCCCAGCCGCTTCCACGACCCGCAGATTCAACATCTTGGAAGCAAGCCGCGGTTCCAACTACCTCTGTCCGTCTGACTATCGACGCCGTAGTCATTTCACGGACAAGAACTAGGTTGCTAAGGACACCGCCAGAGAAGGTGGATACCAGCGTCGTAGAAATCGGAGGGCGGAAGTACGTTTACTCTCGATCAATACCAAAGGGACATCCCATCAATGTCTTTTTTTGGCTGATAGCATCATTAACGACGAGAATTGGGATAAAATTGAGAAGAAAAGCGACGCACTCTGTTGTACATAACATCTTGCATCGCACTGGTATCGTTCGTTGAAAGGCGGACGCGATCTTTTCGTTTCTCGTCTTCTTTGAAGTCGCGGGCTTGGAAACCAAACTTCTTGCTCTGCTCTACGGATGAGTAACAGTATACAAAGTCGTGGATGAGGTTGAACGCACGAACGTGTTAGTATATGCTGAGTCGGAGTTTCGGCCGTCTTAGGTGTCCAGAATCTATGACAAGGTGATTAGATACGGAAAAACCAATAGCAGAGTAACGCACTTACGGAGGGAACTAATGCCTAACTTTGGCTGCCGCTAGGCCAACGGCAACCCTCAACGAGCCAGCCGTACGGGTTTAGTGTACGGGTGATGCGTATATATCGAGGTTGTGGGCGTCCGTTTGTTGAAACTTTGGGCAAATGTAAAAGTGCGGCTAGTCGGAGGATGCAGGCGCCGTGTTGTGTGAAGTGGATGGGGATGAAATAGCGAGGGTTTCGAACTTGGTTAGGAATGCAAGTAGGCGTCGAGATCTTCAGTCGTCGGCGAAGTATCCCTTGCTGAAGGAACTTTGAGATTCTCGTGTTAGAGTGCACCACTGGAGAGGCGTAGATAGGAGGGAATCCCCGATATCGGACTAGGAGTGCTTCGGCTAACTCGGACTACGGAATCTAGCGTCCCATAACGAATGGGCAATGCAGGGCTCATGGGAGACTCGGATGGTTTTTCAGGGACAAGATTTAGAGATGCGGAGGAAGGCGTTGCAGAGTGAGGGTCGCGACCTTGGCAGAGAGTCGGAGGACAATGATGTTTGGATCTAGTGGACGGTAGACGATTCCGAGGAGTCGGTGTTGCGTGGAGGTCACCGCACAAGGTTTTCATATCCGACATGAACCAAGGTGGGTTAGGCTGGTGCGAATTGGGTAAGACACTTAGCAGCGTGAAGAACGTGATAGGTCAGGGGAGGTGCACGGCAGCTGCGAGATCAGGCTGGGTGGGAAGGATAAACCGTTCTTGCAACGAGTGGGTACAGCTATTAGAACCCAACATTCCCAGAAGAAATTGGGGGATTGGGGGTGGATAAGCACAAAGGAAGGTCGTCCACGGTTTTCTGCAAGAGTGGATAAGTGCGTGAAACGGCAGCAGGAGGAGTTAGAGACATACCGGAGGGTCTTCCCTAAATCCCTGAGTCCAAGTGCCGAGCTCTATGATACGTCTATTTCACGTACTTGGTCCATGCTGCAGTACGCGTATAGAGTCAGGCTGGGACGAATCCAAGAGCCAAGGAAAGCTAATCCTGAGGCGTAGTTAGCGATACATCGTGATATAAATTGTGGTTGAATTCGAATAGGCCAGACACTGATGAGGTAAGATGGGGAGCTCTCTTCCTCTCAGTGTGCGCCTGATACCTCCTGCTATGGCCAGTGGGAGGATACTGTTGTGCTAGTGGAACGGAGAGTCTGCGGTGACACCCGAATCGCTGGGGCTGTGCTCGGCTGTGATTAGCGCCCGTCTCATTTGCACATGTTCGGGCATATCTTTCAAACGTGGCATGCTTATGAGACTCGCAAGGGCATATCCAGGATATGGCCAAAGGTGTCTCAAATCTCCCATATCACGGGTTCCGGCCTATCAAGAAACCATTAGCGTCTCGCAAGTAGATATTAACTTGCTAGAACAGCCCGCCCATCCAACTTGCAGGTGATTGTACGTAAACTCTTCGGAAATCATAAGCTTAAAGGTTGACCTTGCATAAATAAAAGAGCGTCATTCTGCTCAGATTCATCTCTACATGAAACAGGGAATTTGTCTGTGAAAATATAGCAGTCAGCCAATAATCTTCGACTCAAGCAATTCCTCGACATGTGCAAGCCAGGTACACGCCGCTTACTCGCACGCATGCACATGCACGCTCGTTCCACGCAGAAAACCAGGTGCCCGTGAGGATGGAGGAAGTACAACCAATTTGATTTATGAAGGCAATTTCAGAAATGTCGGAACTTATATCACGGTGCTACTCGGGGAATTGAATCCCTTGAGTCTTTATATATCACACTCCGTCCATTGGAGCCCAACATTCTGATAAATCAATTGTTAGCTTTTGTACAGTCCCAAAAGCACTTTGAGCGAGACTTACAATCTGAACGGATGTCGAGTGAGATTAAGTAGAATGATTTAGCAATCTAGATGGTTCAATGAATTATGATGACATACACTATCGATGACGGAGAACCCCAGGTTTGCTTCGTCGTCAGAGTTAAGATTAATCTCGGTGTTGATCTTCAAGACAGTTGGGCCCCCACAGGGTGCATAGTTGTCTGAATCTGGGCCAAAGTTAGCTTGCTTGGCATACTCGCCTACCACCACGAGAAAGAAAAAGTAATATGAATCAGCAAATGACCGCGTGTTCATTGAACTGGACAATCTACCTTTGTTAGGACCAGAGACGTTGTAATTGGGGCTCATTTGCTTTGGGTATCCTTGGACTAGTGTGTAAACCCAGTTAGTGTATATTTAAAAGGGAGGCGGGTTAAACACACAGAAGTTGTCGCTTTTCTGGGTATAATTGACCGCTGAATCTGGCTCGTAGTACCCGCTCTATTGAAGAGTATTATTACTTGAGTCAAAAGAGGGCTCCATTGTTAAATTTTCTCACGTGTCTGATATAAGACACAGAAGTCCTATAACCTGGAGGAATACTGCAGAGAAATACGCATTAAGTTCAAACTTCAGGCCCTAACACAATTGTAAAGTAGTACCTGATTTCTACGGCCACGGCGCAGCTTGTATCACTTTTTGAAACGCCTGTAGCTGGACCTATCTCGGTAAAAAATTTGCTGGCTACCATTGCGAAGGAACTTTTATCGGCTATGAAAGTAGGCAATTAGTCAAGGTTGCAGTAATATGGGAATGAACGCACAACTGAATCCAGCGCCAGCGGAGCCTGCAGGACATCCTGAGCCGGTGATACTAATGTTGGTGCTGCACGAAGTGATGAGATCCGTCTCATAATCAGTAGAGGGATATCCAGGGATTGTAAGTACAGCATACATGTCAACTCCAGGAGGAGCTTCTGCGACATCTTGCGCTATAGATAGTACTGGGGGAATTAAGGCAAAGGCGGCGAGGTGGCTTAAGAATTTGAACATCATGTTCGATAGACAAAGGATGTCGGAATTCGTCTGGGAGATCGTGAACACGACACATCTATATATACCGAAAAATGTGACCTACTGGAAAGAACGGGTTTAAAGAGACTGGGGCTGTACTTCCGGGTCCGATAAGAGCCCTACCCACTGTTTCTCACAAAGATATGTTGAGGCATTTGACTCACGTGGCCAGTTAGAAGTCTAAGATTTGCCGGGAGGTTATTGATGAAGAGTAGCCTTCTCATGGTGATGATAACAATGGAGAAAAGGTGGATGAGCTGGGAGTGTAGGCGTCTCAGTCCTCTAGTAAGCATGTTTCCGAGGTTCTGCAGTTTGACTCCGAAACCAACTGACCTTTCGTAACTTCAAGATTTGTCACTTTGTCGCTGATTGTTCTATTGGGAATTCCTTAAGTCGCTGGATGACATCCATGGCATCTCATATGCAATTTCAGTTAAGCGACGACTTTCGTAACATGTTCTTAGCGTCGACGTTCAATCAAAAAACTGCACCATTACCACTGCGGTAGCGTGGCTATCTCAAATATTTGCCGTGTCGGGCGACAATGAAACTTCAACCTACAGGGCCGAGCTTCAAAATTGCATCCTCCACATGTGTACGAAATTTCGCCTGCCGTCCTTGTTTTTATTCCAGTTTATGCGCAATCAGTGGTCATATAATGTTCTCAAGGGCATCATCAAGATGTTGAGGAGAAGTTCATTCAACCTATATGTACCCAAACGAAACGCGAAGTGGTCCTTGATGCGCTCAATCCAACCCAACCAGACCCATCTCCACCTGATTCGATAGATCCTCATGTGATGTAGATCCTTGGTAGATCCATCATTAATTATCATGTGTACATTTTATTTCGTTTTTGCCTGACAATAGATATACAGTCAGATGAATAACGTGACTATTACTTCAACTCCGTCAATTTGATTCCTGAGATTCTTGAAACTGTCGCTAATTGCATTTCGGAAGAGGGCTACTTTTCGGGGTACGCCTCGGATGCTCCGCATGCCGCGCAGCATACGGACATTGACCTCGAAATTTTTGAGATGCCGATATCCTGTCCAGTGAATGGATGTATCGAGGGTATTGAACAGCTCAAGGAAGGCTGCCCTGGTAAGGTTGTCGTCGTAGGGTAGGATGAGGTGATTTTTTTTTAGCACGTTTGCGTTGGTAGAAGAAAGCTCCGCAATTTCTGTTGCAGGGCCAAGGAGCATGTTGCTATTGCAGCAGCTCACCCTATATATGATGGTTTGGAGTGTAGATAATGTTGTTGAGTTTTCAACAATTGCACGTGATACTCCGCTCAGCCAAAGTGTTGCATCCGTTACCCCGTTTACTGGGATCAAGTCAGACCTTTTTTTTAAAAAATTACACCCGTTGTGGAGAAGACTTACCATCACATCCGACTTCAAGTGTTTCCAAATTTGGCGAGACCTTCAGGAACCTTCTCAATGTCACCTCTGGGGTTATCTGGTTCCAGTCTATGGCCAAGCGCCTGAGAGGCAATTTGCAAGTATCTGGCAATGATTCCGCGGCATAGATGTTCCACCTCCCAAGATCGACCGATCTCAGATCAGGAAGCCGCAAGATGGTGGGAGGTAACAAGCCATTTCCAATAAGACGAAGTTGTTTGAGCGAGGGTCGATGAAGGATTTTAGTAATAAATTCATTCCATTGTGTGAAATCCCTCTCCGTATATAGAACCCACATGTTGGTAGTGATAAGGCACAGACCCTCGAGGGATACCAGTTTTTGGGTCATCACAATAATGATTGGATAGTCTGGATGAGGAATCGTGAATTCGACGGTGAGATGTCGAATATAAGTAGAAATGTGGGGCGATAGATCGAGTAGATCACATAAAGCCAGATATTTCCGTCGAGAACATTTCGATGAATGAGAGATAAGTCTGATCGTGGTGTTTCTGAACAGTTTTCTTTGGGATGGCTCGATGAGAGCGCGGCAGGTTGTCGATAAAACTTGTATGGTAGCAACATCGTAAGTGAGGTACAAGTGTTCAATGACCTCGAGGATGATGTCAAGTGGCAGAAGATTTTGTGGATCCATGATGAGTGCTGTGAAGGAAGTCCAACACGACACTTTGGTCTTCAATTCGCGATTATCGCCATCGGGCGGGTCCAGCCGGGTTGGCATGTTTTGTCTGATCGAAGTTTCTTGTGATGCTTCTGTAAATGCACACATTCCAACCAGTGTGATGTTTTCATGTTCTTTGATTAATTCATCTCGAAACTCTTGTGTGATTTTTGACCTTTCCTCGCTTTTATAGTACAATAGTCTAGTTTCCCAGTATTGAACTCATCGTAATAGCGTCTCCCTACTACGTCTGGCGCAGGAACCGTGCAAGATAAATGGATATGAAGAGGACGAAAATAAAATAGCCATGATTTCAGAGGCCTTATCATGAAAACCACGTTCAAATCCGAAGAAAAACGACTCCGAAATGAAGGGAAACATAATTGAAAGGGATGAGAGCAGGAACGGGAAGCCAAAAGCCAAAAGCCAATAGAAAGACAGGAGGAATTAACTCCATCGTTCAACAACGCTCAGATGTAAGGACTGGGTAAGCACGTCGCAGTTAAATCCCCGATTCAACTAAGAGGACTACGACTTAACGCACCCCGACAGTCGCCCTGAAGACAACAAGTTGCATATAACGGAAGGTATCCATAGCGATAAAATAAGGACAAAATCCTCGTCTAGGATGAGGTTCACGGATACCCGTCCGGTGGTCAAGAAGCATGGTGCAGGTCCCACATCGCACCATGTGGATGAGCCACAATATGTGTGATGATATCGTGGGGCCAATCCCCGCAAACGGACGGGTATAGTCATAGACGTTGGAGATAGGGTATCTAAAGGTGGTAATGGTTGGGTGGAATGGCGAAAAAGAAGCAGAGTAATGAACGAAGAGAAATGCGACGTACGTTCGGGCTGGGTCTAACAAGAATCTTAGTCCCTGCATGCGAAGTTGTTGACGACGTGGCATTGTCATTGGCGCCAGTTCCAAGAATCCAAGAGCATACGGGAAGAGCCAGGGTGAAATCCGTTGACTTTGAATGCAACGGAATAGATAAAATTTGACCTGAAGCTGGTGGTCAGCGCAACGAATTCGAAAGCATATCGACAGAAAATAAGGGGAGAATGGCCAGCGTCAAACCGGCGAAGGACCTTGTGTAATAGTTCATGAATACCCGTCTGCCGATTATGGGATATATAAGTCCCACATCGCATGTTCTGATGAACCACAGATATATGCGATCATGGGATGGAACGATTCTGCACCAACAGATGGGTATACTTGTAGACGTTGGTGTAATTGTGGGATGGGAGGAGGAGGTAGATGAGCGATAAAAATACCGAGTATCTGGAGATGAGAACTGGATGAGAGGATGAGCAAATATAGACGTACGATTGGCCAAGAACCGATTCTAGCGATCTGACCATGGATCACTTCTGTGTTGAGCTTGCATATGCATCGACGCGGAACAGAGGAGTCGATGTTTTGGCTTGAAGACTGCGGTGTTCAGGACTGGAACGAACTGAGGGTATGCCAAATCGGACGAGGGGAGGGAGAAGTAGAGCTAAGAGTAGGAGCGCACGAATGTATGAGGGCCAGTCTGGTTGAGTACGAGGTGAATGGGGCCCAGCAGGCAAGGAGCTGCACAGGCTCAATTCTGTCACCAGTACGCCGAGTACGAGTTGAACCAGTCTGAGATCGGCGAGGGGGAGAATGAGGCGAGTCGAACCGGCGACCCGGCGATTATCGAGATCGGGGAGACCTTGAAGAGAGAACCACAGCGATGATGTAGTTCGAGTTATCACAGAGACGGTCCTGCAGTACGATGAGGGGGAAAGGAACGAAGAGCCCATGTACAATTTGGCATCTTCGATTAGACCAAACAACCGGTTTCGGTCTGGTGCCAAGACTCGCTTCTTTCCCTCCGGCAATTCCCTCGCTGAAGTCGGTCCGATTTATCCCACAATCGTTGACCTGGTTCAAACCATACACCACGCGCTTTGACCCACGCACCCCGTCTATGTGGTAATCTCTGCGAGTTTAACGAGCCACTCATACAAGCCCAAGCGCTACGCTCTGAGATACTCCATCCAACTGCGTTCGTATGCTCTCGACCACTAGAGTGCTGATCAGGCGATGGAAGAGGCCGAGGAATAGAAAACATCGTACAGTTCTTGCTTTTATCTTTTTCCTTCGGCCTTCTCTTTTTCAACCAACCATGATACGGACATTGTTAATATCGATTCCCTTGGTTCGTGTGTATTCAACTCTAACTTGTGAAAGAATGCCGTCAAATTTCACCTTATATTTTAGACTTTATCGATTAACTCCAATATGCGTGTACTTGCACCGACGAGACTGTCAACACCAGGAGTTGCTTCGTTCCCTTAGTCGCTTGTCGCGTCATTTCATCTCATATCCCATTGCAGTTAATTCGATGACTTCCGTAACATTCCATGGGATCGACGATCTATCAACAAACTGTACCATTACCACCGTGGCTGTCTCCACCATATGCGGTGTCAGAAGACAATGATCCTTTCACATATGCGCTGTTCACAGCCTCAGATCTACAGGTCTGAGATCCCGACTTCCACCCTCCACATGTGTACGACAATTTGCCTGCCGTCTTTTTTTCGTTCCAGCCTATAGGCAATCAGTGGTAATCTGATATTCCTATTCAATTTTTACTTCAATTTTGAACGTTGCTTCGTAATGTGCCGGATTGCTCAAATTTTTGGTGCCGATTCCGTGTTACTTCAAATTCTGTGGACTTTCAGCCGTCGATAATATCAGAGACGCTGGATGTCTGCCATCAGTGTTCAGGTAATTGCCGGATTCCCGTTGAAAGAATTCACAGTTTCTAGTTGTTTGCCCTTTCATACTCCTCACACATTACTTCTATCGATTCAAGGGTATCTCCAAGACGTTGGGGTACTTAATTTTACAATCTCCTATCCTAATCTCGTCAGAGAGCTAGTTGACATTCCCTAGGTATTCATGCTGTTCTGTCATTGTCATTGTATTCAAATTAAATAGAGTGGATATGGTGGCTCGCGTCCCTAACTTTGTTTCTCTCAAGGTATCTACCCACCGTACGAGATAACAACAAATTCAACTGAAAACCATTTTTCCTTTGCGTATCAGCGGATTGTGATGAAAGAACAACCCTTAGCCCTCTCTGGAAAAGAACTTCTCGGCTGATAGTGTCATCGTCCCTATTTCTTAACGTGTCGTCATAAATTTCATTCAGGCTCCCTCGCCGATTGAGGTCTCTTTGCTCATTGGACCAGGAATCCAAGCTCGAGTCAGTTGAAATTCTCTCCTTGGTCGGATAAACAGCGTCACTGTCCGACTTTCATCGTCTTAGGATATATATACACAGTATGCAGGTTTCTCTATATTCCTCTTTCCTCCATGTACTACTACAAGTTGGTCATGGCCTGAGGTATGGGTAGCGCAGATATTTTCCGTATTTTCTTTCAATTGGTGAATTGACACTGCCGCTACATGTGATTCGTTCCGTTCATTGCTCTCATAGCCATATGGAAGATCCCCTGCATCAATACCACATCGTAAGGTGTCCTCGAGTAGTTCATGAGGTTTCTTTATGTTCAAAAAACAGAGTTCAAATGTATTCAGTCAACGCACAGGACGTTCTCATAGAAAATTGCGTAAATTAATATAGAGCAAACGCCGTTTCATGATATATGTCGATAACCGGCATATCACAAGTATACATGCCGTTTATGCCGTGCAGCCGTGGTCAAAATCTCGGATCTATCAGCCGTAGTTTTGGCGTCTAGTGGTTTTTTATTGTGGCCTCCCGATATACGACATATGACCAGTAGACAGCTGTTTTACAAATTATGTGGTGTGCCGAGTCAGATGCAGAAATCTTTCTCTCCCGAAGACAGAAGGGTCGGGACCAAGAACTCTTCTTTTGCTCACACTCTTCTTCCTTCATACAATTGTAACAGTAAGAGGGATCGAGTCTGGACTCCAGCCCTTTCTGATGATAATGGCATTTGAGCTATTTTTATCTGGCGAGGTAATCTCTGCTCTTTTGGGGGTTTCCTTTCTGGGGACAGGCGTTGATATGTATGTTGTACCAAACACGTACAGCATACGGTTTGTGATCCATACCGCCGGCTGTACGCTGCGCTTGTTGTGTCTCATATATAACAAC
>Ga0247741_1001443_pt1 | contig 13175 bp, 11 predicted proteins | sample UWRJL213509R2_FD_180945 | JGI IMG/M metagenome (GOLD analysis project Ga0247741, IMG submission 180945) | Plant litter microbial communities from Arlington Agricultural Research Station in Wisconsin, United States - UWRJ-L213-509R-2 | ecosystem: Environmental > Terrestrial > Plant litter >... | reverse complement strand
CATGTGCGCGACGGAAAGATCTCGGTGCTGATCCAGCACTCCGAGGGCTTCGCCGGCGCAGATCGCTCTGACCGCTCGACCACGGTGACGGACTACAACGTCGGCGCGACCCCGCGCAAGGATTACGACTTCACCCTCGGCTGGGAGACCGACACGCAGTACTACAACGCGTCGTACCCTGAGCTGCAGACCGGAATCCACGACTTCTTCCTGAAGCAGCGTGACAACCTCAACCTGCAGTACGTCTTCCACACCGGTGACGTCGTCGACGACTCCAGTGTGCAGAACCAGTGGGACAACGCCACCAAGGCCTACACGATGCTCGACGACGCGAAGCTGCCGTACGGCATCGTCGCGGGCAACCACGACGTCGGCCACAAGGAAGACGACTACACCCAGTTCACCAAGTACTTCGGCGAGAACCGCTACGCCGCGAACCCCTGGTACGGCGGCAGCTACCAGAACAACCGCGGTCACTACGACCTGTTCTCCTCCGGTGGCATCGACTTCATGGTCGTCTACATCGGCTGGGATCCGGGAAACGCCGAACTCGCCTGGATGGACGAGGTGATCAAGAAGTACCCGGAGCGCAAGGTCATCCTCGACATGCACGAATACATCCTCACCACCGGTGGTCTCGGCCCGTTGCCGCAGCGCATCATGGATGAGGTCGTCGCGCCGAACCCGAACGTGATGATGGTGTTCTGTGGCCACTACCACGATGCCTTCACCCGTATCGATCAGTTCGACGACAATGGCGACGGCATCAACGACCGCAACGTGTATGCCCTGCTGTTCGACTACCAGGGACTCCCCGAGGGCGGCGAGGGCTACCTCCGTCTGCTGCACTTCGACAACCAGGGAAAGAAGATGACGGTGCGCACCTACACGCCGCACCTCGACGTCTTCGACTCGGATGACCCGACACTCGACATGTCGGCGCAGGAGTTCTCGGTGAACTACGCCGACGTGGGAATCGTGCCGGCCACGAAGACCATCGCCACCGACTCCTTCGAGGCGGACATCCTCACCACCACACCGATCAAGACCTTCGGGGGCGTCGCCAGCGGCAGCACCGTGAAGACGACCTGGTCGGGGCTCGCGGCGGGTGAGCACGGCTGGTACGTGGCCTCGACCAACCCGGTCGGCGCTGTCGACCTCTCTGCTGTGCGCACCTTCACCGTGGTGCCGAAGGCGCCGGCGCCGAGCACCGATCCGACACCGGATGACCGGCTGACCGACGCCGCGCGCGGCGGGATAGACAGCCCCGCAGAGGGTCACCCCGGTCAGCAGATCGTCGTCGGCATTCCCGGTCACGTCGGCGACACGGTCAGGGTCTGGTTGCACTCGGCACCCGTGCTGTTGGCGGTCACCGAGGTCGGCCAGTCCGGATACGTCGCCGTGACCCTGCCGGCGGACGCCGAGCTGGGAGCGCACAAGATCGTGGTGCAGGCAGCGGATGGCTCCCTCATCGGGTGGGACGACATCCGTCTCACCGCGGCACCGCCGGTCACCGTTCCCGCGGGCGGTGTGGGTGACCCGCTCGCCTCCACCGGAACCGACCCGGTCGGGTGGCTCGTCGCGGGCATGCTCCTGCTGGCGCTCGGCGGGTTGACCGGGTTCGGCGCTCGGTTGCGCAAGCGCGGCACCACCGCGAGCTAACGAAATCGACGAAGGGCCCTGCAGGATCTGCAGGGCCCTTCGTCGAGTGTTCGGCTGAGGTCAGCTCGCTGCAGAAGCGGCGGGCGGAACGGCCACCGGGCCCGCTGGCTTGTCGGAGTCGTCGTCGGACACCCACAGCTCGTCGTCGGCGCGGAGAGTCTGCCACGCGGCGTATGCCACCCCGGCGGCGGCCACCAGACCGATACCGATCAGGACGTAGCGGCCCGCCCCCGAGCTCTTCTTGGGCTGAACGAGACCGACCTTGGTGCCCAGGTCGGTGCCGGTAGCACCGATGCGCCCGAACGCGGCGCGCACCCGCGGGTCTTTGGCGACCTCGAGCACGGCGATGGCCGACGCGATGGTCGAGGCGAGCGAGGGCAGCACGTCGTTGACCTTGTCACGGCCCGCTGCGGTCGCCGAGGCGATACCGGGTTTCACCTTGTGATCGATGGCATTGCGCACGCGGGGGGCGACATCCTCTCGAGCGATGCCGGCGGCGTTGTGCGACGCGGACCAGGCCACACGGTTCGCGTGGTCGAGAAGGTCCTTCTGGCCCTCCCAGAGCTCCAGGGCCGCAGCGCGCAGCTTCTTGAGCTCTTTCTTTCGCTTACGAGACAGTGCCAAGAGAACCTCCTGTTGTCGGCGGAGAACTAAACCCCATACTCCCATGCGGGTGCGCGGGCACCAACCGAATTCTGAGCGTCGGCTGAGCATGATGTGGCGCTGTGAAAGAATGAACGCATGCCTTCTCACACCCAAGTAGCTACGCTGCACACTACCCTCGGCGACATCAAGGTCAACCTGCTCGGCAACCACGCGCCGAAGACCGTCGCCAACTTCGTCGGCCTCGCGACCGGCACCATCGAGTGGACCGACCCGCGCACGGGCAAGGTCAGCACCGACCCCCTCTACAAAGATGTGATCTTCCACCGCATCATCGACAACTTCATGATCCAGGGCGGCGACCCGCTCGGCCAGGGCACCGGCGGACCGGGGTACAACTTCGACGACGAGATCCACCCGGAGCTCACCTTCACCGAGCCCTACGTGCTCGCGATGGCCAACGCGGGAACCCGAGGCGGCAAGGGAACCAACGGTTCGCAGTTCTTCATCACCACCGTTCCCACCACCTGGCTGCAGGGCAAGCACACCATCTTCGGCGAGGTCGCCGACGAGGACTCGAGGTCGATCGTCAAGAAGATCGAGGCCGTCGAGAAGGATGCGCGTGACAAGCCGCGCGAAGACGTCGTCATCAAGTCCATCACCGTCGAAGACGTTTAAGGACTCGAGCGCCCCGTGACACAGTTGCCGGACTCTCCGGCGAACTATTGCTACCGCCATCCCGATCGGCAGAGCTTCGTGCTCTGCCAGCGTTGCGGTAGGACCATCTGTCCGGAGTGCCAGTCACCGGCGGCCGTGGGCGTGCACTGTCCTGAGTGCATGAAGGAGTCTCGTCAGAGCACTCCGCGTTCACGGCCGGCGGTCGTCACCGCCGTCCGCAGAGCGGGACGCTCGGGCAGTCCCGTCGTCACCTACGCCATCATGGCGCTCTGTGTTCTGGTCTTCCTCGCCGAACTGGCGACCGGGCTGCTCGGCAACGGCAGCATCGTCGAAGCCGTTCTCGGGTATTCGCCGCGCCTGACGTTGATCGCCCCGTGGCAGATGGTGACCACGATCTTCGTGCACGGCGGATTTCTGCACATTCTCTTCAACATGTTCTCGCTGTACGTGCTCGGTCGGCAGCTCGAGCCGATGGTGGGTCGTGCCCGCTTCGCGGCACTCTTCTTCCTCAGCGGGATCGGCGGCTCGGTCGCCGTGCTGCTGCTCGCACCGGACACCTTCGTCGTCGGCGCGTCCGGAGCGATCTTCGGGCTGTTCGCCGCGTACTTCGTGATCGCCCGACATCTCGGTGCCAACGGAACCCAGCTGATCGTGATCATCGGCATCAACCTGGCGCTCGGCTTCTTTCTGCCGAATATCGCCTGGCAGGCCCATCTCGGCGGTCTCATCGTGGGCGCGCTGGTCGGTCTGATCTACGTCAAGACGCGATCAGTGCGTCGTCGAACCGCGCAGTATCTACTGCTCGCCGGTGTGGTTGTGCTGCTCGTGGCGCTGGTTGCGCTCGGCGTCAGTCTCCACGGCATCCGCGCGTAGCGATTAGGGCCTTTTCGGACACTGCGGCTGGAGTTTCCACATCCCGGCCCCGGTTATCCACAGGGTGCCTGTTAATAATGTGAAGAAATCCGGAAGTTATCCACAATCTTGTACACAGTGGGGATAATTACACCTGTGTAACTCGGCGAATGACAGGGTGTGGGTCAGCGCCAGCGGGTGGTCATGAGGAAACCCAGGAACAGGATTCCGAAGCCGATGAGGATGTTCCAGTCGCCGAGCCCCGGGATCGGCAGCTGCTGGGCACCACTGACGTAGAAGACGATGATCCAGGCGAGACCGATGAGCATCAGCCCGAACATGATCGGCTTGAACCAGACGGGATTGGGAGCGTCGTCCCCTCCGCGGGTCTCGTCGGACGAGGCGGGCTTGGTGCGAGAGTTCGATCGGGCCATTCCGGAATTGTAGCGTGAATGGCTTCTTGCAGGCCTGGCGCCCCGGGAGCGACGGGTGTATGACGCCGTACAATCGACACCATGAGCGACACGCGGCGGGGGCGTCGGTCGAGCGGCCGCGGTCGTCGCCGACACAGGGTGAGCGTCGTCGGCGTCATCGGCGAACTGTTCATCACGGCCGGGGTGCTGGTGTTCCTCTTCCTCGGCTGGCAGCTCTGGCTCAACGACATCATCGTGGGCGACCAGCAGAATCACGCGGGCGCGGCGTTGGCCGAGAAGCTCAACTCCGGGCCGGTGAAGATCCATCCCGCAACCGCGGACACCGTCGACTATGGCACCCCGGCCGTTGCCACCGCACCGGGTAACGCCACGCAGTTCGGAGTCATCTACATCCCCCGATTCGGTGCCGACTACGCCCGGCCGGTGTCGCAGGGCGTCGGCACCAGGGACGTGCTCGATAAGAGCGGCATCGGTCATTACCCCGGTACCCAGATGCCCGGCGAGATCGGAAACTTCGCCGTCGCCGCCCATCGCACGACACACGGCGCCCCATTCAGTGACATCGCGAGCCTCCAGGTGGGCGACAAGATCTACATCCAGACCAGCGAGGGCTACTACACGTACGCGTTCCGGGGTCTCGAGTACGTTCGCCCCACCGGCGTCGGCGTGCTCGACCCGGTACCCCAGTTCGCCGGCGTGCAACCGACCGACCGGGTGATGACGATGACCAGCTGCAATCCCAAGCTCTCGGCCGCGGAGCGCATCATCGCGTACGCGTCCCTGGAATCGTGGCAGCCGGCCGACGCCGGTGCGCCCCAGGCGATCGCGGCGACCATTGCCGCAGAGAGAGGCTGACCGTGTACGGTGCGTTGTGGCGGCTCATGCCGGGCCCGCTCTGGCTTCGGATCATCCTGATGATCGTGATCTTCGCGGGTCTGCTGGCCGTGCTGGTGTTCTTCGTCTTCCCCTGGCTGAACACCTTCGTGAACGTCAACGATGTAACGGTGGACCAATGACCAGAATCCTGGTGATCGACAACTACGACAGCTTCGTCTACACGCTGAACGGGTACCTGCTGCAGCTGGGGGCCGAGACGGATGTCGTGCGCAACGACTCCTTCGATGTCACCGAGGTCGCGTCTCGCATCGCCGAGTACGACGGTGTTCTCCTCTCGCCCGGCCCCGGCACGCCGGCGGCCGCGGGCGTCTCGATCCCCGTCGTGCACGCGGCGCTGGCCTCGGGCATCCCGTTGCTGGGGGTCTGTCTCGGTCACCAGGCCATCGCCGAGGCGCTGGGCGCGACGGTGACGCACGCCGACGAGCTGATGCACGGCAAGACCTCGCAGATCACCCACGACGAGAGCGACTTCTACGCCGGGGTACCGCAGCCGTTCACCGCCACCCGGTACCACTCGCTGGCGGTGGTGAACACGACGGTCCCCGCCGAGCTGCTCGTCACCTCCACCACCCCCGGAGGTGTGATCATGGGGCTGCGGCACGACTCGGCTCCGATCTTCGGGGTGCAATTCCACCCGGAATCCGTGCTCACCGAGGGTGGCTACCTCATGCTGGCGAACTGGCTCGCCGTCGCCGGATTGCCGGAGGCGCGCGATGCAGCCCAGGGACTCAGCCCGCTGGTCAATCTGAGCTAGTTCTCTGACCCGGTCGGGCTGCGCCCGGCCGAGAGAGGCTCGAGTCAGCCGCCGCTGCAGTAGCGGATCGTGATGTCGGAGCGCTGCGGCTGGTTGTCGCCGGTGAGCGACTGCGAGGTCACCTTGCCGCCGCCACAGCTCGGATCCTGGACGGCGTTGATCTGCAGCTGCAGACCGCTCAGCGTTGTGTTGGCGGTTGCCACATCCTGGCCGACGACCGAGGGGATGTCGATGAGGCCGTCGGAGACGGTGAGGTTGACCGTGTCGCCGTCGCGCGCGGCCGCGTTGGAGGTCGGCTCGCTGCTGATGACGATCCCGCTCGGCACGTTCGGCGAGTGTGCGGGCGACGAGGTGCCGTAGACCAGACCGCGGGCCTTGATCGCGGCGATCGCGGCATCCTGGGTGAGGTTGACCAGGCTCGGCACCGTGGTCACCGCCCGCCCGGTCGACACATAGATGCGCACGGCATCGGCCTTGCCCACGCGGGTTCCGGCCGACGGATCGGTACGGATGACCTGCTTGTCGGGCACCGTCGCGCTGGTCTCGGTGATCGGGGTGTCGGCCGGGGCGAGCCCCAGGTCGAGCAGCTCCTTGTGCGCGGTGGCGAAGTCCTCACCGGTCAGCGAGGGGACCTTCACCGACAGGTCGTCACCGAGGGTGGTCTGTGGCAGGTGCAGAACCCAGAACACCACGGCGAACAGGATGACCGCGATGCCGGTGATGCCGACCCAGATCCAGGCGACCGGTGGCCGGTTCTGGGTGCGGACCGCACGCTCGTCGTCGGGGGCGGAGAGCTGACGCAGGGCCGCCTCGGACCCGGCGGTCGCGGTGGGGTTCACGCCGAAGAGGGTGGAGTTGAAGTCATCCGCTGCCGGCGCAGCCTTCTTGCGCGCCGGGATCTCGCCCTGGGCGGCCGCTTCGAGGTCGGCCCGGAACTCCGCGGCCGTCTGGTAGCGCTCGAACTTGTCCTTCGACAGGGCGCGCAGCACCACGGCGTCGAGCGCGGGCGAGACACGAGGGTTGAGGGTGCTCGGAGCGAGCGGGGCCTCGCTGATGTGCTGGTACGCCACGGCCGCGGCGCGATCACCGCGAAACGGAGGGCGACCGGTGAGCAGTTCGAACAGCACGACGCCGGTCGAGTACAGGTCGGTACGGGCGTCGACCGTCTCTCCTCGGGCCTGTTCGGGCGAGAAGTACTGGGCAGTGCCGAGAACAGCGCTGGTGTCGGCCACCGTGGCGGAGTTGTCGGAGATGGCGCGGGCGATGCCGAAGTCCATCACCTTGACCTGGCCGTTCTGGGTGACCATGACGTTGCCGGGCTTGATGTCGCGGTGCACGAGAAGCGCGCGGTGGCTGTACTCGAGTGCGGTCAGCACGCCGGAGATGATGCGCACCGCCTCCTTCGGCTCGAGCGGACCGTCGGCGATGATGTCTTTGAGCAGCCGACCGTCGACGTACTCCATGACGATGAACGGCACCTGGCGCTCGATGCCGCTCGGGTCGGTGACGGTCTCCTCGCCAGCGTCGAAGACGCGAACGATGGTGGGATGCGCCATGCGCGCGGCCTTCTGCGCCTCGTCGCGAAACAGCACCCGGAAGCGCGGATCGGTGGCAAGCGCGGGCTTGAGCAGCTTGATCGCGACGCGGCGCCCGAGTCGGGAATCGGTGCCGACGTGGACGTCGGACATGCCACCGCGGCCGATGAGCTCGCCGATCTGATACCGGCCGGCGAGCAGGCGGCTGCTTTCAGTCACGCGTCATCTCCAAGCTGGTCCAGGCAAGTCTTTGCCAGTGTAATGCGTGCCCGCTTGGAGCTTGGTCAGGGGCCGGCGGGGCTCTTGATGGTCAGGGTGGGCGAGGCCGCGGACGCGGTTCCCGAGCAGACGGCGACGTACGAGATGGTGTTGTCTGCACCCGGTGTGGTGGAGAGCGTGAACATCAGGGTAGTCGTGCTCCCGGGCACCGGGTTCGCCGGGCTGGCGCTGGAGCCGCTGCTCGTGGTCACCGTGAATCCGGTGAGGGAGGAGCTGCCCGGGCATCCGGTGTAGCTCGGAACGCCCAGCGACACCACTCCGTTGTTCGTCGATCCCTGGGTGAGGATGGCCGGGGCCGGGGGCGTCGGGAATGCACCGTACAGCTTCACCGTCACGGTCGCGCCCTTGGTCAGCGTTCCGGTCGGGTTCACGTAGAACGCCGTGCCGACATCCGCCGGCGTGGGGGCGGGGCTCTGATCGTCCATGACGTTCGCTGCGAGTCCGAGACCGCCGAGGATGCTGCGCACATCCTGCTCGTTCTTGCCGATGATGTCCGCGCTGGCGAGGCTCACGCTGTTGCTGGTCGGTGTGACCGACGGCGTCGGTGATGGTGTGACCGAGGGGGTCTTGCTCGTGGTCGGCTTCGTCGACGGCGTGGTCGGCGACCCGGTCGGGTTCGCGATCAGGGCGATCAGCGTGCCGACCAGCACCACGACGAGGATGCCGACCAGCGCCACCAGAGGCCAGGTCCACGGGTTGCGCTTCTTCGTGGGCGGCTCGGGCTCGGTCGCGCCTACCGCGCTGGTGTTCGAGATCACCTGGGTCGCCGCGGCGGTGTTGCCGTTGGCGTTGAATGCCGCGGCAGAGGCTCCGGCCAGAATGCCGGGAACGGATGCTGCTGCTCCCGCGACATCTCCGCGCCGCAGAGCCTGCGCGGCACGGGCGAGGTGCGCGGCCGAGGCAGGGCGGTCCTTCGGGTTCTTCGCGATCGACGCGAACACGAGGTTGCGCACGGGCTCGGAGACGGTCACCGGCAGGTCGGGTGCCGTCTCGTTGATCTGTGCCATGGCGATCGCCACCTGCGACTCCCCGGTGAAGGGGCGTCGGCCGGCCAGGGCCTCATAGGCGACGATACCGAGCGAGTAGATGTCGGTGGTCGGCGAGGCGGGGTGCCCGCTCGCCTGCTCCGGGGAGAGGTACTGCACGGTGCCCATGACCTGACCGGTCGCGGTGAGCGGAACCTGGTCGGCGATGCGGGCGATGCCGAAGTCGGTGATCTTGACCCGGCCGTCCGGGGTGATCAGCAGGTTGCCCGGCTTGATGTCGCGGTGCACGAGGCCGGCAGAGTGCGCGGCGTGCAGGGCCGATGCCGTCTGGGCGACGATGTCGAGCACCTTGTCGGTGGAGAGCACGCGATCGCGCTCGAGGATCGTGGAGAGCGCCTCGCCGGGCACCAGCTCCATGACGAGGTAGGCGCTGCCCTCCTCCTCGCCGTAGTCGAAGACGTTGGCGATTCCCTCGTGATTGACGAGGGCGGCGTGTCGGGCCTCGGCGCGGAAACGCTCGAGAAAGCCCGGATCACCCAGGTACTCGTCCTTCAAGATCTTGATGGCGACGGTGCGTCCGATCACCAGATCGGTCGCCTGCCAGACCTCGCCCATGCCGCCGATCGCGACGCGGCTGGAGAGTTGGTAGCGTCCCCCGAACGTGAGGCCACTGGTGGGTCTCATTTGTTCAACACCGCCTCTATGACTGATCGTGCGATTGGTGCGGCAACCGCGTTGCCGAAGGTGGTCTGGTTCTCTACGACCACGGCGACGGCCACTTCAGGGTTGTCAGCCGGCGCGAATCCGGTGAACCACAGGGTGTACGGCTTGCCATCGCCGTTCTGCGCTGTCCCTGTTTTTCCGGCCACATCGACTCCGCTAATTCTTGCATTACTGGCAGCCCCGTTGTTCACGTTGTTGATCATCAGCTGGGTCATGGTGGCACTGGTCGCGGCACTGATCGGCTGGGCGAAGACCTTCTCCTGGAAGGGCTGGATGACCGACAGATCGGGCGAGGTGATCTTCTGAATCAGGGTGGGCATCATCGCTGTTCCCCCGTTGGCGATCGCCGCGGAGGTCATTGCGACCTGGAGCGGGGTGACCCGGTCGTCGTACTGCCCGAAGGAGGACAGCATGGTCTGCGCGGCATCCATGTCGGTCGGATAGGTGCTCTGGGTGACCGACATCGGGATGCTGAGCGGCGTGCTGTAGCCGTAGGCCTTCGCGTACTTGGCGATCTCGTCCTGCCCGAGCGCGCTGCCGAGCTCGGCGAACGGGATGTTGCAGCTCAGTCGCAGCGCCGTCGCGAGGGTGACGGTATCGCCACCTCCGCAGTTACCGCCCTCGGCGTTGTTGATGAAGTTGTTGCTCTGCGGCAGCTGCAGGGTGGACGGGTTCGGGAACGTGCTGTCGGGCGTGTACTTTCCGCTGTCGATGGCGGCCGAGGCGACCACCAGCTTGAACACGGAACCCGGGTGGTACAGATCGCCCCCGATGGCCCGATCCTGCAGCGGCTGCGCGGGGTCTTTGTCCAGCGCCTTGTATGCGGCGATGACGCTCTTGGTGTCGTGCGAGGCGAGAACGTTGGGGTCGTATGCGGGCTTGGAGACGAAGGCGAGGATGGCGCCGGTCTTGGGCTCGATGGCAACGACCGCGCCGGCACGATCGCCGAGGCCGTCCCAGGCCGCCTGCTGCACCTTCGGGTCGATGGTGAGGCTCACCGCGGCGCCCTTGGCGGTCTGCCCGGTGAGGATCGAGTTGATCGTGTCGAAGAACTGGTTGTTCGACGATCCGCTGAGGTACTGGTTGAGGGCTCCCTCGATGCCGGCGTTGCCCTGGTTGAGGGTGTAGTAGCCGGTGACGGCCGAATAGAGCAGCGGATTGCTGTAGACCCGTTGGAAGTTATAGGCGTCGTTCGACGGTGTCGACTGGGCGATCGGCTGACCGTCGACGAGGATTGGCCCGCGTTCGGCCGAGTAGCTGTCGTAGATGGTGCGCGCGTTGTGCGGGTTGTTGCGCAGGTTGTCGCTCTGGAAGACACCGATCACCGTCGTCGAGACGAACAGGGCGACGAACATCAGCAGCACCACCGTGCTCAGCCGCTTGAGTTCTCTGTTCATGCCTCGACCACCACCCTCGGCCCGCTGCGCACACTGTCGGAGAGCCGCAGCAGGAGGGCCGCGATGATCCAGTTGGCGACGAGGGAGGAGCCGCCGGCCGCGAGGAAGGGGGTGGTCAGACCGGTCAGCGGGATCACCCGGGTGACACCTCCGATGACGATGAAGACCTGCAGGGCGATGACGAACGAGAGTCCTACGCCGAGCAGACGGCCGAAGTCATCCTGACCCGCGAAGGCGATGCGGAACCCGCGGGAGACGAACAACAGGTAGAGGGCCAGGATGGCGAACAGGCCCACCAGCCCGAGCTCCTCGCCGAGACTCGCGATGATGTAGTCGCTCTCTGCCAGGGGGACGATGTCGGGGCGCCCCTGGCCGAGGCCGGTGCCGATGAGGCCGCCGTTGGCCAGCCCGAACAGGCCCTGCACCAGCTGGTAGCTGCCGCCCACGGCGTCGTACACCTTCGGGCTGAACGGGTCGAGCCAGGCGGCGAAGCGCCCGTTGACGTAGTTGAGGGTGAGTCCGGCGACGACCGCGCCGCCCAGGAAGAGGGTGAGGCCGAGAATGACCCAGCTGACCCGCGCGGTGGCGACGTAGATCATCACCAGGAACAGGCCGAAGTACAGCAGCGCGGTGCCGAGGTCGCGCTGGAAGATCAGCACCACCATCGCGGCAGCCCAGATCACGAGGATCGGCCCGAGATCGCGGGCGCGGGGAAAACGGATGCCGAGCACCTTGTGACCCACCATCGACAGGCTGTCGCGGGCGGTCACCAGGTAGCCGGCGAAGAAGATCGCCAGCGCGATCTTGGCCAGTTCACCGGGCTGGAAGCTGAACGAGCCCACGTGGATCCAGAGCCGCGCCCCGTTGATCGTCTGGCCGATGCCCGGCAGCATCGGCAGCAGCAGCAGAACAATGCCGATGAACATCGCGACGTAGCGGTAGCGCGACAGCACACGGTGGTTGCGGATGACCACGAGCACGACGATCGCGAGCAGCATCGCCATCGCGGTCCAGGCGACCTGCCGCGCGCCCGCGGACTCCCACCCGGAGTGGTGCTTGGCGAGGTCGATGCGGTAGATCTCGGCGATGCCGATCCCGTTGAGGAGCAGGATCACGGGAACGACGAAGGGGTCTGATTCGGGGGCGACGAAGCGCTGAACGATGTTCATCGCGATGGCGAGCAGCCCGAGAGCGGCCCCCAGGATGATCATGTTCGGGAACAGTCGACCGAGGGCGCCCAACTGCACCAGAACGATGGCGGCGACGACGATCAGGCCGGAGAAGATGGTGAGCACGAGCTCGAGGTTGCGCAGCTTCGCCGGCACCCGCAGCTTCAGCCGGATGGTGTCGGTGAAGGTCGAGCGCGCGGGAGCCTCGGCCCGACCGGGAACGGTCTGGCCGAGCTGACCTGCGCTCGCATTGCTCGTCATGATGTCGTCACCTATCGCGCCGTCACTTGTCGGCGGACAGCCGGTCGATGATCTGTTTCGCCTCGGCGAGATCGTTCGCGCTGATCGTGTCTTCGACGCTCTGGCGGGTGTAGCTGGGCAGGTCGCTGACCTTGATGCTGGTTTGCTGGTAGACGCTGTGCAGCGAGATCGGGCCGATGTCTTGCTGCACTCCGCGGTAGATGGCCACGGTCTGGCCGTTCACCCCGACGTAGTAGTGCGACTGCGTGACCCGGTAGCCGACGAACAGGGCCGAGACGATGGCCAGCAGCACGATCGCCGCGCCGACCAGCCACGCGATCCGTCGGTTTCTGGCTCGTCGGTGGTCCTCGAGGATGAGCTCGTCGAGGTACTCCTCCGACTCGGGCTCGAAGTGGCTGTCTTCGGGGGTGGTCGTCGACTTGAGCGGATGCAGCAGCAGGGTGGGCAGGCGCAGCGGGCGACGACCGGTCTCGCCTTCGAAGGTGAGGGGAAGCGCGGCGGAACCGACCACCATCACCGGCTGGGCGGGCGATGCACCGCTCTCGTCGATATCGACGAGCACGACGGTCACGTTGTCGGGGGCGCCCTGGTCGAGGCTCTCCTTCACCAGACGCTCGGCCGCGCGCTCGGTGTCGGCGAGGCCGGTGAGCACGACCTCGATCTTCTCGTCGGAGACATAGCTCGACAGGCCGTCGGAGCAGAGCAGCCAGCGGTCGCCGGGCTTCACGTCGTGAACTGTCGTGTCGATCTCGGGTGCGGCATCCACATCGCCGAGAACGCGCATCAGCACCGAGCGACGCGGGTGAACCGCTGCCTCTTCCGGGGTGATGCGACCGCTGTCGACGAGGCGCTGAACGAAAGTGTGGTCGGCGGTGATCTGCGTGAGCTTCCCGTCCCGCAGCAGATAGATGCGCGAGTCGCCGATGTGGGCGATCGCGATCTCGT
>Ga0247741_1001442_pt1 | contig 13175 bp, 13 predicted proteins | sample UWRJL213509R2_FD_180945 | JGI IMG/M metagenome (GOLD analysis project Ga0247741, IMG submission 180945) | Plant litter microbial communities from Arlington Agricultural Research Station in Wisconsin, United States - UWRJ-L213-509R-2 | ecosystem: Environmental > Terrestrial > Plant litter >... | reverse complement strand
TCACAACGTGTTTGAAACGAGGCTTTACCGGTGGTAAAATCGACTCGTGGGTTCACACTGCGTTAACTACGGGTATACTGCCCTAAGGGCAGTTCAACTTGAACTGCCTCGACCTTTGCCTCCGGTGACAGCTTGATTCATTTTGCGTGCCACGCCAGTCAGGACGTCAAAAGACCGCTCAAGAGTGGATTTTACCTACACGATGGACGACTTGAACTCGCGGAGATCATGCAGCAGAAGATTCCTCACTCGGAGCTGGCTTTTTTGTCCGCATGTCAGACGAGCACTGGAGACGAGAAACTATCAGAAGAGGCGGTCCACCTCGCGGCTGGCATGTTGGCGGTGGGATATCAAGGTGTAGTGGCAACGATGTGGCCAATCAAGGACAAGTACGGTCCTGTGGTTGCGGAAAGTTTCTATGAGTATCTTATGGACAAGGAGAGTACTCCCGGAAACCCGAGACTCAATGCCGCCAATGCTGCCCACGCCCTTCATCACGCTATGCAGGGCATTCGAGAGCAAGTTGGCGATACGGTGCGAGGTCTTCTGACGTGGGTACCGTACGTTCACTTTGGATATTAGAAAGACAATCTTTGTAGGGTCGTGTACTATATTGATTTTCTCTACCTACGGACTACATGCGCATTCTGATACCTTATAAGCAAATTTAAAATTAAATGAAAGCCTGAGAATTCGGGACAAGGAATGTGGGCATACACATGAGTTTATGATCATAAGGAATTCGAGTCGCGAAGAGCGCTTAGCAACCGAAGTCTGAGTTCTGGACATAGGCCGGAAGGAAAGCAGGCGTACTGGTATTTCAAGGCCGTCATCTTGATCCACGCGTAGAACAACGGAGACAGCTTGACATTATCCTCAAGTAATAACCCATATGAATCGTTATCCTTCAGATACCACGAGTTGGCAACAGCAGTCCTCCATGTACGATCCTGCGATGCACGAATACGGCATCATGTGGCCAGTGGAAGTTGTGTGCGGAGAGTGTCGATGCCAGAGTCCTGTTCGACGTTGAGACAACGTCCAGTGTTAAGGGTGAAAAGACACATCGGTATGGTGGCTGAATATGCTCATGGAGAAAGACCGCGGTGGTTCGTGTCTGACGGTTGTGACGACGGATTTGGGCCATAGAACGACGATTTCACGAAGCATGTCGGGAGGTTGGTTGGGGAATAGCTCTAGTATTTTGTGCATTTATTCGAAGGTATGCGGGCTGTGAGCGATTGAGCTGGGGACAGGGGGTGTGCAGGACGAGGACAACTCCCTGGTGGCCAGAAGAGCGAGTTGACCCAGAGACTTGAATATGCCGACCAGTCAGAAGATGAGGTGATGCTGAGCTTTGAACAAGAGCTGAAGAATACACGCGATCTAGCCGAGCTATTACACTTACAAGCTGCAACCCTCACTCCGTCGGCCCTCTCCGCATCACTCTTCCCATCCTCCCACTGCCCAAACAACTCCCGAACAGCCTCCAGCGTCTCATGGGCGAGCTCGCCAGTGCCAGTGGATGAGACGCGCGGAAAGGCGTTCCCAACGGAAGCAGAAAGGGGAGGCGGAGACCATTTGCATGCGGGTCTAGAGGAGGAGGCGTTAGAAATGGGGGTGAACAAGTGTGGTTATTGTTTCCTCTCACCATAACGGCAGGCTCAAGCTGGGTCTCTACATGAATCTACAAAGTGCCAGAGAAGATACGTCGCGTACTACCCAGAGTATCCTCGACATACATGTCTAGGACATGTGATGCGGCTGTCCTCATCTAAGGACAGTTGTGTCACTGTATCTAATATGGGTGATACATATCGACGCTATGCAAACGACTGTACCGCTTTCACTTTGGCGTACATATAAGAGATCTGACATAGAAACTGAACAGCAGACAAACCACGACCGTCGCTGATACATGTCTGTCCGGGATACTGTCGACGCTCTTTTGTGTCCTCCAAGACCGGGTGGCGAAATCGGTATGTCGATACTCCGCCTCCCTCACTTCTAGCCACTCTGAATAATGTCGGTAGATAACTCGGATGTCATTGCAGAAATCACCCTGGACGCCTTATCTCTTGTGGAGAACCCGGCTATACAAGAAGGTACACCTGGTAAGCATGATATTGTAAAAAATCCAAGTGTTCAGCACCTTACTGTGACTCCTCTAGATCTTGGACATAATGGCACCAAGCCCGTCAAAGCCAATCAGGATGCGCCTGGTGATATAGCATCTAATCAAGACCTTGCTGAGAGGCCAAAACCTCAGGTGGCCAAGAACGATGTCCAGCATTTTGGCGGAGATGTGAATCTTCAGCGCTATATAAAGGGTAAGTGCGAATCAATGACTAAAATATCGTATCTCAAACACACCAGACCTCGAACTTCGATCCACAACGGAGGGGCTCGACTTTCCGCCGCTCGATACAGTCAGGCTCGCCGTTGTTGGACTTGCTACTGGAGAAAAAGTGGTTTGGTTGTTGAAAAGGGTATCAAGAGACATGTGGAAGCAGGCTTCAAGTGGCATTGATCTGTAAGAATTTCTTACTGCAGTAGTCCGTGGCTCTGATGTCGATTGCTTTCAGACCAATAGACATTAACGGGGGCCTAACAATCATGGCTACATCTGAGGACTCTATCGAGTTCGCGCACATGTCTTTGACGAAAGACGAACTGGCTTTAGATGTGGAAACCGGTAAAGCGCGTAAGTCAATGATCTGGGTTGTGCACGAATGGCGGGTCACTGAACAAACCTTCAGGGATCACTAAATGTTTCGTCTCGGGATCTGGCATACCAGCACTCACGCTATCATTTGTGGTCATTGGGATATCTGAAGAAGGAATCACGGATGAAGATGAGGAATCGGCAGAAACTAGTGCGTTCAAACTTTGGTTGCAAAAGAAGAAATAACTGTTGATAGACTGTGCAGGTTGGAAAACGTTCAAGCTTTGGCTGCGAAAGAAGAAACCACGGTTAACGTACCCTACAGCGAGGGAATTGGCAAGCCAAGGAGTCGACTTGATGGAAAATTTCGAGCGAGTTGGCGATCTGGCCGACCTCGCAAAAGCCTTTTCTGTCCAGCAGCAGGCCATTCAACAGACTCCCGATGGTCACGCAGATATGCCAGGATACATTTCTATACTGGGAAACTTATATCAGTGTCGCTTCAAACGTACAGGGCATCTCCCTGATATCGAGGAAGCCATCTCACTCCAGCGGCGAGCAGTTCAGCTCACTCCAAATGGCCACGCAGATATGCCATTGTACATGAATGACCTTGGGAATTCATATCAGTGTCGCTTCGAGCGCACAGGGGAACTTTCTGATATCTCAGACGCCATCTCAGCCCAGCAACAAGCGGTCCAACTCACTCCCAATGGTCACGCAAAGATGCCAGCATGCCTGAACAACCTCGGCGTTTCATATCGGTGCCGCTTCGAACACAAAGGGGAGCTTTCTGATATCTCAGAAGCCATCTCGGCGCAGCAGCGAGCGGTTCAGCTCACTCCCAATGGCCACGCAGAGATGCCAGGTCGGCTGAATAACCTTGGGAATTCCTATCAGCGTCGCTTCAAACGCACAGGGGAACTATCTGATATTGAGGAAACCATCTCAATGCAGCAGCAAGCAGTTCAACTCACTCCCAGTGACCACCCAGATATGACAATGTACATGAATAACCTTGGGAGTTCATATCGTTGTCGCTTCGAAAACACAGGGGAACTCTCTGATATCTCAGAAGCCATTTCAGCACAACAGCAAGCGGTTCAACTGACTCCCAATGACCACGCGCATATCCCAATGTACCTGGATAACCTCGGAAATTCATATCAGCGTCGCTTCGAACGCACAGGGGAGCTTTCTGATATCTCAGAAGCCATTTCAACCCAGCGGCAAGCAGTGCAGTTCACTCCCAATGGCCACGCAAACATGCCTGGACGACTAAATAACCTTGGGAATTCATCTCGGTCTCGCTTCGAACACACAGGGGAACTCTCTGATATCTCGGAAGCCATCTCAGCCCAGCAGGGAGCGGTTCAACTCACTCCCAGTGGCCACGCACATATGCCAGCGTGCCTAAATAATCTCGGGATTTCATATCAGTGTCGCTTCGAACGCACAGGGGAACTCTCTGATATCTCAGACGCGATCTCAACCCAGCAGCAAGCAGTTCAACTCTCTCCCAAAGGCCACGCCAATATGCCAGTTCGACTGAATAACCTTGGAATTTCGTATCTGTGTCGCTTCAAACGCACAGGGGATCTTTCTGATGTCTCAGAAGCAATCTCAGCGCAGCAGCGAGCAGTTCAGCTAACTCCCAATGGCAACACAGAGATGCCAGGTCGACTGGATAATCTTGGGAATTCATATCGGCGTCGCTTCGAACACACAGGGGAATTATCTGATATTGAGGAAACTATCTCAGCCCAGCAGCAAGCAGTCCAGCTCACTCCCAATGGCCACGCAGATATGCCGATGTACATGAATAACCTTGGGATTTCATACCAGTGTCGCTTCGAGCGCACAGGGGAACTCTCCGATATCTCAGAAGCCATCTCAGCCCAGCAGCAAGCGGTTCAACTCATTCCCGATGGCCACGTGCATATCCCAATGTACCTGAATAACCTTGGAAATTCATATCGTTGTCGCTTCAAACGCATAGGGAAATTATCTGATATCTCAGATGCCATCTCAGCACAGCAGCGAGCGGTTCAACTCACTCCCAATGGCCACGCAGATATGCCAGCGTGGCTGAATAGCCTGGGGACTTCATATCGGTGCCGCTTCGAACACACAGGGGAATACTCTGATATCTCGGAGGCCATTTCAGCCCACCAGCAAGCGGTCGAACTCACTCCCAATGGCCACGCAAATATGCCAGAACGACTGAAAAACCTTGGGCTTTCATTTGAATGTCGCTTTGACCACCGGAATGATCCCTCGGATATCTACACCACCTTGTCCGTTTATCAAAAGTCTGCGACGACTTTTGGACCCCCTTCAATTCGTCTAGCTGCAGCTCGACGATGGGCACAACTGTCAACAACCCATGATCTATCACAATCCCTGACAGCGTATGGTGTTGTAATCAGTCTCGTATCTCAAATTGCGGGTATGGACCGCACCATCGAGCAGCGTCATACACATCTTACCGAATTATCAAATTTAACCACCTCTGCTGCTTCGGCCGCATTTGCGCAGGGTAATATCGAAAAAGCCTTGGAGTGGCTTAAACAAGGTCGTTGCCTGGTCTGGAGCCAACTCAACCAACTTCGCACACCCGTGGACAACCTACGTGAACATGATAAGCACCTGGCGCAACGCTTCATGTATATTTCAAGCTCATTGGAGTCGTTAGGATCTCGTCGTGGGCTGGGAAATGTCGACATAGATGCCCCGCTGTCTCAGAAAATGAGCTTACAAGACGAAGCTCACAGTCATGTCAAATTTGCGGGTGAATGGAACCAGCTGCTTGATGAAATTCGTCGTATTTCTGGGTTCCATAACTTTCTTCGACCCCTTCAGACGTCGGGCCTTCTGAAAGATCTCCCAGTAGATGGCCCTGTCATTGTTATCAATTTTCACGAGACCCGCTGTGATGCCTTGGCTCTCATCTCCGGTTCCAATGCCCCCGTTCACATCCCTCTCAACAATTTCACTCACAAACTGGCATCTGAGCTCCGAGAGCTTCTGCGTAAATTTCTTTCATCTCGTGGTGTTCGACTACGAGATGAAGATCGTGGCACACGCCCAGTGCTGGATGACGATGTCGAAACGCACAGTGAGATCCATTTCATTCTTGAAGAACTCTGGCGGCGTGTGGTGAAGCCCATCCTGGATGGTCTTGAGTACTCTGTGAGTCTCTCAGCCCCAAATATATACATCGTCTTGCTGATTTTTGTCCAAGCCTCATGCTCCGTTGAACCCACGTCGGATCTGGTGGTGTCCAACTGGTCCCCTGGCATTTCTCCCTCTCCATGCTGCAGGAATTTATAGTCGAGACGAGACATATGCACCTGGATCATGCATTTCCGACTATGCTGTATCCTCATATACTCCCACCGTCAGTGCACTCCTAGCAAAGGTCAAGGCGTCCACGGATGTACGGCCGCTATCACCGTCCAGGCTCCTCATTATCAGCCAACCGAATACTCCAGGTCGTTCACCAATCCCATGCACGACGAAAGAAATGGACGCTATATCGAAAACGATTGGGTCGAGTCCCTCAGACTCTCTTCGTTTGGAGGCCGAAACAGCGACGGTCAGCCAAGTGAAACTGGAAATGGCATCGCACAGTTCCATTCATTTTGCGTGCCACGCGAGCCAGGACATCAAGAGACCGCTCAACAGTGGATTTTACCTACACGATGGAAGACTCGAACTCGCGGAGATTATGAAGCTGAAGATTGCTCACTCTGAGCTAGCATTTTTGTCAGCATGCCAGACGAGCACGGGAGACGAGAAGCTATCAGAAGAGGCAGTTCACTTTGCGGCTGGCATGTTGGCGGTGGGATATCGAGGTGTGGTAGCAACAATGTGGTCGATCAAGGACAAGTACGGTCCTGTGGTGGCGGAAAGCTTCTACCAGTATCTTATGGACAAGGAGAGTGCTCCTGGAAAGCCGAGCCTCGATACCGCCAAGGCTGCACGCGCCCTTCATCACGCTATACAGGGCATTCGAGAGCAAGTTGGCGACACAGAGCGGGGTCTCCTGACGTGGGTACCTTATGTTCACTTTGGCTATTAGCAAGATTTCTCGTATTCCGTTCAGTAGATAAAAAGATTTACTTACCCAGATCGATACTGAATCGGCGACTATTTGATTTGTATTACATGGTGGTGGTGAAAATAACTTTGAAAATAGAGAGGTTTCTGGGGTCTGGTATCGGATGAGACTAATTATCAGATGGAATTTGAGCCACAGCGAGCGCTAACCAGGCGAATTCTGAAAGCGAGGTATGCACTATACGAAGTCAAATTCAAATTTTGTGTATTTAACTCTCTAATGATAAACGACTGCGAAGGTCAAGTGATCCCGGGCTTTGGGCTTTTGACAGAAATATACGATAGACGATATTTTCACCACCCAGGCTCTCCGTCACCACGACCCACTTCCACTATCTTCACCCTCTCCTGCTCCACGATCTCCTCCAGTCTTGTCAGCTCCTCCCGTGAGGTGAACTAAAGACATATCCTAATATCCGGGGGTCTCTCCATCAGCATCCCCTCCGCCTCCTCTAAGTTCGTCACTGCCAACTCAGATAAACCCCTCTTCTCACTTTCCGCACCCTCTATCTTCTTCATATACGACCCCATCTCGAGGTGGTTTGTCGAGAGAGAAATGAAACCGGGAAGTCGGGGGAGAGCATGAGCCACGTAGCCGCAGAGGAAGACGAGTTTGATGTGGATTTTTATTATAGGGCGATATTAGGCTGAGCGGAGAGGGAGGAGGGTTCGTGGAGAAGAGGGGGGGATTGGGGACAGGGACAAGAGGCGTTGGAGGTTGCTAGAGGAGGATTGAGATTTGTTGAGAGCGAGTTGGGATGTAGAAATTGGCCAGGGTGTTTGGGATGTTATCAATCTTTGAAGTTCGAAGCACTGGGAGAGGTAGGGGATACATGGATTTAGATATTAACATGTGGGAGAAGGGAGATCCGAGGGTTGAACGTTGAAATTTCAACAGTCATCTTGATCTACGCGTAAAATAACGGCGAAACTCTACATCCTCGAGCAGCAGCGAGTGATGCGCGAATACGGCACCGTATGGCCAGTGGAAGTCGTACACGATATGGAGAGTATCGGTGTTGCAGTCCTGCTCGATGTTGAGCCAGAGGGAAAGAGGTGCAAGGAGGAGAGGGAGCGGAGGAGACGCTGGAGAGAGGCGGGCTGGTCTAGGGTGGGGTGTGCCAATCTATAGGTGTTCCAGTTGTAGGGCATGCAACGAGGAAGTCAGAGTGATGGCGACTTTGAACACATGCAGTCATAAGCAAGTCGTGCAATGTCCAGTGTAAGGAGACACTAATGTCCCCTGCAGTCGCACCGTTGTGACGACTGGAAGGTGAGCTTGGTCGTAGGTTGTGTCGACGCCGTCGACTCGCGACATGTGGAGTTTGAAATTTCTGTCAGGCGTAGTACTTAATTATTTCCTTTCCCATACCACAATGGCATAGGTCTCCATACAAATCCATAAAGTGCCAGAGAAGACGCGTCGCCGTGCACTACTATACTTCATACATGTACGCCGTTCAAGACGTTCATATAACCTTGTACGATATGTACTGCCTTCCTTTTGGCGTCCATATATAAGATACAAGTTACTCGCCTCGCTTCGCTCTGGCGATCCACTTTCAGAATTAGTGGCCATCAATCTTTTATTCAATGCAGGAGCTTACCTGTAAAGATACAGTTATTCCGGATCCACATCACCGTTTGCGGTCTGCAAGAATTGATGAGCATTTTTGTACCAATCGGCGGAAATTTCACGAGTGAGGACTTGACCCTCGAAAGCACGAATTCAGTGGACCGAGATGAGCGCTTATACTCCATTCTCGAACGGCGCGGTGGATTGAAGACCCCTCAGAGACTCGTACATGGGACGAAGTCGGGATCATGAACTGCGGAAGGTATTTTGCAATATTCTGGCTATAGAAATTAGCACATGCTGAGCAGAAAAATGGTAGTACTTCCAGCTGTTCAGCCTGTTCTTCCACGGGGGGTTTTGCACTAAAGTTCCAGGCACAACTCCTGAGGCCTCAGGCTAATTCTGCAGCCCTAAGCGGCTGAGAGGCGAGATGGAAGATTGAAAAGGGTAGGAAAATTAGATTGAGGTTGAGACCACTGATTTATATGGATCTGGAACATCTGTTTCAGTTCCAAGAACAATGAGTAAGGTCGGGCGCTAAAACATTTCCAAGCAAACATGTGTATACGAAAGTTCGTCATCTGGATATAGTATTTGTAATCTGACATGGGAACTCAATTAGCAGACAAACCACGGCGTCGCTGATAGATGTCTGTCTCGGATAACGTCGATGCTGTTTTATGTTCTGACAGATGGGGTGGTGAAATAGGTATCCCTTCTAGCCACTCTGAAGAACGACAATAGATAACGATAACTCGAATGTCATCGTAGAAGTCACCCTGGATGCTGCGGAGAAACCTGACTTTGTCGCGTCATTTGCGACTCACGATGAAGCAGGGGACACTGCTATGCAAGACGGTACAAGTGGTGAGTACAACATTTTGAAAATATAGGCATTCAGTACCTTATGAGTCCTTCAGATCATATGCACAACAGCACCTCAGAACTCGCGGAACCCAGTTACCATGCACTTGATAATGTGGGATCTATTCAAGGCCTTTCTGAGACGCCAGAATCTCAGTTGGCTAAGAACGATGGCCAGGATCTAGATAAAGATGTGACTCTTCGGCTCTATATAATGGGTAAGTTTGAAATGACAACCGAAACATTGTATCTCAAACATCATCTCTAACAGACCTCGAACTTCAATGCACAATGGAAGGGTTTGATTTTCCGCCCCTTGATACAGCCAGGCTTGCCATTATTTGTCTTGCTACCGGGGACGAGGGGGTTTGGTTGTTGAGAAGGGTATCAGAAGATACATGGAAGCAAGTGTCGAGTGTCATTGAACTGTAAGAATTCGGTAACACATAGCACCACTCAATGCGGGTCTGACGCCCCTCGTTTTAGATCCATGGACATATCCAGAGGCCTTTCAATCGTGGCTACCTCTGAGGACTCTGTGGAGTTTGCGCGCATACCGTTGACGAAAGACGAACTCGCTTTGGATTTAGAAACCAATGAAGCGCGTAAGTAGTAGTACTACATGATAGGTCGTCCAAGAATGGCTACTGACTGAACAAACCTTCAGGAGTCACCAAATACTTCACTGCTGGATCTGGCGTATCAACGCTCAAACTATCATTGGTGGTATTTGGGTTGTCAGAAAAGAAAATGATAGATGAAGACGGTAGTGACCACGAATGTACAGAAACAGGTACATTCAAATTTTGGCTGCGACAGAAAAACAACAGTTAATCTACTGTGCAGCGTGGGAATTAGCGAGCCACGGAGATGACTTGATAGAAAATTTCGAGCGAGTTGGCAATTTGGCTGACCTTGCGGAAGCCATTTCTGTCCAGCAGCGGGCTATTCAACTCACTCCCGAAGGCCATGCAGACATGCCAATGTACCTGAACGACCTCGGGTATTCATTTGAGTGTCGCTTCGAACGCGCAGGGAATCTCTCTGACATCGAGCAAGCAATCTCCCTCCGGCAGCAAGCAGTGCAGCTGACTCCCGATGACCATGCAGATATGCCAATGTACCTGAATAACCTTGGGATCTCATATCGGCGTCGCTTCCAATGTACTGGGGACCTCTCTGATATCTCAAAAGCAACCTCACTCCAGCAGCGAGCGGTTCAACTCACTCCCAATGGCCACGCAGATCTACCAATGTATCTGAATAACCTTGGGAATTCATATGGTTGTGGCTTCGAATGCACAGGAAAAATCTGTGATATTTAAGAGGCCATCTCGGCCCAGCAGCGAGCGGTTCAACTCATTCCCAATGGCCATGCACATATGCCAGGATGCCTGAATAACCTTGGAAATTCATATCGATGTTGCTTCGAACGCTCAGGGAAACTCTCTGATATTTCAGAAGCCATCTCACTCCAGCAGCGAGCGGTTGAACTCACTACCAACGGGCACACGGATATGTCAATGTACCTCAATAACCTTAGGATTTCATACGAGTGTCGCTTCGGACGCACAGGGGAACTCTCCGATATCTCAGCAGCCATCTCAGCCCAGCAGAGAGCAGTTCAGCTTACTGCTAATGGTCATGGTGATATGCCAGGACATTTGAACAACCTTGGAATTTCATATCGGCGTCGCTTCGAACGCAGAGGTGATCTCTCCGATATCTCAGAAGCCATCTCAGCCCAGAAGCGAGCAGTTCAAATTACTCCCAATGGCCATGTAGATGTGCCACTATACTTGAATAACCTCGGCAATTCATATCTATGTCGCTTCGAGCACACAAGTGAACTATCTGATATTTCAGAAGCCATCTTAGCCCAGCAGCAAGCAGTCGAACTCACTCCCAGTGGCCATGCGAATATGCCAGTCCGACTGAATAACCTTGGGGTATCATTTTTCTTTCGCTTCAAGCGCACTGGCAATTTCCCTGACATCGAAGAAGCCATCTCACTCCGTCGGCGAGCCATTCAACTCACTCCTGACGGCCACGCAGATATGCCAGGGTGGTTGAATAACCTTGGGAATTCATATCAGTGTCGCTTCGAACACACAGGGGATCTTTCCGATATTGAGGGGGCAATCGCAGCCCAGCAACGAGCGGTTGAACTCACTCCCGATGGCCACGCACAGATGCCAGCACGGCTGAATAACCTTGGAGTTTCATACCAGTGTCGCTTCAATTACACCAATAATCCCACAGATATCCACACCACCTTGTCGCTTTATCAAAAGTCCGCCACAACTTTTGGACCTCCTTCAACTCGCCTACATGCAGCTCAAAAATGGGCGCAACCAGTGTCAGTAACTCATGATCTTGCACAATCCCTGGCAGCGTATGCCGTCATAATTGATCTCATATCTCAGATCGCGGGTATGGACCGCACAATAGAGCAGCGCCATAGCCATCTCACCAAATTCTCAATGTTGGCCACATCTGCTGCTTCCGCCGCGCTCGCGCAAGGTGAGATCAACAAAGCCCTTGAGTGGCTTGAGCAAGGTCGTTGCCTGGTCTGGAGCCAACTCCACCAACTCCGTACACCCGTAGACAGTCTACGGGATTATGATGAGCGCCTGGCGCAGCGCTTCATGGATACCTCGAGCGCTCTGGAGTTGTCAGGATCTCGTCGTGGACTAGAAAATCTCACCGTAGATGCCCCATTGTCTCAAAGAATCAGCTTACAAGACGAAGCTCATAGCCACATCAAACTCGCTAGTGAATGGAACCAACTGCTTGATGAAATTCGTTGCATTCCTGCGTTCCATGATTTTCTTCGACCCCCTCAGACGTCGGACCTTCTGAAAGGTCTCCCACCAGACGGTCCCGTCATCCTCATCAATGTTCACGAAACCCGCTGTGACGCCTTGGCTCTCATCTCTGGTTTTGATGCACCCGTCCACATCCCTCTCAATAATTTCACTCACAAACTAGCATCTGAGCTCCGAGAGTGTCTACGCCTCTTTCTTTTGTCCCGTAGGGTTTTATTACGGGATGAGGATCGTGGCCCACGTCCAGTTTTCGATGAAAATATCGAAATGCAAAGTGAGATCCATTTCATTCTCGAAGAACTCTGGCAGCGTGTGGTGAAGCCCATCCTGGATGGTCTTGGGTACTCAGGCTCCGTGAGTCTCTCAATCCCAAATATATCATTCTGCTAATGTTTTCGCTCAAGCCTCATGTTCCACTGAACCCACGTCGGCTCTGGTGGTGTCCAACAGGTCCCCTTTCATTCCTCCCTCTTCACGCTGCGGGAATTTATAGTCAAAACGAGACATGTTCACCCAGCTCATGCCTCTCTGACTTTGCTATATCCTCGTATACACCCACCGTCAGTTCACTTCTAGTAAAGGTCAACGATTCCGCCGATGTACAGCCTGTACCACCATCCAAGCTCCTGATTATCAGCCAGCCGAATACCCCAGGTCGCTCTTCAATCCCATGCACCACAAAGGAAATGGATGCCATCTGGAAAACAATCGGGGAAAATCCTTCAGACTGTCTTCGTTTGGAAGCTGAAGCCGCAACAGTCAGCCGAGTGAAAGTGGAAATGGCATCGCACAGCTCGATCCACTTTGCATGCAACGCAAGTCAGGACGTAAAGACACCGCTCATGAGTGGATTTTATCTCCATGATGGGCGGCTTGAACTCAGGGAGATCATGAAGCTGAGGGTTGCTCACTCTGAGCTAGCATTTTTGTCAGCATGCCAGACGAGCACCGGAGACGAGAAACTATCCGAAGAGGCGGTCCATCTCGCGGCTGGAATGTTGGCGGTGGGTTATCGGGGTGTAGTAGCAACTATGTGGTCGATCAAGGACAAGTATGGCCCTGTGGTGGCGGAAAGTTTCTACGAGTATCTTATGAATAAGGCTACTCCTGGCAAACCGAG
>Ga0247741_1001441_pt1 | contig 13185 bp, 19 predicted proteins | sample UWRJL213509R2_FD_180945 | JGI IMG/M metagenome (GOLD analysis project Ga0247741, IMG submission 180945) | Plant litter microbial communities from Arlington Agricultural Research Station in Wisconsin, United States - UWRJ-L213-509R-2 | ecosystem: Environmental > Terrestrial > Plant litter >... | reverse complement strand
CCAGGGTCTCAGAGATATCCGATGTGAGTGATTCCTGAGTACCCTGATCTTCAGCAGCAGCAAGCTTGATCAACTCTGTCATCTGTTCAAGGAACGCAGATCCTTCCTCTTCCGTCTTCACCTGAGAGTGGGCTTCACTCTTCGCACGTTGAGCCTCACTAGGTTGCGATTCCCATTCGGTCTTGATCTTCTTCGGAGGTGATGGCTCATTGGTCAAATCGATAGTGGTGTCCGGGTGAGCACCACCGTTCGGTGTAGCGCTGTCTGATTCCCTAGGCCGTTTGCCGTTCGCAGCTGCCGAATGCTGAGACGATTCGGCACCAGAATTCGGGCCAGATTGAGACAGGGGAATGGTAGGCTGAACGACCTTGGAGAATCTTCGGTTTTTTGTGGTTGGGGTCGGCTTCGGCTTTGACTTGTTTTTCGGCGATTTGGTGTTGGAGGGAGGGGATGATGCAGCGGGTGTCGGAGTTTGTGCACTGGGAACAGGGGTAGAGGCAGAAGGTAGAGGTGCTGGAGAGGGAGTAGATGCAGCTCCAGAAATAGAGGGCTGCTGCTTTCTTTTGATTGGTGGGGGTTGAAGGGAGACAGGAGGTCGGGGGGGCTGATTGAGATTGGGAGGGGGCTGCTGCTGAAGAGGCTGGTGAGGATGCTGTTGATGCTGTTGTGGAAGACCAACAGCACTTGGGGGGCGCTGAGGTCGACCCTGCTGCGACATGTCCTGATTACCCATCATCGGCGGTACCATGAGGTTGTTAACCATATGCTGCTGTGGCTGCTGTTGATGAGGCTGCTGCTGCTGCTGCTGCTGTTGCTGCATCATCTGCTGGTTTTGTAGTTGTTGGTTACGCATGTTGTTAAAGCTATTCGTAAATATCTCCATAATGCGTGCCTGCTCAGCCGCCATAGCTCGTAAAGCATCCAAGTTGACAATGTAACGAGGTGCCGAACCCGCAGAAAGAAGGGTCCGTTGTTGGTTCACCGTACAAATCTGAATATCGACGTGAGATTCCTGAAACATGCGGCAAAAAAGAGCAACTCACAATCAGTACCAATCGCCTCACGATTTCTTCTTGCTTGACGAGAACAGTCACCATCGGGAGCTTGTTTTCTGTGTCGGTGCATTGACGATAAACTTGCTCGAGAAGTTGGTTGTATTCCACGCGCTGCTCGACTGGCACGTCCACGGTCGGCATGTTAGGTATATCTGGATATCTGGAATTAAAACAGCAGAAAATAAGATTGGGTTGAAACATACTGATGGAGGTGATTTCCTGTCGGATTCTCTGGATAAACTGCAACGCTTGAGGCATTGAATTGGTCTTGAAAGTAAAGTTGGGCATCTGAGCGTGCGGGGGTTGTTGTAGTCCCTGCGGCAGTCGTTGAGGCATACCGTTTCCTGGCATTGCACCCGGCATCTGTTGAGGTTGCTGAGCCACTTGCTGCTGGTGCTGGATAAGCTGTTGCTGCAACATGTGCTGCTGCTGTCGGTTAGCCATCGCCATCGCCGTGTTTTGGTGTTGCTGTTGAACCTGTGAGTTTGACCCAAACGGCGGCGCCTGTGGCGGGCGAGGTCCAGCAGCCTCCTGTTGACCGCTTTGCTGAGCGCGCACCCAAGCCTGGAATGACTTCTGCTCCTGGAAGGTGCGCTGCAAGGTGGATCGATTCGCTTCAACAAACCGGATCATCTGGTCATCAACGCCCTGCGCATGTAGCTCTGCGACAGGCATATTGGCCATCGCGATAACGTTCTGCATTTGCTGTGGTGACCAGCGTAAGCGCGCCATCTGAGCCTGCAGGTTCGAATTCGTTGCTAGCATCTGTGTTTGCATGCCACGTTTGCTCTCCATCATCTGCTGGATGTACCAGGTGTCGAACTGGAGGAGATACTCCTTGTAGATGTGCTGCAGCTGTTGTGCGACTCCGGGGCCACATTTCGCGGGTTCATTGCCCGTGCCAGGGAAGTTGACGAACCCAAGCTTTCCTCCGAGAATAGACCACGAATCTTTGCTCTCCACCTTGCAAGGGGTAAGCTAAAAAGCGGTGAGATCAAAATGTAAGCGAACCTTGGCAAAACCTCCTTCTTGCATGACGTGGACATGCAGAGCGTGTAAGTCTATTGGGGACCGATTCTCGATACTTAGTAACCGCACATCAGGCTTGAGGTTTTGTTTGACGCAGAATCCTTTGAAGGCGTTCTCGAAACGTGCCTTGTCAAGTGGTACGGCACCAGGTGGCAATGCTCCGAACGTCGGTATCGAACCTCCAGGCTTGCCTGGCTGAGCTCCTCCAACGGGGGGCTGTGGCTGTTGTTGCATGTTGTTGCTAGCAAAGGGGCCACTAGGAGCGCCCATGCCGTTGGTAAAGAGACCAGGATGTTGAGGGATGGATTGGGGTGGTTGTTGTGGAGTTGGAATAGTACGTGGGGGAACGAGACCTTGATTGAGTAAATGGTTGCCCTGTGATTGGTTATGTTGAAGAGAAGGGCTTGACTGCATCTGATTTCCTTGAGGGAGATGAGGTTGGCCAGGAACCTGCCCCATTGGAGGACGCTGTCCTTGGGCGTTGGGAGGCTCAAACGACTGGTTGGGTATCCAAGGGCCACCGTTCGGACCAAGTCTAGGGCCGTTGGCGCCATTGGCGTTTTGCTGCATCTGCAGCTGCTGGTGTTGCTTGCTGGAGAGGATATTAGTATGGAATATCAATATCATGAAACAGAGGTACGTACACAGCCATCATAAGCCGATTAAAATAGTCCTTTCTCTTGTTCAATTCCGACTGGTTCTCCTTAATCTTACGGACAAGTTCTGCTTCCTGCGGAGAGTTCGAGCCTCTGATTTGTGCGAGCTGTTGCGTCAAGTCTACCAGTGAGCTCTCCTGTTCCGCGATGGCTGGTCGTAGGATGCCGACCCGAGCAGTCATCTCCGCCAGACTGAGTGGCCCTCCTCCAGGACCGGGTCTACCGTTAGGGCCTTGCTGAGGTTGACCACCTTGTCCCATACCTGCACTCGGGTGAGGAGACGGGCGACGAAGAGAATCGGTGGACATTCCAGGCGATGTAAAAATATCTGCTGGAGAGGGTTGATTCATTCCAGGAGGAAATGACGGCTGCTGTTGATCGCGCATTTGGATGTGTTGTTGCTGAGCAAACTTGTTGAGATTGACGGGGCCATTTTGTGGCTGTTGGCTTTGAGCCATGTTGATCAGTTCAAGTTGACGGGCCGCGGCTTGGGTGCCCTGGATGGGAGCGCGCGCTTGTAGCGAGGCCGCGGCCGCGACAGCCGCTGGGCTACCATTTCCATTCGGCATACCGCCCATGTTCGGGAATCCGGGTGGCATATGCGATTGCTGAGGATGGTTTGGCTGAGAGTCATGAAATGGTTGCTGCTGACCCGCCCCACCACCGTGGACGGGGCCACCATTGCCCATTTGCGGCATCCCAGTACCCATGAACGCCTGTTGCTGCTGCTGCTGGTTGAGTTGCTGTCGGGCGAACTGATTACTATTCATTGCTGTCTGGTTTCTCTTCATAAATTCTGCAAACTAGAGTATTCGAGGGTTAGTACTGGCATAAATGGGGCCAACACGGCCGCGGATAAGAAAGAGAGGAGTATTTGGGGGAGAAGAAGCGGAGACAACGGGTCTCCCACGGGGTACGGAGGATGGCTGGGTGACGATCGGGACGATGGACGGGGGTTGAGAGCCACAGACAACGTTCAGCTCACCTGTGCCGAATTTGCATTGTTCATGTCTCCGCCAGAGTTGCCTCTGAATTGCATCTGCTGCTGCATCTGCTGCTGCCACACGCGGGCCTGCTCCATCGTCTGTTGGTTCATACCAGGATGAGGCTGGTCTTGTTGGTGTTGTTGCTGCTGTTGCTGCTGTTGCTGCTGGTGAGCCTGTTGCTGCTGTTGCTGCTGCTGTTGAAGCTGCTGTTGTTGCTGCTGCATGATGTTGTTATTGTAATTTGGTAGCATGGAATATGGTGGCCGATCAGCCATGGCGGAGGCGGGCGGAGGGAGGAGTGGCTGGATCGGTCGCCACTGGGGCTGCTGAGCACACTGCGGGGGACAGACAGCGGGGGATGGGGGACGAGGGACGGGATGGACGACGAGCAGCTGTCGTGGTGGGAGCGAAACCTAGACTCGCAGGCTGTGGCTGACAAGTCGACATGTTTGCCGGAGTTGACACCCACTCATACTAAACTCAAAAATTCAGCCATATTTACTGCTAGTCGTACACCATTCGAAATAAAATACAATCATTCCCTATAGGATACTACTGCTAGAACTCCCTACTCCCGAGGTACCCTTGTTGGCGTCAAAGATGCTCGGGCCAGCCTCTAGAATTACATCGTCGTCGCCATCGTCCTCATCGTCCGTACTATATCTCGACTCAACTAGCTGCTTCTTGCTACCAACCTGTGGAGGACCGAGAGCCAAAATTCGGTCCTCGCCTTCGAGGGCTACACCAGGTGAGGCCATCTGTTCGTCAGAGGATTCCTCCTCCACGACTTCCTCCACTTCTCTTCGGAACCAATAACGCAGCCCTACAGGAATCATAACACCTACCACCACTGCAGCCAAACCGAAGAAATTCCGCCAGCTGATCAGGTGGAAGTCGTCGGGGCTGGTCATATCGTCGAGACCTCCACCAATTGTAGTATGGATCACACTGACGCCTAAAATGCCAAGCGCGGTGCTGATCCAAAATGGGGCGATGCCGATCCCGACATGGGGGCATACAACGTTCACGACCCAATGAGGCGGCAGAGGCGCAATACGCAAAACAATGAGGAAGGAAATCATGTTCTCTTTGTTGGCGCGAATCTTCGTTCCCCACTTGTCGAGGACAGCTTTCCATTTCGGGAGGGTGAGGAGAGCGGGGCCAAGGGCAGCAGAAATCAAGTAACAGAGCGTCGCGCCCGTCGCAACGCAACAACATACTAGGGGTAGCGCCCGGGCAACGCCCCAAACTGCACCTCCGAGGATGGAGAGATACATGGAACCTGGTAGCGAAAATGCTTGCAAGCTGTGCAAACATCAGTAAACCGAGACGGAGCAGGAGAGCAGGGCGCAACGCACAAGAGGTAGGTGATCACATAGCAAATAACTATCCGGTAAGGATAGATATCTCTATATTTCTTGAGCAATCCATTGAGTTCCTGCAGTTGCTGGAAGGACTTGGGGATTCTCAGCAGAGGTCGGTCCGCCCTGACTGAAGGTAAGCACAGAGAATGGCATCAAGAAACATTGTTACTGACTCTTCGAGCGTCGGCAGTGCGAGATAGAGAGTCCCACCGAGAAGAATGGAGCTGACGATAAATATGCAGGCCATCTTCAGAGTAGCATTGAAGATGACTCGTGTCGATGACTGCGGAACTCCTGGTGAACGGGGAAAAGTGGCCCCATAATCAGGCGTTGCTGGAGAGAGGAGAGGAGCCCTATCGTTCTCCTCGTCGTGGTAGTCAACGGTGTCGAGGGTGTACATTGAGGCGTTGCAGTTGGTCGTTTCTCTGGCCGCCAGCGGCAGGGCTGGGGGTCTTTGTAGGATGTTCATCGTTGTGAAGAGTACAAATCGCGCATGTCGCGGACGGATGTCACACTCCGAAAATTATTGATTTATTATTTATCCGCTAAGTCTACAAATACGATCAAACATACAACGGCGACCAGACCCTGTTCGTCGTCGATAACGACGTCGCAGGCCGTGAGGATCTGCTTAGAACATGCAGCCGTCACCGCTCGGGCAGCAGAATACGATCCCACCACCATCGTCACTCCAATCCGCCCTGCAGATGGACCCAAATCAGCATCTGCAGCTCCAACAGCAGCAGGCGCAAGTGCAGCAGGATGCTGCACAGGCCACGCCGCCTGCGAACAAACGCAGAAAGAGGGCTGACGGAGGCGGAGACGACGCCCCAGCCCCCTCTGAGCCCCGAAGACTTCGACGCTCCCATGAGGCCTGCGCAAGATGCAGGAGCAAGAAAATAAAGGCAAGTCCCGTCGGTGTCGCCCGACGGCAATTTCCACCAACAATTCACCTTTTCTCACTGCTTTCCGTCGCCGTACAGTGCGATTCCAAGCACCCAAGATGCACAGCGTGCGCAACAGCCGGCACAGAGTGCAACCAGGAGGACAGGCACCGCCAGACACTTACCCCCAGGGGCTACACAGAGCGACTCGAGCACCAACTTGCCCAATGCGAGGCCCTTATCAAGCGACAAATGCCCGCGTTCGCGAAGGAGAACCTCGACGACATTCTTGCTCGCGAGGGCATTGAGATAGGGCCTCCGCCTCCCCCCACCGCATTCCCTACAATGGACAGCAGACCCTTCCGTCCAGACGCCGGGCCTCCTCCCCCAAAGGGATATCCTCCGATGTACGGCCCGCCTCACATGATGGGCTATCCTCACCCGCCCCCCATGATGGGCCCTTACGGACCGCATTACCACCCCCAGATGCCCATGCAGGGTCCACCAGGCGCATACGGTATGCATCCGCCTCCATTTCCACCGCAACCAGGCGTTCCGCCGTATCCACCTCCCGTAATGCACCAGCACCAGCACCATCCTCCGCCCGAGCAAGCCATGCCTCCGCCACCTTCTCAGGCGAGGGGCACTGATCCGCACGGACACGACATGTCCAGTGCTCAAGCTCTCGCGAAGAATTTTGGTGTCTCCGCTGCTATTACGGCTGGCATCAAATTGGACCCAGTTCATGAAGACTTCCCAGTCGACCCAAACTCTCTTCCCAAACTGGAGATACCCAGCCCTCGCGACGCGTCACATTGGACTACTGTCTCTATCCGTCGTAATTCACCTTCTAATGGTCCCCCAAATACCCTCTCTCTCTATGGACCTGTCTCAAAATCGCCTCTTGTCGATGTATGGCTTCCTAAGGATCGAAACTTTGCGAACCACATGATCGACGTCTATTTTCGAAGGCTCAACTTCCACCGTCCAGTCTATACCCGAAAAGATTTCGACAAAATTCTCAACGACCTCTATGCCGGTACTACACCACTCCACGACCCCGGACATCTCTGCAGCATCTACTTGATCTTCGCTCTGGGCACTTTGAGTGAACTCAACGAACGAGCCAAGACTACCAATCTTGAACCTGAGAAGGACCAGTTTTTAGGTTCATCGGTTGCCAAAAAGTTAATGCCTCATTGGCCGACACATGACGAGTTCTTTGAACGAGCATTGGGAGTCAAACCAGACCTCAGGGTCTCGCTCTCCAGCTTGCAGGCTTTGATTCTATTGCATTGGTACCTATACATCGAGGTAAGCCATAACACAGTCTCAGATGCTACAGGTCCTCAAACATCATCATCTCAGCGGCAAGGTCGTACGCTCTGGCGCCTCGTGGGGAGCCTCGTTCGTCTCTCCGTCGAGCTTGGTCTGCACCATGACCCGACTACTCAGTTCGTGCCTGGCACAGAGCAACGCATTTTCACCGAAGAAGAAGCACAGCAACGCATCCGTCTCTGGGCTTGTGTCCTCGTGCACGACCGCGGCACATCCATCCTCCTTGGTCGCCCCCTTGCGATCTCCACCTCTGATTCTAATACTCCTCATCCCCTTCGCCGACTCAATAAGGGTATGGTGGATTTCTCGGAGCACTTCGAACTTTCGCAGCCTGTGGTCGACATCCAAGCCGATATTATCAACTCCCTATATGCCCCAACAAGGCAAGCAGGGGATACCATCATGCGAAACGCGACCAGGATCATCAAGAGTATGACCGAATTCAGACGCAGCCTCCCATCTGAGTATCATTATTATTTTACTGGAACTCAGAGTTGGCCTTTCGAGGAACGAGTAAAACTGGTCGAGGATATCACGGAAGATCGCGGCCTTACTCTCTTAAAGATTGGTATTGCCCGGATCCTCATGTTGCGGGCTCTTTTCAGTTCCAAAGAACTGACGTATTCGCAGAAGCATAAGGCTCTTATTGATGGTAAGGTTCTTTACTCTTCCTTTCGTATCTTTCTTAACCCTTCTTCTCAGCTATCATCACGTCGCACAACATCATAGTCATTCACCATCGACTTATCCGATTCCCAGACATCGCTTTCTTCACATCTCCTATCCCACTCCATATTGCTGCGATGGTGATTCTTTACGGTCACATCTCTAAGGTAGACTGCCTACGCTCAGAGGTTGCCTTAGAAGACGTATGGATGGCCCTCGACATGATCCCTCGCTTCCGCTGGCGCTGGGAGCGTAAAGATGCTAATGGTGGTCACCCGCTTATAGCCAAACTTGTCGAGCACGTCATGGGCGTAAATCTACATGCTGAGAACCCAAAGACGGGCCAGCCTCCAGTCCTCATGTGTGAGCCCGATTGGGACGAACCTATGTCGCCCATACCGAAATCGCAAATCAATACACCAGTCTTGTCTACTCAACCCAGCCAGTATCTGCCTCCAGGTGGTCCCGCTTATGGACCACCACCACGCGTACACAACGGTGTGATCAACCGATCAAATAGCGGAGGATCGACTCCTTCTGACAAAGCTCTTGCAGAAGTACCCCAAGCTCTCTTCTATCCCTTCTTCCCAGAAGCAAACGTCCCTCCTATGCCGTCACAACAGATTCACAGTCCAACCAATGGTGGGCCAGCCCCTCAGGACTACAGCCAATTGCTCAGAGACGTTGCAGCTGCTCAAAACGGATACAATGGCCAACCGCCTGAATCATACCTTTCCGAAGAGAAAGACGGTGTCCATGGGACTCCACAGCAGCCGTGGGTGGTGCGGTCGTCGATGCGCTAGTTCTTGAGCCCCTTTGCAACAGTATATTTTCCCTTCTTCGTTGTTATATACTTCAGGACCGTAATGCCCATTCTGGAATCAAATCCCTTTAGGTATTGTAGCTTTGGTCGGCCTGTGTACATAGGTCTTTTTGGTATTTACTTCCTAACGTCCCGCCAGATCCCCGGTCGTATATTGAGCATGCAAATTGCGTTAAGCTCCTTCCATTGATTATGAACTATTATGTAGCTTTTATTCACGGCCCCCAAGCTGTCTTGACTCATTCTGTAAATTCATTCCGTTGACTAAATCGGCTGGCATTGGAACCGGCAATAATATTAAACAGTCAACCACACCTAGCTAGTTTACTTTCTTTTGAGAACGATAGGTATCACAATACTGAGACACCCATCATCGTCTTTCCTACGAGCTTGCCTAATGGCGCGAGTGGCACCTTCCTCGAAGGGAGAGGCACACTCGACGTCTGGAAGATCGACTGCCTTGGTTGAGAAGATAAGCTTGAGAAAGCTGACATCGTCCTTCTGGTCATCCGGAATGTAGAAGTCGAAGGCATTGGCACCTCCATCTCCATAACCAATCTTTAGGGACTGCTTCGAACGCAGTGGCGCATCGACTACGAACTGACCTGCCACATGAGTGCCTAGCCCATAATATGATTCTATCGTACACCGATTAGATTAGAGCCACCTTGAAGGGTACCGTACTCACTGATGGACAGTGCGCTATTGTCAAAGTAGAAGACATGTGGATACATGTTCCGGGGGGTGTTGTTGACCATGTTAATCCCGTAGACTCGCTCGTCTTCTTCGTCCACCTCGAGGTACACGACCCTCTCCTTTCTTGTTAACAAATTAGGCCCGATAGCGGTACGATCGCTGAAGGCATTTTCCGCTTCTTTGAGTTGCAAGAACTGGATTCCCACCTCGTCTTCCAAGTTGGACTTGGGGAAGTCGAGGTGGTAGAAGTAATGTGCAGCAGTGCTAAGGACCCGGACAGCGTTATCAAAATCTGCCGGAACCCTGTGGCCAAGGTGCCCCAAACCGTGTCGAGTGACTCGTTCGTCCAGGATGTTGAATGAGAATTGCCCATCGGAATCGTCCGGCTCGAACAGGACCTCGAACTGTGCGTTGATCCTTTCTTGAACCAATGTGAAGTTGATTTGGTTTTGAACGGTGCGTAGATGGACCAAAGCATCGAAAACTGGCAAAAGGTGGTTATCCAATGCAACGAATAGCTTTGGTTCATCCAGGGTCCCACGCTTCACTTGCAAGGCTAAAAGCTCGGTTGGAAGTCTCAGTCCTTGAACTTTATGTTCCAAAATAGTCTTGAAATCGGTGACCTTTGTGGCAGTCATCTTGCTCAACGGAGCTGTATTCAAAATGGTCGACCCATCGAACCCAGAGTAGATATCGAATTCGGCATCGACAGCTAAACCGTTGACCGAGCCGACTTCGAGGACGTATTGGTTGGGGCTTTCGCCTTTGTGGGCCTTGTAGAGATGACGGATACGAGAGGGTGCTTTTCCATCAAAGAGGCGCCGATGTCGGTTATTGCCTTCGCATTGAGGATTCTGCCTATAATGGTAGTTCATGTGAGCTTGGATACAGCCTCTTTGTAATCTCGAAACTCACCCCTTAATGTCCTTCAGGCGTTCCATCACTTCAGAGTAGGTCAATTCTTCAGGAGGAGTGGACCCCAATAGCGACAATAAGGCAGTGGTGAATTGACCTCGTCCTTGGGACTCTCTTGCAAGCTCTGAATCACTGCAGGCAGCAAGCAGCACATGCGTGTCGAGAGCACCGCGCAGGAAATTATTCGCTGGCCGCATTGCTCGGGTCAATTGAATCACCTCATGATCAAGGCTATCTGGAAGTCTATAAAACTCGTCGATTTCTGCCCCGCGAGTCAAGAACTCTCCGTCGTCACGACACCCGCCACCTGAGTGACAACAGTCGAATATAACGGTCTGTGCCGCATTAAGCAAAAGAATGTGTACGATAAAAGCTACTCACAATGTTATCGCCTTTCGCTTCGTGTATTTGAGCAAGTAAATTGCCGATGGTCTTGTCGGGTATAGGATGGACATCGACTTCGTTGCAGTCTCGAGGCACGATGGACTGAATCTTTCTCCCTTCAGCACCATCCAGTATCTCAGCCCCATGCCCAGCGTAAAAGATTAGGATAGCATCATCTCGTTGGATCTCGGCGTTATCTTTGAGACCGAGGAACGCTTTGATGATTGCATTTCTTGACGCCGCTTGGTCCAGCAAGACGGTGATTCGATTATCGGGAACATGGAGAACTGTCTTCACGTATTCCTCCATGGCCATGGCGTCAGCGCAAGCGCCACGTAGTTTCGTGCCTTTCACGTAGTCGTTGATTCCAATGATCAACGCGAAGAGACGAGGCTCAAAGCTAATGCCAACAGTCAGTGCAAGAGCAAGTACGCCCGAGGGATGGTTACTCACGGCTTGATTGGAACAACATGTTCCAATGCCGTCCTGGTGGGTCGGGATTAATTATTAGAGTCAAGAAGATTATAAGCTGAAATGAAGCATACTCCACAAGTTGACTCCTATGAGATGACTCGTCAACATTGAAACGCAAGTCAAGATGAAAACCCTACGAACCCTCTTACCAAATCCCTCTTCCTGTTACGCTCACTCAGCGGAACGCTTGAGAGGCACAAGGATTAGTTATCAAACACACCAGCCAACGGTGTAACTTACAGATCCAAGTATTTCAACAAGTCTATAGGGTTGTCGACAAACTTGTTATCAAGCCAAGGAAGTGTGACACCAGGTTTTTTCTGTTCGATTGTGGGCAGATCAACGTGAATGGACAAGGAGGTCTCAGAGGCAGTTTTGTTGACTTCTAGGGCACTCGGTGGTGGTGTAGGCGAGCAGACAGTCGGTCGCTCGGTAACGTACTTCTTGACTTCCAACCTAGCAGGCGTGATGAGCCAACGTCTCGCTAAATTTACGAATGATAGGATTTACTTTATCTATGGTAAGGTGAGAACCGAAGCAGCGGAGTTATTCAAGCAGTAAAAACTAACCTTAACCAATGCATCTTTGAGTTCCACCTCGCTACGACGTAGAGCTTCCTCCACATGGCTGGAATATACTAGAATGAGAATCGCTCGTGAGATTTGGCGCCAGGTCAAGAAAGGAGGCCTCGCTCACGCCACTGCAACAAATGCGCATTGTAGTTCGAAAACGACTGGAGTCGAAGTTGTATGGCCTGCAGAGTGCTACCAAAAAACATCCATTGGCCTCTATTCACTCAGAAAATGAGTTATGGGACACCTACGGCAATAGTTGTTTCGTTATTGCGTCAATCTCCGCAGGCTGTAATTTCGTCGAGTTGATTACTTGCAGGACCTCCCTGCATCGGTTTGAAAGCTCCTTCGCTTTGTCCTATACCAATTCTTAGACAAACCCACATATAATGGCCAAAAATAAAAACCTACTTGATGTATCGTGAAATCGTTACACAACTTCCCGATGGTCCTGATATGCTCAGGAACAGCCTTCTGCAGCGAGTCCAATCCCAGATGCCCTTTGACGAGAGTCTCCAGCATTTGTAATTTGTGAGTTAGGGAGAAACGAAGTGGGGACTATGGTACGTCGAGACGCGTATAAGAACGCGTTCTACTGTGATCTTCGACCGCGTTTGGGCAAGGGGTAATTGCACATTGACATCCCGCCTCATTGCAGAGGCGTGTACATCTCCAGGTAAGGCGCCTGTTTTGCTAATAGCCTTGCTTCAGAGTATCCGCAGACGTTTGCGAAGAGGATACAGATGCCACACAGATCTGACGTCTGTCAGTGTGAAAACCGATCGTTGGTCCTCGTGGTTGAGCATCCATCCACCCAGAATAGCATCGACGTCAGGATGAATTGTATAGCAAGCCATGACAGCTCAACCGCATTCAGTGATATGTGGATAAGGGGTCGAGTTCCGAAATGTTTGGGGCCTTTTGACAAGTTTCAACCTTCGAAGCCCTCCACCAGGACATTGTCGCAGTAAGTCAAAGCGCACAAGTTCCGACCTCTGCAGTGCCCATCTGATAAACTGCAAGCCAATTATAGAAGACCTGGCTGCGCTCACCTGTGATAATCAGTGACATAAAGCCATGCGTGAAGGCTTAAGACAAGGTGTGGTGAGAACGTTTAGCAGCTACATCCTGCTTGCCCCGGGTTTTGATCCCGCCGCACCCGGAGCGCGCGTTGAAATCCAGTTATCACATCAGACTTCATGCAGAAGGTCCCAGGAACCAAGAAGCCAGATTGAAGATATAGCACCTAAAATTGAACAAGATTCTAATGTTCAGCATGGTACAAAACCTAATACATAATTTACAACAAGATAATCCTTGCGTAGTACAGCGCCCAGTACCTG
>Ga0247741_1001439_pt1 | contig 13197 bp, 15 predicted proteins | sample UWRJL213509R2_FD_180945 | JGI IMG/M metagenome (GOLD analysis project Ga0247741, IMG submission 180945) | Plant litter microbial communities from Arlington Agricultural Research Station in Wisconsin, United States - UWRJ-L213-509R-2 | ecosystem: Environmental > Terrestrial > Plant litter >... | reverse complement strand
GGCGCAGGAGCCGCAGCTCGACCCGACCAAGAACGTCATCGACAACGTCAAGGACGGGGTTCGCCCCGTTGCCGACCTGGTCGATCGCTTCAATGCGATCTCGGCCGAGATGGGTGATCCCAAGGACGACACCGATTTCGACGCGCTGATGGAGGAGATGGGTGATCTCCAGGCCAAGATCGACGCGGTCGATGGCTGGAGCCTCGACAACCAGCTCGAGATCGCGATGGAGGCCCTGCGCTGCCCGCCCGGCGACAGTCCGGTCACAAATCTTTCGGGCGGCGAGAAGCGTCGTGTCGCACTCTGCAAGCTGCTGCTTGAAAAGCCGCAGATCCTGCTGCTCGACGAACCGACCAACCATCTCGACGCGGAGAGCGTCCAGTGGCTCGAAAACTACCTCAAGGAATATACCGGCAACGTCATCCTCGTGACGCATGACCGCTACTTCCTCGACAATGTCGTGAACTGGGTGCTCGAGCTCGATCGCGGCCGCTACTACACGTACGAGTCCAACTATTCGGGCTACCTCGAAAAGAAGGTGAAGCGGCTCGAGCAGGAAGAGCGCGAGGAGCAGGGCAAGGCCAAGGCGATCGCCGATGAACTGGCCTGGATGCGGCAGACTCCCAAGGCTCGCCAGACCAAGTCCAAGGCGCGTATCCGCGCGTTCGACGAGCTGATGGAGAAGCAGGAGAACCGCTCGGTCGGCAAGGCGCAGATCCTGATCCAGCTGCCCGAACGGCTCGGTGGCAAGGTGATCGAGGCCAAGGGGCTGACCAAGGCTTATGGCGACAAATTGCTGTTCGAGAATCTCGATTTCGTGCTGCCGCCCGGTGGCATCGTCGGGGTGATCGGGCCGAACGGCGCCGGCAAGTCGACCTTGTTCAAGCTGATCACCGGCCAGGAACAGCCGGACGGCGGCACGATCGAGGTCGGCCAGACGGTCAAGCTCGGTTATGTCGACCAGAGCCGTGACGATCTCGACCCCAACAAGAATGTCTGGGAAGAGATTTCCGACAAGCTCGAGGTCTTCCGCTTCGGCAAGCAGGAGCTCGGCACGCGGGCCTATGTCGGCGCGTTCAACTTTAAGGGCCAGGACCAGCAGAAGAAGGTCGGCCAGCTGTCGGGCGGTGAGCGCAACCGAGTCCATCTCGCCAAGATGCTGAAGGAGGGTGGCAACGTCCTGCTGCTCGACGAGCCGACCAACGATCTCGACGTCGAGACTCTGCGCGCGCTCGAAGAGGCGCTGGAGAGCTTCGCTGGCTGCGCCGTGGTGATCAGCCATGATCGCTTCTTCCTCGATCGCCTCGCGACTCATATCCTCGCGTTCGAGGGCGACAGCCATGTCGAGTGGTTCGAGGGCAATTTCGAGAGCTACGAAGCGGACAAGCGCCGTCGCCTGGGCGATGCGGCCGATCGGCCGACCCGGTTGGCCTATAAGAAGCTGACGCGGTAATGCGCGGCGGCGACGACGAAGCTCGCTCGCCGAAATACGCGCATATCGAACGGGAACGACGCTTCCTCGTGGATGGTGCAAGCCGGCCGGACCTGGCCGGCTTGCCGTTCGTGCGGATCGAGGACCGCTATATCGCTACCACCCGGCTGCGATTGCGCCGCGTGTCCGACAGCGCAACCGGACGGGTCGTGCTCAAGTTGACCAAGAAATATGAGGCCGCCGACGCGCTCGCGCGCCCGATAGTGACCGCCTATCTCAGCGAAGCGGAATATGATGTGTTCGCGACGTTGCCTGCCCGGACCCTGAGCAAGCGGCGCTATCCGATAACGACGCCGCAAGGTGAGTTCGGCATCGACCTGTTCGAGGGGGCGCTTGAGGGGCTGGAGCTGGCCGAAATCGAGCTGGCGGACGATGTTGCGCTCAGAACCCTGGTTGTGCCTTCCTGGGCCATCGCAGACGTAAGCGATGACTGCCGGTATAATGGCGACCAACTCGCGCAGTTGGACGAGGTGGCGACGCTCCTCGCGGATTCTAGAGGGTAAACCGCTTGGTGAAACCCTTGGGCGGGCGCTCGCTGTCGGCATGAGCTTCGATATGCTCGACCCGGGCGAGGGGCGGGCCCTCGCGGCATTTGTCGATCAGGGCGGTCGATGCATCGCTGTTGCCAATGATCAGCACCTCGACACGCCCGTCGGTGCGGTTCCGCACCCAGCCGATCAGGCCGAGCGCTTTGCCATGGCGAACCACCCAGTCGCGGAAACCCACGCCCTGGACCTTGCCGGATATGAAGACGCGTTGAGCGGTGTCGGTCATAGGCTCATTCCCTGATGGTGGCGCCGGTCGGGCCACATATACTGATCGTCCCGACTCTTGCCGCCCTCTCGACCCAGCGCCCGGAGAGCGATAGGCCGGTACCGAGATGAGCGACCCGCACGCCCCCTTCGTCACCCGCTGCTTCGAGCTTGCGGCGCAAGGCGCGTCTGAAGGTGGTCTGCCGATCGGATCGGTTCTGGTCCATGACGGGCGGATCCTAGGCGAAGGTTATAACCGGCGCGTCCAGCAGGGCGATCCGATCGCGCATGGCGAGATGGACTGCCTGCGCAATGCCGGCCGCCGAGCACATTATCGCGACACGATCCTCTATACCTCGCTCAGCCCGTGCATGATGTGCGCCGGCACGATCGTACAATTCGGCATCCCTCATGTCGTGATCGCCGAAAACCGGAATTTCGGCGGCAACGAGGGTTTCCTGCGTGAGCGGGGCGTACGCGTGGAGCTGGCCGACGATCCGCGCTGTATCGCGTTGATGGCGCGCTTCATCGCTGATCATCCGGCGCTATGGAACGAGGATATCGCCGAAGGCTAAGCGCCTCGGCTAGGCCTGAATCCCGAGGCGTTTGTTGAAGCCCTTGAGGTGTACCTCGCCAACCGCCTGCACCTGCACGTCGTCGACGCGGGCGAGTTGCGGACCCTCGCGACAGGCCTCGACCAACGCGTCCAGCGCCTGACCCTCGCCCGATGCCATGATCTCGATCCGGCCGTCCTGGACGTTGCGGATCCACCCGGTCACGCCCAGCGCATTGGCCGTCCAGATGGCCCAGTTGCGATAGCCGACGCCCTGGACCTTGCCGCTGACCATCATTCTCTGTGTCGCGCCCATTTGCTTGTTCTCGCTCTACACGACCGTGCGACCCCCGCCCGGCCAGAAGCAAACCCTAACAGCGACCGATCCGGCCAAAAGACGCACGTCGCGGGATTCGCCGTGATTCCGGCAGCTTCCGGCGTGAGATGACTGATTTTCGAGACGGTTAGCCAGCGCTCCTTACATGTCGGGGCTCGCGTCTTGCGCAATCGGGCACGTGGTGTATTGCTCGGACAATACGGATCGGCCGGGGGAACGCAATCATGATTCTCGCATCCTTGCTGGCGATCGCCGCGCTGCCGGACGGCGGAAGGCTCACCGCCGGTACCACCTGCTATGCAATCATGCGGGACGCCTCAGTAATCGGCGCGACGTGGCAAAGCGTTCGCCCGATCGAGGTGGCGGGGGAGGCGGCATGGGACGTCGTCGTACATCAGCGTGTCGGCGATGCCTTCGATCTGCGCGATCATTTCGTGCTGGCGCGCAAGGATCTGCGGCCGCTCGCCTTCGACAGCCGCAAGTTGGGCAAGGAGCATGTCACGCTTCGCTACGCCAATGGCCGGATTGCCGGGTCGCGGGTGGAGAAGGGCGTCGCGGTGCCGGTCGACCTCGCCGCGCCCAACCCAGTGTGGGAGGGCAATCTCTGGGGCCTGACTTTCGGCGCACTGCCGCTGGCGGACGGCGGCGAGTATAGTCTGCCCTTCTACCAATATGACAAGGGCTTCGGGACCTTCACCTTGAAGGTGACGGGCAGTGAGACGGTAGAGACATCGGAGGGCAGGGTCGATGCCTGGACGGTCGATGTCGGCACCGGTTCGGATCGGCGCGTAACCTATCTCATCGGCAAGGTGGACGGTGCCGAACTCGGCACTCGGGCGCCGGGCTTTGCCACGCGCCTTGGCGGCGATTGCACGGGGCTGGAATAGCATGATCCTCGCAACGATCATGGCGGCTGCGCTCGCGGCGCAGGCCAGCCCAGCATCCACCGCGCCGCGGGAGAAGGCGGCGCCGGTAACGGCGCCTGCGGACTTCACCGCCCATACCGCCGCCTTCACGGCATTTTTCGACGAGACCGCGACGATGCCGGAGGCGGAACGTGTCCGGCTGTTCCGCAAGCGCTTCAACACGCTGTTTCCCGGCTTCTATCAGCCCAATGGACGCACCGAGGCGCAATATGATGCCGCTGTCGCTGCAGCGCTGACTGGTTTTCCGGCCATTCGCTCGAAATATACTGCTGCCTCCAACGCCTTCGCCCAGGCCTTTACGACGGGCCAGGCGCGCTTCATCAAGACCTTCCCCGACTACAAGCTCAACATGCCGGTCTATCTGGTCCACTCGCTCGGCCAGATGGACGGCGGATCACGCACCATAAACGGGCGCAACGTGATGATCTTCGGCGCCGATGTGATCGCGAAGATCCATGACGAGACGACGATCGCGCCGTTCCTCGATCACGAACTCTTCCATCTCTATCACGCCACCTGGTTTCCCGATTGCGACGCGCTGTGGTGTTCGCTGTGGCAGGAAGGGATGGCAGTGTATGTCGCCTCGCGGATGAACCCGGGGGCGAGCGAGCGCCAGCTCCTGCTCGATATTCCGCAACCGCTGCCGGCCGCCGTCAATCCCCGGCTCGGTGAGGCGATGTGCCTGGCACGCGCCAAGTTCGATTCCACCGAGCAGGCCGATTATGCGCCGTTCTTCTTCGGCCGCCCGAGCGCCGGTCCGTTTCCGGCGCGTTTCGGTTATTATCTCGGCTACCTGCTGGCCGGAAAGGTCGGCACGAGCATGACGCTGATGGAGATGGCCCATATGCCGCCGGCCAAGGTCAGGCCGTTGCTCGAAAATGCACTAGCCGAGTACGGGGCATGCCCCGCGCCCGGCAAGGGCTGATCACGCCTTCTTTCGAGCCGCGTCCGCGCTCCATACACCACCGCCGGCGGCGGCGAGGTACAGGAAGATGAAGCAGTAGAGCATCGCTGCCTCACCGCCATTGGCGGCCGGGAAGAAGCCTTGCGGGGCGTGAGCGATGAAATAGGCGACCGCCGACATGCCGGAAAGGATGAACGCGACGGGGCAGGTGAAGAGCCCGATCACGATCAAGCCGCCGCCCACCAGCTCAAGTATCCCCGCTGTGGTCAGCAAGGGATTGAGCGGCATGGGGAAGGGCGGGAAGCCGAAGAATTTCGAAACCCCGTGCTGCAGGAAGCCCAGGCCGGTGACGATGCGCAGGATGCTGAGAAGCTGGGATGACCAGGTCGCGGGGATCGGCATGACGGTTCCTCTCTGATCGTTTCGATGCGCGATGGTTTCACGACCGGCAGGTGCCGTCAATTGCCCCCGGAAACGTTAGCCTGCCGGGTAGGCGATGGCGATGACCTCATATTCCTTCTCGCCGGCCGGGAGCGTGACGCGCCGCAGGTCGCCGATGGCGGCGCCGCGCAGCGCACGGGCGAGCGGGGCACTCCAGCCGATGCGTCCAGCGCCGGCGTCGGTCTCGTCGTCGCCGACCAGGGTGAGGACGCGTTCCGTGTCATGCTCGTCGGCGATGGTAACGGTCGCGCCGAACCATATGCGCGCCCGGTCCGGTTGTGCGGCGGGATCGATCACCACCGCGGCCTTCATGCGTTTGGCCAGCCAGCCGAGCCTGCGGTCGATCTCGCGCAGCCGTTTGCGGCCATAGATGTAATCGCCATTTTCGGAGCGGTCGCCATTGCCCGCGGCCCAGGAGATGACGTCGACCAGCTTGGGACGCTCGTCGCCGAGCAGCGCGCGATATTCCGTGCTGAGCGCGGTGTAACCTGCCGGGGTTATATAATTGGGGCGGTCCATGACCGACCAGTAGCGCCGACATAGCCTGCGCGGAAGGCGCAGCTGGCCCGGATGTCAGCCCGGTATGGTCTTTCCGAGATACCAGCTGATCCGCTTCGCACCGCTGGAGCGCGAGCGCGACGGGTTCATCAGGTCGTAGACGACCGCGTTCTCCAGAACGCGCTGGACGTAATTCTTGGTCTCATAGATCGGGATCGCCTCGATCCAGTCGATCGTGTCGACGCCGGGCGTGCGCGGATCGCCATTGGCGCGCAGCCATTTGTTCACATTGCCGGGGCCGGCATTATACGCCGCGACCGCCAGCGGATAACTGCCATAGAGCCGGTACATGCGCTCGAAATAGCTCGAGCCGAGCATGATGTTGTAATCCGTGTCGTTGGTCAGCGAGCCGGGGTCATAGGACATGCCGAGCTTCCCGGCCGTCTCTCGCGCGGTGCCTGGCATGAGCTGCATCAGCCCGCGCGCGCCGGCATGGCTGACGGCGGCACGATCGAACTGGCTCTCCTGCCGCGCGATGGCATGGATCATCGTCCAGCTGTCCTGGCTCGACGCCGGCACGCGGACATTGGGGAAGCCGACCGTGCTGTATTCGCTGAGCCCGTTCTGCAGGGCGCTGCGGCCGACCATGACGCCCAGATCGGGCCGACCGAGGCTGCGTGACAGCTCCGTGGCGAGCACATGGTCGCTGTCTGTCTTGGCATCGAGCGCAATCTGCCGGACAAAGGCCGTCTGGTCCTGCCAAGCGCTGACCGTGCCGAGATACTGCGCGGCACGCACCGTCTCGCTGTTATAGAAGGTGGCGCGGATCTGAGGATCGACCGGCTTCATCAACGGATCGCCCGGTGGAGTCAGCGCTATACCCAGGCGTTCGGTCGCGAGCTGGCCGTAGAACAGGTCACGGAAGCCGGCAGCGCGTGCGTAATAGCCATTGGCTTCCTCGCGGCGTCCGGCGGCCTCGGCGGCGCGGCCGGCCCAGTAAAAGCCCTTGGATTGAGTCGTCGGGGTCTTCGAGGCACCGGCGTAACGGGTGAACATGCCGATGGCGTCGGCAGGCCGCCCGAGCTGCTTCATGGCGGTCTGCCCCGCGAGCCAGGCCAGGCTCGTATAATCGTCGCGTTCGCCATAAGGCTGTTCGCTGACGTCGGTGCCGGCCGGATAGGCATCGTCAAGCCGGCGCGCGATATCGAAGGCAGAGGAATATTGCGCATCGGCAGCGGCGCCGCGCGCGTTGGTCAGCAGCGTCTCGAACCATTTCTCCGGATTGGCCGGGCGCGAGCTGAGCGTGGCACGCTGGGCGAGCAGGGTGCGGGCACTTGGCGTGGCGTTGTTGGTGCGGAACCAGGCAGCACGATCCGCCAGATAGCCAGGATCGGTGGCGCCAGCCGCGCTCGCCGCCGAGGCGAGCTCGGCTGCATTGGGCGCGTTGTTGCGAAGCGCCAGCCGCGCCTCGAACAACGATCGCTTGGAAGGGCTCACCAAGGCAAGCTGGCGCTGGGCGGACTGAGTCGAGCCCTGCCACAACAGCATGTCCATCCGAGCGTCATGGTCGGCCGGCGTGAAGGCACCGGAGAAGCTCGCCATCAGCTTCGCCTCGTCCAGCGCGGAGAGCGACCCGGACACCCAGGCCTTTCTTGCGGCAAGGTTCGCTTCGTCGCGCGCGCCGGTCGCCGCCAGCGCCTCGGCGAAGCGAGTCTTGCCCGCGCCGGTGAGCGGGGCGTAGCGCCGGAAATAGTTGACGGCGGTGCCCGGCGACCAGTTGCTGACCGCCATCGCATTCTCGGCGTTGCGCCGCATCGCCATTTCGCCCGGCCAGCCGGGATGGGCAATCAGGAAGCGCGCATAGGTCTCGAACGGATAGCTCGCGCTATCCCGAAGCGATTTCCATTCAGTGATCGTCGCGGAGAGCGCGCTGTTGGCGGCGGCGGAGCCCTCCAGCACCTGCTGCGCCCGGCCCCAGCCCAGTTGGTCCTGTGCCACACCAGAGGTGACCGCGAGGCCAGAAACGCCAGCGAATAGCAGTCCCGACTTGATCAATGACGGTATCATATGGACAGGATATGGTAGCCGACCTTATTTGTCGCTGAACAAATTACGAAAATGCGACGGAATCACCGTCACGCAGGAGCAAACCAACCATGTTTTCGGGTTCGATCCCGGCGCTCGTCACGCCGTTCGAGGATGACGGCGCGTTCGCCGAGGGCGCATATCGCGATTTCATCGACTGGCAGATCACCGAGGGATCGTCCGCCCTGGTGCCGTGCGGCACCACCGGCGAAGCGGCGACCATGTCGGCCGAGGAGCATTTCCATGCCGTGCGCGTCTGCGTCGAGCAGGCGGCGGGCCGGGTGCCGGTCATCGCCGGCGCGGGCTCCAACGACACGCGGGTCGCGATCCAGAACATCAAGGCGTCGAAGGAGGCCGGCGCGGACGCGGCGCTCATGGTGCCGCCTTATTACAACCGCCCCAATCAGGAAGGGATCTTCCGGCATTTCGAGGCCGTGGCGAACAGCTGCGACCTGCCGATCATATTGTACAATGTGCCAGGCCGCACCGTGACCGACATTGCGGTCGAGACGATGGGCCGTATCGCGAGGGCCTTTCCGACCGTGGTCGGCGTCAAGGATGCGACCGGGATCATCCAGCGCGTCTCCGCCCAGCGCGACGCCTGCGGGCCGGATTTCTGCCAGATCTCGGGCAATGACGATATGGCGCTCGCCTTTAACGCGACCGGGGGCAGGGGCTGTATCTCGGTCACCGCGAATGTCGCTCCCCGGCTGTGCGCCGATTTCCAGGCGGCCTGCCAGGCGGGCGATTACGCCCGGGCGCTGGAGCTTCAGGATCGGCTGTTCCAACTGCATGTGTCGCTGTTCACCGACGCGTCGCCGGGGCCCGTCAAATATGCGCTCAGCCGCGTGCGCTCAGGCTTTCCGGAGGCGCTGCGCCTGCCGATGACCTGGCCGGGGGAGGCGAGCCAGCGGGCTGTCGATGCAGGATTGGCGCGCGCCGGACTGGCGTAGGGCTCGCCTCGCCGTCGCCGCGGGTCATGTAATTCGGCTCGTCGCCAAAGGGTTCCGGTTCGCCGTAAAAATATTCCCGTTCATACACTGGAAACATTTGGACCTCGTGCGCATTTTTACGTCAAGTGCAACGAACACGAGCGAACAGGCCATGAAATCCGTCGTCCCAATTGTCCTCGCCCTGATCCCGCTTTTTGCGGTTGTTGGAGCGTGCGTCGCTGCGCCGTGATGCCGCTCTGACCTTCACCGATTGACGGCGAGACAAAGAAAAAGGCCGCCCGGATCACTCCGGACGGCCCTTTTTCTTTGCGAACCTTGCGGTCGATCAGCCCTGGGCTGGCTCGTCCGCTGCCGGCTCGGCCTGGACTTCGGCGGTCGCGCCCGGCTCTGCGTTCGGATCATAATCCTCGACAAAGCCCGCTTCGTCCTTTTCGAACATCGCCGTCATCACGTCGACGCCCTTTGCCTGCATCTCGGCCTCTTCAGGCGAGCGTGCGACATTGACCTTGATGGTCACGGCGACTTCGGCGTGCAGCGAGACCTTGACGTCGTAGACGCCGATGGCCTTGATCGGCTTGTTCAGCACGATCGCCGACTTCGGCACCTTATGGCCTTCGCTCTCGAGCAGTTCGAGCAGATCGCGCACCGCGACCGAACCATAAAGCTGGCCGGTGTTGGACGACTGGCGGATCAGCGTCAGCGTGATGCCGTCGATCGTCTTCGCTTCGGTCTCGGCTTCGCCGCGACGTGCGGCGTTGTCGGCCACGATCTTCTCGCGGTTCTTCTCGAACACCTTGCGGTTGGCTTCGTTCGAGCGAAGCGCCTTCTTGTTCGGCAGCAGGAAGTTACGGGCGAAACCGTCCTTCACCTTCACCACGTCGCCGATGTTGCCGAGCTTTTCGACTCGTTCCAGCAGGATCACATCCATGAGTCCGGCTCCTTACTTAACGATGTAGGGCAGCAGGCCCAGATGACGGGCGCGCTTGATCGCCTGGGCGAGTTCGCGCTGCTTCTTGCCGCTCACCGAGGTGATGCGGCTTGGGACGATCTTGCCACGCTCGGACACGAAGCCCTGCAGCAACCGGACGTCCTTATAGTCGATCCGGGGGGCATCCTTGGCGGAAAACGGGCAGCTCTTGCGGCGGCGGAAAAATGGGCGTGCCATTGTCTATATGCTCCTTATTCGCCGTCGAAGTCGCGACGCGGGCGCTCAGGCCGGTCACCACGGTCCGGGCGGTCGCCACGGCCCTCGCGGTCACCACGACGCTCACGGTCACGGTCGCTCTTGCGCATCATCACCGTGGGGCCCTCTTCGAGGGCATCGACCTTGACGGTCATGTAGCGGATGATGTCTTCGTTGATCTGGGTCTGGCGCTCCAGCTCGGCGACAACACCGGCCGGTGCGTCGATTTCGAGCATCACGTAATGCGCCTTGCGGTTCTTCGCGATCTTGTACGCGAGGCTGCGCAGGCCCCAGGACTCGGTCTTCACGACCTTGCCCTTGTTGTCTTCGATGATCTTGGTGGCGGCTTCCGCCAGCGTGTCCACCTGCGCCTGAGCCAGATCCTGGCGCGCAAGGAACACGTGCTCGTATAGAGCCATGCTGCTTTCTCTTCTCTTGGCCGATCGCTGACGTACGCACCATGCGCAACGCCCCTCCGGCTATCGTCTCTCAATGCAACCGGGGCGGAAAGCTGGCGCTTCCCACCCCGATGGCGGTCCCTTAGCGGAAATCGAGCGAAAGGCAAGCCTTCCGCCCGATCCTTTTGGTGTTTAGCGGAGCGCGCCGGCCAGAATGGCGGCGATCACGCCGGTTGAGATGCCGACCAGCAGCGCGTCATTGCCCGACTGGACATAATGATAGCCGCGCGGCGGGGCTTTCAGATGGCGGCCACGATAATCATTGACCACGCGGTAGTTGCGAGCCTGACGATAATTGAAGCGCTCGCCCTTGCGCCAGTTGCTGCGATAGCTGTTTTGGTTGCCGTTACGATAGTCGGGCCGATTGGTGCGAACATCGCGCTGGATCACCACGGTCTTGCCGGGCTGGTGACGAACGATCGTGTCATGGCGCTGCTGGGTCTGGCGCTGTGGCTGATACTGGCCGGCCGAAGCGGCAGTTGCGGCAAGGGGGCTTGCAACCATCGAGACGGCGATCGCGCTTAGGATGAACTTCTTCATGATACTCACTCCTCGGTGTCGTTAGGCGCCTCGTCCGGCGTCCACACCTATCTAGGAGGCGGTTGTCGCAGGCCCGTGCCGATAAGGGGGCGAAATGGTCGCCATTTGTCGCCGCTTGCTTAAGTCCGTTCAGCTTTCTAGTCCGACCCGCCTGATCTCACAGGAGCCGTCCCATGCGTGCATTCATCTTTCCCGGACAGGGCAGCCAGGCCGTCGGCATGGGGCGCGCCCTCGCCGAAGCCAGCGCCGTCGCCCGTGCGGTGTTCGAGGAAGTTGACGAGGCACTCGGCCAACACCTCTTCAAGCTGATGAGCGAAGGGCCCGAGGATGAGCTGCAGCTGACCGAGAATGCCCAGCCGGCGATCATGGCCAACGCCATCGCCACGCTGTGCGTGCTCGAGAAGGAAGGCGGCATTCGCCTGGCCGATAAGGCTGATTACGTCGCCGGTCATTCGCTTGGAGAATATAGCGCCTTGTGCGCGGCGGGGGCGATCGACCTGCCGACGACGGCCCTGCTGCTCAAACACCGCGGCCTGGCGATGCAGGCAGCGGTGCCGGTTGGCATCGGCGCGATGGCGGCCCTGCTCGGAGCGGACCTGGAGAAGGCGCGGATCATCGCCAATGCGGCGGCCGAGGGCGAGGTGTGCACTGTCGCGAACGACAATGATCCGTCGCAGGTGGTGATCTCGGGCCATCGCGGCGCGATCGAGCGCGCGGTCGCCATCGCCAAGGAATATGGCGCCAAGCGTGCGGTGCTGCTGCCGGTGTCGGCGCCTTTCCACTGCCCCCTGATGCAGCCGGCGGCCGACGCCATGGAAAAGGCGCTGGCCGAGGCGCGGATCGATTCGCCGCTGGTACCGGTCTTCGCCAACGTCACCGCGACGGCGGTCGGCGATGTCGACTCGATCCGGCGGCTGCTGGTCGAGCAGGTGACGGGCATGGTGCGCTGGCGGGAATCGGTGCTGGCGATGTCGGACATCGGCGTGGAGCGCTTCATCGAGTTCGGCGGCAAGGTACTGGCACCGATGGTCAAGCGCATCGCGGCGGATGTCGATACGTCGAGCGTCATCACGATGGACGATATCGAAACGCTGGCGAGGACGCTGTAATTCTTCCTAGACTAGCGAATAGCAGAAGAGTTCACGCGAAGGCGCGAAGGCGCGAGGATTTTTTTGGAAGGCCGTCCTCTGTCCCAAATCTCTTCGCGCCTTCGCGTCTTCGCGTGAATCATTCCTTCTAAAATGGAGGGACGGATGGATCTGGAGGCAATCGCTGCGGATATCATCGATCAGGCATTTTCAGCTGCATCGCCGCCTCGGACCCGGGCTGCTCATAAATTTTGGTGGTGCCACGCTCAAGGAAGGATTGCAGCGTGTCGTCAACAGCCACACGGACTTCGCGTCTTCGCGGCTTCGCGTGAATCAGAAATCTGGAGAATGAAGATGTTCGACCTTACAGGAATGACCGCGTTGGTGACTGGCGCTTCCGGCGGAATTGGCTCGGCGATCGCGCAGGCGCTGGCGGGGCAGGGGGCCCGGCTGGCGGTTTCGGGGTCCAATGCAGCGAAGCTGGATGCCTTCAGGGACAGCCTTGGCGGGAACCATGTCGCGCTGCCGTGCGATCTGTCAGACGGTGCGGCGGTCGACGCGCTGGTGCCGGCGGCGGTGGCGGCGCTCGGCAAGCTCGATATCGTCGTCAACAATGCCGGCGTCACGCGCGACAATCTCGTCATGCGGATGAAGGACGACGAATGGGATCAGGTGATCCGCGTCAACCTGGAGGCGGCGTTCCGCATCGCACGCGCCGCCGCGCGGCCGATGATGAAGGCTCGATTCGGCCGGATCATTTCAGTGACCTCGGTCGTCGGCACGACCGGCAATCCGGGCCAGGCCAACTATGCCGCGTCCAAAGCGGGTCTGGTCGGCATGTCCAAGGCGTTGGCGCAGGAACTCGCCAGCCGCGGCATCACCGTCAATTGCGTCGCGCCCGGTTTCATCACCTCGCCGATGACGGACGCGCTCCCCGACGCGCAGAAGACCGCGCTCACCGCGAAGATTCCTGCCGGCCGTCTCGGC
>Ga0247741_1001438_pt1 | contig 13215 bp, 7 predicted proteins | sample UWRJL213509R2_FD_180945 | JGI IMG/M metagenome (GOLD analysis project Ga0247741, IMG submission 180945) | Plant litter microbial communities from Arlington Agricultural Research Station in Wisconsin, United States - UWRJ-L213-509R-2 | ecosystem: Environmental > Terrestrial > Plant litter >... | reverse complement strand
CACCCATGAGCCAATACGCGGTCGTCTGCCACATCGCGTCGAGGAGGCCACAGAAGATGTACATCCAAATTCTTCCAGCGTAGCCATGATCGTAGATATCAATCTTAGGAGCGTCTGGAGGATAAGTTGCTCGGGTGTATTGCCTAATCTGGAGGTTAGTTATGAATTACAAAAAGCGGGGAACTGCGCACTTCTGATAAAAGTAGGCCCAAATGTGGACGACGAAGACCATGACAAAGAGGACAACCCAACCGCTGAATGCGCGCACGCGACGGGAAATGGCATCCTTATCAAGAAGAGCCCCAATGGCAATTGACCCCACAATCTGTGAGAGCCAGTAGACCAAGTTGTTCAGTGAACGAGCGCGGATGTTGAAGATTGCATTGTTATAATCGTTGAATTCTAAATAAAGTTCTTTAATTATATGAAACACTTTAGAAATAAGATAAGACGCTTACGCCAAGTATAGAACCAATTCGAAGCCAGGAACATGGGGAAAAGAAGGATGACCATTGGATCGCTAACAAGTGTCAACCAGAGTCCCATTAATTCTACCTTCCAGGATGGATGTCTCTCGGTAGCAACTTTGGTTCCATCGGTGCGAATCATCTTGTTTGGGTCGGCCATACACATAGGAATTGTGACACCGATCAAAGTAAGGATGAGGAAGCCGATCTAAAGATTAGACTCGAGTCAGAGTAGGTGTGAATGACATTGACCGGTCGACCAACATAGGTGCCATTGCCGACGGAGTTTGCCTGTGAATACAAGAGTTGATCAGCCAATTACAGGGTTGAGACAACTGAGATTCTGACCGTAGAATGGAAATTCTGCCCCAAAGAAACACACGCACCAACAACAGCGCCCAAGTTGAAGATGGCCCAGAAGATACCGATGAATTTACCCTTCTGGCTTTCAGTTGGGTATGCCAACATCAATGAACCTTGGGCGGTCCACAAGAGGCCAGCGCAAATTCCAAGGATGGCTCCTGCAGCGATGACAAAAGCCCCGGCCTTGGGGTGGATGTTCATTGCACTAAAGTCCCCAGATCAGCGTATAGATGATAGCCGATAAGATATGGAAACATACAGGAATGCACCAATATATAGGGAGTAACCAGTCGTGCCCAAGAGTAGTGTAAGTCGAGATCCAATCATGTTATTGACCGAGCTGAGTAGAGACATCAGAGGTTAGAGATTTTCGACTAGCTGAGGTTGGGCGCATACCCCGAGAAGAATGCACCTGCAGCAAACGTAGCGTAAAGTGCGGTATTTGCATTTGCACCCGTTGTAGCATCAACCTGCCCCCCTGCACCCAAACCGTTGAGGGCATTGAACAGTCCTTTGAGAATGTTGATTATCACAATCTGCTCGCCATCGCTTGGTCAAACGTACCTGGGCCCATGAAGCATACAAATCCCAGCATGACTACTTGGGTGATAGGATGGTAGTAGAAGCCCTTGAGGCCTTTCGGGCGCTCGTAGATGGCGACTTGAGATCCAGCATCACTGCTACCACCATGGTAGTCAATCTTCTCTTGGTGTTCCGACATGTTTCTTGGGTGCTCGCGGAGAGAAGGGCAACCACAGGAAGAGATAACAGAAAATGGATCCGTCCATTAAAAAGGATCTAATGCCACGTATTAATAGCTTAAAAGTACCAGCCGATTGAATCGAAGCTCCATAGTTCTCAGTTCAGTTCTGCTTCTTGTCAAATAAGTATAGCTCGTGGTCGTGCTCGATTAAGGTAAGGTTCTCCCGAAGTTCGGTGTTAGAATCTAGACAAACATGAGTGAATCAACGCGATGGACTAGTACGCAGGCGAGTTTGAGATAACGCACATTTGAAGCTCCCGAAACGTCTGCTCGACCTTGTGACTGACAAGGAGCTTAACCCAAGGAGGTCATCCAGACGGGTATCAGTCTCGTGGTAACAGCTATTAGTAAGATTTCTCCTTCAAGTTGACCGTTGAGTATTTCTAGAAAAAATAGACATGGAATCAGTAGTACTATGCAAAAACGGACTTACGGGGCGAAATAGAGTTAGGGAGTTGCGTGGCGGCGCTTGAAATTTTGGATCTGCCTGCTTCTTACTACGGCTATCCAAACTCCACACCATTCCCGGTCAATGTTGGGCGCTTTGTTGATGCAGGAACTGCATAAACCCGTCGCCAACAAGGGCCAACTAGTTCCATCGATAATCAATCACTACAACTGGTGAACAATGTAAGCATCAGTTCAGCCTCGTTGACCGAGCCGGGTCTCCTCACCCGAACAGGCGTCAATGTACGCTCATGTATGTCTTCAATTGCGGCGTTCATGGCTGCTGAAATTTATAAAGGCCTGACTTGTGTATTTGCTTGTTCAGAAATATACGTGCCGTTGGTGGAGCTCTTGCCTTCATGCGGATGGAGGTAGTTACAGTAACACTGATGCACTTCATGCAGAACGCTGAGGACCAGCATTTCAGCGGTACCGTTGCTGTCCAAGCACCTTCTTTCTCCGTATCTTGCTTTGTCACTTGTGCATTCCGTGGTTGTCAAGGCGGCTTGACAGAGGGGACCAAATGCACATCAGTGAGGACCTTGTGCGACGGCTCTACCTCCAATGAGTGATCAAAATTATCTTGGAGCCTGGACAAGTCAATGTTCACTCCATTGTCCTCAACGATATCACTCGTCGGAGGCAGATACATTTTCACTGCTTTGTCGGTCATGAATTGCTGCCATTTTCCAAATGAATGACATGCTCCTCAGAATTTCGCCAGGGAAACTGAAGTGTGAGCGAATCTACCACCATTGTAGCGATAATATATTTACTTGAAGTTCGCCTCCTTGTTCTTGGACACCCCACCGTTACTTCGTACCTTACACCCTCGATTGGAAACGTAATCGGAGTGTCATATCATCCCCTCTAGGGCGGGTTGTTGTAATTTTCATTAAGTCACGCCGCGACCCTGGGTCTCAGCCATGTCTTATTGTGTTCATTCCCTAATTCAGATATTCCGAAACAATTTGATGGCCAAGAGGACAAGTCATCGCGGACTTCAAATTCGTCTTGACGATGAACCAGGATGAACCACACGATCCAAAATCTTGTGGAATCGCGCGGTCAGAAAAAGCTGCCGCTCTGAGCGTTTGGTGGAAACGCATTGAGGAACTCGGAAAACTGATGGTATGAGCTGTCGAGACTCAAAGTACTCAACACCGACCGAACCTAAGTTGATGTAATTAAATAAAACAAACTAGGCACCTATATCGTTCAAGTTAGGGAAAAATTCAACTGACATCTATAAACTGATCTTCGTCAAATCCGAGAGGAACCCAGATATGTCAATATCTTCTCTCAGGACATGCCACAGGGCTGTAATTTAAACGAACGAATTCTCCCTTTGAATATATATATATCTAGAATTTACACGTCACTGGCAGTCGGTAACGAGATTTAGGTATTATGGGGTGTACTTACAACACTTACGTTTTGGCGCATCTATGGATTCTATGCGGATTGCCACGAGTTTTAATTTGAGGTTGACTTGCCTCCAGTTCGGCCGAGGTATTAGACGATTTCGCCATTGTCCATCAGTCATAAGTTTCTCAATAAAGTATCATACCTGTCGAAGCTGCTGTTGGAAATCACAGTGGCGACACATACCATCAGAAGACTCCTGAGCGCCTAATTAATCTTAATGTCTGTTCTCAAACAATCATATAGCAAGTGTTCATGGCAGACACCTCGGGGATAAATCGACGTGTGAACACTAAAAACAGAAGATAGTCGTACCTATCTTAGTATCTACGCCTGAAACACCCATCATGATAACCTGAAGAAAAGACTAGTTGGAATGAAACTGCCAGGTGTGCTCAGCTGATCTACAAGTATGACAAGGTCGTTGTCGGAGTGACTGCTTACAACTCCAAGATCTAAGTAGTATTGACCGTATAACCCCCTCTCACTCGTAAGAGTGAGCGTAAATCCTTGATGAATTTGCAACGAAGAACAGCTACCATGGAATTAGGGTGTTGGGTTATTGCGGCGCTTGAGATTTACATCCGCCTGCTGCCTGCGTTGTGACGGCTACTAAACATGACTATCTCTAGGGCCGCACTCCCAGGCGGCCAGACCAACTTCGGGCGCTTCTTGGAGCACATTGGCTGATAATGAAGTTGAATAAACAGGGTCAAGCTAGTTCCATCAATAATCAACGAGTAGACGTGTATCAGCACCTGTGAGATCGGACTGAAGCTATAAATCAAGCGAGTCCAATAAGCTAGTGCACGATGTAGGTATCAGCCTTGTTCAAGTTGGCCGGGCCCCGGTCTCCTCAATTCGTAGCAAGCATCAGTGCCTTACACCCAGAAGGTCCCAGATATGCCCGTCGCCCCTAAAATTGGCAAAGGCCTGACTTGATCCACGCCCGACAGTTTCTCTTTGTTCGTCCAGAAATAACTGCATTGGTGGAGATCCTCGTTGGCAGTACCTTCATGCGGATGGAGCTAGTCGCCCCGATGCACGTCATGCAAAAAGTTGAGGATCAAATCGACTGTAATTAAATAGCTGCCATCCGGTCAATGTGTCCGAGTTGCTGCACCATTGCTCTTGTAGAGCTGCCCATGCCCTGCTACACCATGGGTAGAGAGTTGCGACACTGGGCGATTTGGTCGAATTACGAAGTAGAACTCGAGAGTCAGAGTGTTACAAATTCTGAAGAAAGTCAAGCTGCCGAAGCCGACCGTGACTTAATTCAAGTTGCTGGAACTTCAATTAAACAGATTACATAGACACTTAAATAAAAGTCAAGGAACATTTTAAATCATTCTAGAGTGTCTACACAGTCCGACTACATCATGTAAATTTTAAAAGGCTGAGGAAGGGTAAAGAAAGCTACCAAAGATTTCCTGGGGGTGTGTATCCGAGTCCATCGTCTTTTGGCCGAGCATAGAGTATCAGCTACGGCTCAAAGTCAGAATTTTATGACTATTACTACGAGCAGACTCAGACTCACCACTCTTGTAGCCGCGATAGTACCCCCTAATACGAGCAACAACCCAATAATTGCCAATAATCTCGCGACCCACAGCGCCAGCGGCCTTGCTTCAGACGAGCCACGGAGTTTGTTCTTGTCGGTCGGAGCCAGGATCAGATAACCGACGAGCGCAATGACAAATGGGATGCAAAGGTCTCCCCAAGCGAATATCTTGTATAACGCAAAGGAAACTGCAAACTGTGCACGGGACCATCCTAAGCAAACTGGACCTCCAACAGGAGGTTTGGATGACCCACCAGTAAAGCAGCAAAGTAAGCGCTCGCACTTCGACTCATCTGGATATCTATCTTGACATCAACGAACGGGTTTGTGAGTATATTTTCTGGTTCAGGACTGCCTGTTGTGCCTCTGCGACGGGTGGAAGTGCGTTGCATGGGATATAATTGGGGAGGTGTGATAGCCTATTCCGTGAGATAGGTTTCTGAGGCTCTCCACATTTTTCTTGCCTCTTTCTTATAAGATCGAGCGTATTGATTATCTCCGAGTCCACGTCCCTTTGGAGGCGACGTGTTTATAACGTGTACACCAACTCTCGAAGGCAATGGTGGAACAATCTATTAATATGTGTATGTGGATCATTGGCGACTGCGCCTCGGTAACTGGCTTGCTGTTTTGTCCACCACAGTCTACAGACTGAATTGACAAAGCTGCGGCTCCTGGGAAGAGTAACACTATTCTGGCCAGAGTCTGCCTCAGCACAGAGTGGTCATCGAACGTTGATTCCCTGTGAGAAGTCAGGCGGTTCTGGGATGTAACATTTTATGTTTACTGAACACCGTCAGACCCGAGCGCATTCCAAAGGTAACTTACCAACTCCTCTCAGGGAATTCCAGCACAGGGTGATAACAATCGATTTATCCATTTGGATATCTATATACATGAACCTTACATACTGCTATGGTGCAAAAGGCCTAGTCACCGCTACTTTTGTGCAGCGGCGGAATCGGTCGCGAAATTTTTGAAAATTTGTCTGAGGGTATTGTATAATTAAACACCTCTCCAACGAGGTCAACTGGGCGGACATAGCGTTTTCGGGTGATTTTTGTACCAGTGGTCATTGTAATAGGCCTCATTAAACTGAGGACCCTGGGTCTGTATGGGCGGACGGCGGAATCCTGGAGGACCAAATTTTATAACTTCGTCAGTTTTGACACAAATGAAAAACGGTCACAACATTTTGATCAGCTTGTTGAAAGGAGCATTTTGACCAGAGGAATAAGAAATCCGGGTAAATTTGACCTTCCTAATTCCTTTGCACAAAAGTAGCGGTGACTAGGCCTTTTGCACCATACGACACCCCGACAATCGGTTACCATATATGCAGAATTTATGTTTCTGACTCGCCATAGTTGAAATTGATAGGATTGCCTCCAGTTCGACTGGTTTATGGTATCTGCGCCACCCATCATTTATTATAACGGTGGAAACAGCTCTGAAAATGGCACACACCTTCAGAATGCACTTACGCGCCTAATTTGACCATTTTATTTTCTGTTCTCAAATAATCATATAGAATGTATTCTTGTGGAAAATCCTAAGGAAACACCGATGTTCGGGTAGGTATGCATGCTAGAATGAGAGAATGGCGTTATCGCGTATATGTGTATCGAAGACGTGGAGCAGATGATCTGCAAGCGCAAAAGCTAGATGAATGGAAGCTGCCCAATATGCTTGTGCCCATTTCTGTGCGCACCAAGATCTGAATCTAGCTGGTACTAATACATGCTTCATTAGGCGGCGGATCCCTCCCTCCAAGTCCTACCAGGCAATCACGAAGTTTCCCTGGGGGAATATATCTGTCGTCTTTTGGCCAAGCATATAATATCAGCTAAAGGTCAAAGTCAGAATGTTATGGCTATTACTACGAGCAGACCCACCACTCTTATAAAGCCGATAGCGCCTCCTAATACGAGCAACAACCCGGCTGCTGCCAAAAATCTCGCGACCCACAGCGCCAGCGGCCTTGCTTCAGACGAGCCACGGAGTTTGTTCTTGTCGATTGGAGCCAGGATCAGATAACCGACGAGCGCAATGACAAATGGGATGCAAAGGTCTCCCCAAGCGAATATCTTGTATAGCGCAAAAGAAAGCGCAACCTGTGCAAGAAATCATCTTAATTTAACCAAACCTCTAATAATATGCATGACCCACTAGTAAGGCAGCAAAGTAAGCGCTCGCACTTCGACTCATCTGGATATTTATGTTAACATCAACGAACGGGTTGATGACCATATTTCCTGGTTCGGGACTACCTGCCATGCCTTGGCGACGAATGGACGGTTGCATGGGATATAATTGCAGAGGTGGAGGCGCAGAGTGCCTTTCGTCGTCGAGGTTGCTCATTGTCTTATCTTATTGCAATGTGACTCGGAACGGTCCACGGTGAGATTTGTTTTCTTTTGCTCTCCACAAATTTCTCTCCACTTTCTTATAAGATCGAGTGTATTGATCTCCGAGTCCGTGTGGTTCAGAGGCGACGTATCCATAACGTGTCCACCACCTATCAAGGGCAATGATGGACCAATCCATATGTAGAGGTCTCTGTCTGAAAGTAGGCCTAACACGTCACTCGGCGACTGCGCCTCGGTAGATTGCTCGTTATTTCGTGTACCACGAACTACGGACTAAATTGACAGCGCTGCGGCTCCTGGGAACAGTAACACTATTCAGGCCATAATCTGAGGCCTTCAAGACAGAGCGGAGGTCAAACGTTGATTACCAGTACCGATTGGCAGTGAGAACCCATGGACAGTTAGGCCAGGCTGTGTCTGGGGATGTAAACCTATACTTTCTGTTCACTGAACACTGGCAGGGCCGAGTACAACCCAGAAGCACCTAGTCCACGTCTCAGCCTCATCAGGGCATGCCAGCGCAGATTGACAGTGACAACAAACGAGTTATTCCTCTGGACATCCATATATTTGTGGACTGACACCCCGACAATGCCATAAATGTTGAGATACAGGGATATCGTATATGCAGGACTTAAGTTTCTGACTCACCATTAGTTGCCTCCTGTTCGCATACTAGGGTAGTGCTAGACATCTGCGCCACCCATCATTCATTATAGCGGTGGAAGCCGCTGTCAGATTTGCTGGGAAGCGGTTTAGAGAATATCATATACAATCACAAAGCACTTGGGCGCCTAATTTGACCATCTGATTGTCTCGTCTTGAATAATCACATAGTAAATATTCTTGGCAGATACTTTGGCGAGAAATCGGTGGTACGCTATGATCGGAAACTTATAGCGATACATATGTACGTCTTACGGTGCCCATACCTGTTAAAACGAAGGAAACTGCCAGGTATGCTCAGCTTGTACGTACATTGTCCGTGACAAGGTGATCAGCTGCGTCAGATCGACAACTTAGGACCCGAGGATCTAGGTATTGATTGTATAACCTTATCTGATTCGTAAGAAGGTCGAGCGCAGATCCTTCATGAATATGTAACGACAGACTCGTTCATTTCTTGTTTATTGAAACACCTTGATGAACCATTTATTGATATCAAATGTTACGCGGCAGCGAGACTATCTACATATGTGCGGCCGGGACTTCCATAAAGTCGCAAGTGCCACAGAGACATGTGGTCCTAGGGAGGAAGCATCCAGTAATGGATGAATTCGTAAAATAAGGAAAATCTCATTATTGTCCTTCATTTCACTGGAGCCGCAGGAACTCAACAGTGTTGTCCTCCGGACCCTGTCGTTCTCCGCGTCTTCTCATATTAGAAAAACACTTCCAGGTGGAAAAAAGGAACCGTGAGTGCACCCGTAGCACCTTACCACTGTACTTACTCGAATACTGGTGCCTCAAAAAATGCCGTTGTGGGTCCGCTTGCGAATGTGTGTCGTTATGTTCTTGTTGTGCTCCAGGTTCCGAAAAGGCCCTTCTATGATTCCGGACCCGGAGTAACGTTTAGTTAACCCCGATAGGATTTAAGCTTATGGTTACATATCTATAGGGGCTTTCCTGAACTTCTGCGAGAGACATGGGTCCGGGTTGGACTGGGTGTATATCCGTTGAAGTTGGTGTTTGCGATATGATCCCGTTCGATGCTCAAGCTTGCAACGTGCTTCATTATTTTTACCGCCTGCAGGCGCAGGGTATCAGTACTCGAGATTTTATAGCATTTTCCTATAGTACTGCCATGACTTCACAACAAAGCTTAAGCCGTTCGAACGGGGAATAATATCCGTTCAATGCACACACTGCACCACACGTCAGTCTGAGCATGTGCATGCCACGCGACCTACCCAAGCGCCTCCTTATATCAATATTGTATTTCTAGGCGACTCGTGGCAGCACATTGGGGATACCTCGAACCACTGGTATCGGCGTTGAAATTGGGCTGCAATTGTTTTAGCGCCCACAAGCCCGAAAGGCAGGGCCCGCCTCGTGGATCGTCGGATGTATTAGAAACGACTGGAGTGGGTATGTTTAATTCCGCTTGCTGGGAACGAATGCTATTGTATTTTCTTTCCCGTGCCAGGACGACGCAGGAAGGGTAACTATTAGGGCCATACCCTGGGCATCGTCCGAGTTGACCAGCGAATGCGCACGAGGCTCACAAGCTCAGTGCCATGCTGCTTGACGTTGACTATCGAAGCTGAAGGTCTGTGTGAAACGTTGCATGTGACGACCACCACCAAATGTACCGCAGACGGTCGTGCGGCCGCTTCTACAAAAACGTGGTGGCATGGAGTGGTTACCATTGTTTCGCGCGTCTTGAGGTGAGAGACTCTCAGAGACTTTGTAGTGGAGTATTGGGCGCCTATGAATGCTCCACGAGTTTCAAGTAACCCAATCGGATAAGCCCGGTTGTCCTTGACAACATTCGTCAATCGACGTCACGATATCACTATCCGTGCGTGGGAACGGTGACCGCACCACGACGCTAGCCCATACGGTGCATCTGAAAAACTTCAACGAAGCGAGAAGCGTTGCAAAAGCTCATTTACAATTCGTGAGAGGGCATGACTAGAGTACAGAGAGGAAGTCTAGACCGGCGAGCTACGAATGCAATGGAAAATGTGCAAGCGGGTTTGATAGGAAAGTAAACGAAGCTTGAAGGAACACGAGTTGCGGACGTGTGTATTAGAGGCATAGTTGAAGAGAAGAAAATTGAGGTCCGAGACGTCAAGAACTTGAAGAGAGGGACGACCTCTTCTGATGTTTATGTGCCTAAGATAATTTACTCTACGTGAGCATTGGGCTCGGGATTCGTGGTGGCGGGGGCACGGCTCGGGGTGCTTTTCGAAGAGCTTACGTTGGCGAGGACGGGCTTGATGATGTTAAAGTATGTCACTTGTGCGCCCTAAGGATGAGGAAGGGTGAGCTGGCTGGTTGTGAAGACGACCAGAGAAATACATACGCGGAAAGCAGGGAGCTGGAGCCAGATGATGAATGCCGACTTGAAGGCAAAGTACCAGGGAACGTAATAGAGGATGACACGCAGGGCAAAGGATTCAAGGAAGTTGAAGGAGCCGAAAACGACCCAGTAGGTAAGCCACTGGACATCATCATGAGGGCTGGGACTTTCGATAGCCTTGAAGGAGAGGTAGGCAGGGAGACCCCAGCCAACGAGGTTGGAAACGGGTGCGGCGAGGACGTTGAAGGTGTGCAAAAAGACGATAAGCAGAACACCACCGATAACAGCGTAGGCCTTGGGGATCTGGGTACGCTGCTCGAGGTTGTTGAGCACAGGGTACTTTGTCAGCTGTGGGAGTTGTTAGGAGGTGAAAAAGACGACAACGAATGGTGTACTTGCCTCCTTGTCAAGCTGGTTGACGTAGAGATTGGCCTTGTTGGTGGCCTGGACAAAGACGGGGTGCTGCTGGACGCGTTGAGCTGCGGACATGGTGGTAGTGGTGGTTAGGGAATGAGAGCGGTGGCAGCGCGCAGGCGGGTTGATATCCATTGATGACACGTGTTTGTCTCACCCCTACGTCAGCAACGCGTCCGCCAGCACTCCACCAGCAGCATCATGGACGACTACCACAACCTCACCGTATGTTTTTATTCAATTACACCCACAGAGCCACACTGACACAGCCCAGGCACTGCACCACTCCTTACCCGCCTTTGCCCCAATAGTGCCGACGGGTTTGCTGCCCTATCTCGCAGCGCTTTTCCTGGTGCCCACCTTTGCACTCGCGTTCTACTACTCAACGTACGTGTCACTCGAATAAAATAAAATAAAAATGTCTCATGTATTCGCAGTCTTCCAAAAGGCTTTTCAATCAGGGAGCCAGCCGTCGCCCTCATTGCCAGCACCCTAGGCGGTTTCGGTGTCGTTGCTCTCTTCTGCTCAGTCGGTGTATACGTGTAATTCAGTTGTTCACGCGCCAACCATGCTTGCACGATGAACACTGCTGCGTTTCAGCATCGCCTCTTCATGCTGCAAAATGAGCACTCACCGTGTAAAATACAGTCGAGCCCTCGTCTGCGCTTCGTAGCTGCAGTTCATATCAGCGTCAGTCAATATAGCTCATTCGAATCGCCTACCTGCATCTCCTTGGAATAAGCTCCCATTTCGCCGCAAGACGGGCATTTCTCGGACACCTGTGCACATGAGCCAACGTTCCTCAAGCTACACCGCGAAACGCACCAGAGTTCCTTGATCACCCTTTTCGTGCTGCTTCGTCTGAGTCTTTCTCTTCTGTCTCAGTGCGGATGGAAATGCCTCGGGATCGGATCGTGTCGTGATAATCACATTTTCATACGCTACACTCCCATGGTCGTCAACACTCTGCAGCCAGGGCAAGCAAAGAACTGACAAGTCGCCGACTCCTCGTGTTCGCACTGTTCACATATGACTGTATTTTCTCCGTCGCGCGGGAGCGGGAGCAGTGTCCCGCAATCAGGGCAGAATAACAAGGAGCCTTCAAGCGTATTGGGTAAGAGTCGGATCAAAACGAACGTGTCGCTGACCTATTTTGTGGGCGCTAGTGGAAGACATTAACAATTGCAATCGAAGGCGACGCTAGAATCGCAAAAATCTGAGGGTCACGTGTGTCATTCGCGCTGATTCGCGGAAAACAAAAGCAACTCCAAAAAAGGCAAGTGTCAATCACCTTTCCGCCAAAATCGCGAAACACCTGCCTTGTCCTCTTTTTGTCTGTCAGGACTTCTTCTACAACAGCAGGGGCAGATGGATCGTCGCTTTTGTCTTCTCAGATCTGTTCCTCTTTGGTGAATACCAGATCTGGTCGGTTTGTGGGTCCATCATTGACAGTGCTCTTATAATCCGCTGTTCCTTGGCCTTTCTTTCTCCAGTACGAGTTTGCCCCCGGTTCCTATCCTTTAATACCACGCAGTGCGTGTTTTCAACATTACGATTTCTTCCCCCACGACTCTCCATCTATCATGTCTTCCTCAACGACTCTCGCCACTCCTACCTATCTGGCCCAAGCGCACGTCAATAACCTCCTCGACATCCTCCGTCGCGCCAATGAACACTACTCTCATCTCGCTGCGATCGTTCGCGCCTCGCTCAAGCCCACTTACCATGCAAAGAAGCGGGCGCAGGCTCTGAAGCTCAGCGTGAGCATTCAAGCTGCAAAGAACTTGGACCAGAAGCAGATCAGCACAATTCCACTGCCACTGCTGGACCGAGTGGCGTCGCCAGTGAAAGAGGCACCTGTGGTCAGGACATCCCCAGTCTTTGTGGCAGCACCCATCCCGAGGTATGCGTCTCAGGCTGAGCACGAGCTGAAGCGCGCTCCAAGGCCCGCTCATACACGAGCAATCCATTCCTACTCCTTCCTTCCTTCCCTCGACACCACTGCCACTCAATCTGCCGCATCAAGATACTCGACTATATCACCCGCCCCAGCTTCTGCATTGGCAGCGGCCCGCAAGGGACTCAATTCTCGCTGGTCAGCAACGACATCGGGTGGAGATATCATGGATGACATACAATTCACTGTGGAGGAGTTCTGTGATGCGGAAGAGGCTATCGTGATGTACAGTTCCGACTACGACGAGAGCATGGACCTACCGGCCACCCCCGACTCGCTCTACAGCTCGGAGGATTGCCCATTCGAAGCTCTCCGCCCCAGGGTTGCTGTCACTGGATCGGCGAGGGCGAGGGTGAGCGTACCAACCGACGCGATGCTTAGGGTACCCCTTCCGACGAGGATGAAGGCGCACGTATATGCTCGA
>Ga0247741_1001437_pt1 | contig 13235 bp, 13 predicted proteins | sample UWRJL213509R2_FD_180945 | JGI IMG/M metagenome (GOLD analysis project Ga0247741, IMG submission 180945) | Plant litter microbial communities from Arlington Agricultural Research Station in Wisconsin, United States - UWRJ-L213-509R-2 | ecosystem: Environmental > Terrestrial > Plant litter >... | reverse complement strand
AAACCGAGCGTAAGATCAGAGATGGGACGTTGGGACTGACAAACAGTCCATGATAGCAGAATTTATGGCGGAGATGACGCCCCGAGTAAGCAGAGAGCATGGAGAACGTCGGACGAAAGTTGAAGGTGAGCGTAGGTGGCAAAGAGAGGAATGCGGCAGTACCGGTGGTCGATTGATCCGAAAGCTCGACTTTTCGTTGATCAATCGGCTTTCTTGCCAGTCCCCTTCTCCCGACTGGTCTGTTTCCCGTCTCTGCTCTGCACCCACTGCTCTTTCTCTGGTAGACCATCCTCTGGGCTGAGAACTCGCGAGACCCCTTCGTCGCGCTACCCTGTAAGCCTCAGGCCATAACCTAGCTCAAAATTCAAACCGTTGAACTACAATTTTTAGGAACTAGGCACAGACTTGGAGCATAACGATTTAAATGGCTCTATCAACCTAGCTGCTGACTTTTTACGCCTCTCCATGGGTGCATTTCTGTGGATATCAACTCGTTTCCAACGACGCGATTACCCTCACGGTACTACCCTATCGTTACCCAGCTACATTTGTAGACGGTCATAATGATCTCGGATTGTTCACTCAATGAATGAGCAACTGTCTGCACAATGTGTGGTCTTTCGCAAATGTGCGCCTGCTTCTGAATCTTTCCCCCTACGTGCTCGAGCCAGACACAAGCCATTTTAGATCCGTGGCTCTCCATCCTCGCAGTCGGCATGCCTACTTCAATTGCATCCACAAATACGAAGCGAGGAGCACATTCTCATAGCACAACGTGTAAGGCTCAGTAGGACTTCGCTCGAGATACTTAACTAATCTCGATGACATCTAACCAGACGACCCCATACCTCGTTTCAGTCACTTCGCCTGAGGTCCGCTCCCCTGTGTTTTATCACAAGCGTTGCCAACCTCAAGAACCATCACGGCGATTCCTATTTTCCTCAACCACAGCCTCGAGACCTTCTGCATCGTGCAAGCGGCCCAGGTCTCTATACGTAGCTGCAAGGCTCAACATGCTCTTGAGGGTGTAAGGATGGTCACCCCCTAATACCCGCTTCATCCTTTCCATCACCTCCACACCGAGCACCTCCGCGTCCTTCAAGCGATCCTGGTCTCTATAGGTGTTGGCAAGATTGGTTTTCGAGGGTGCGAGGATGCTCGTCTCCTAGCACCATCTTTGTCTTCTCCATCGTTGCCACCTGAAGCACCTCTGCGTCGTTCCAGCGGCCTTGTTTCCAGTATGTGACCGCTAGGTTCAACATGGCCTTCAGAGTGTGAGGGTGGCCATCGCCCAGCAATTGCTTCCTCTTCTCCAATACCAACACCTCGAGCGCTTCTGCATCCTTTAAGCGGCCCTGCTCCTTGTATGTAGAAGCAAGGTTACCCTTGGCTATTAGGGTATCAGGATGGTCATCACCTAGCAGCTGCTTGCTCTTCTCCAATACCATCAACTCAAGCGCCTCCGCATCATCCAAGTGGCCCCGCTTTCTATAGGTTGAAGCAAGACTTCCCATGGCTACGAGGGTGCCTGGATGGTCCTCTCCCAGCAACCGCTTCCTCTTCTCCATGACCACCACCTGGAGCGCTTCTGCCTCCTTCCAGCGGCCCTGGTCCAAGTACGTGATGGCAAGATTCCCCATGCTCTCAAGGGTGTCAGGATGGTCATCTCCCAGCACCCACTTTCTCTTTTCCAACACCACAAGGTAGAGTGCCTCCGCTTCACTCCAGCGACCCTGTTCCCAGTACGTTTCAGCAAGACATTCCATACATGTGAGGGTGTCAGGATGGTCATCTCCTAGCACCCGCTTTCTCTTCTCCATAAGCATCACCTCGAGTACCTCCATTTCCTTCAAGCGACCTGTGGTGGCATAGATCCCTGCTATATGCTGCCCGACTAATGGATTGATATCCTCCGGCTTCAGTGAGGCCATGGAGTTCGTCGTATGTTTCAACAGCTTGCGTACATATTTGATGTTCTCGTCAGTGGGTGTCAAAGGAAATGATATAGCAATGATAGTGAGAATGAGCTTCTGCATGCCATGCTTGTTTCCTTCCATAGTGGTTCCGCTCCAATGGTGTACGAGTGGATGAATACTGTAGGTGTGGTTCTGATGATCATGTTCGATGAATGAGTGCGATGCAAGGCGCATTACGACCTTCTGGAATGTCCAGGAACTCCAGCCTGAATTCTGTTTTCCGAGCTGGTTCAACAGCTTCGCCACATCACCCTGTAGCTCTGAATCATCCAGTTGCAGTTGAGACAATGCCACTTTTTCAAACATTTCCTCTGAAATTCCTTCATGATGCAGCAACGAGCAGATCTGGAGCAACAATCTTGCTGGCGGGTCGAGCTTGTCGTAGCTCAGTTTCCATGTTGAATAAACAGCTAATTCGTACAGATCCTGTCCTTGAGTCTCCTTATTCTGCAGCAAATTGTCGCGTTCACGCCAATAGAGTTTTTGATACTCGTGTAAAGATGAGTGGCAGTGAATGAAGGCACCGGCTTGGGCGACAGCCAATGCAAAGCAATGGAGCTCCTTCAGGGTGTGTTAGTACAAAATCTCCTATTGACGAAGACAGCGAAAATAACTACCTTGACAATCATCTCCGCTAATGCGATATTGTCGTCACTACTTTTCGCCCGAGCCCGAACCAGAAGCAATGCTTTTGCGTCTTCGAGATCCATATCTTTAACATCCGCATCTGCATTGTCCGCAGTGTAGTGGCGAAGCTCTCGATTGCGTGTTGTAATAAGAATATTTCCAGAGGAGCATAAAGGAAAGAAGTTTTTCAGCTTCAGGTCAACATTGTCCGCGTTGTCGAAGACGAGGAGCCAGTTTCCGTCAGCCTGGCTCGCAAGCCAACGTAGACTCGCATCCACAGTTTGCTTGCCTTTTCCTGGGATAATGGTCTCAAGATCCGTTTTAATAGTGTTCTCGTTTGTAGCGTCAACGTAGAAGATATCGGAGAAGCTGACAAAAAAATAAGTTGTTAGTAAATCACGGTTTGATTTCATGCGACGGATTGGTGTACCGTTTGCCCTGGGATTCTTCAATAAATTTGAATGCAAGTTGGCTCTTTCCTGCGCCGCCAAGGCCATGTAGCACGAAAATCCGCTGGGATGCGCAATCTGTGTCGAAATAGGTGCGCATCTTATCGAGGATGTCTTTTCGGCCTGTGAACGAGGCCACTGGCGGTGGACAGAGCTTGCGTTCTAGGATTTCTTGAACAGATTCCACGGGTAGCCTAGGAGATACTAGGGCGACGATGAGACATTTTCCAGACCATAAATCAATTTTTCTTACCAAGTTGCTCAACCGTAAGTCCCGCTGTTGGCACTATGATTATCTTTCCCAACAGCGCCAGCTTTTCATCAACCTCCTTCCTCCTCAGATATTGTGCCGTATGAGCCTCCACTTTGCTCAATCTTTCCCATTCCGAAAGCTTCACTCCTTGCATACCTTGCTCCACGTTGAGCCGAAAGTATGTCCTTGGTAATTGCGCGAAGAGTCGTAACATATGTTCATGTGTATCCTCACAATCGGTGGCGATTGCCCTCAGCGCGTCAATGACGTGTGTCGGTACGATCTGCTGGAAAAACCCAGGCTTCCTGATGCCGGCCGCCTCGACCTGCCCAGTACCGATGCTCACCAGGCACCCTATGGGACGAGCACCAAATATAGTGTTGCCTTCATCGAGCACAACCCAGCTGGGGTTATTGCGGCCTACTCCTCCATCGATGAAAGGCTGCGCTCTCCCAATCTCGATACGCTTGAAGAAGGTCGGCGCTGCGGACGTTGCTCGAGCGGCCTCCCAAATCTTGCACCTGGGATGTGTTTGGTGCGACTCGTAGGACCTGAATAGCATCGGAATATTCATATTGTGAGCGTTTTTGGCGCAAACGAAGCTGAGAAAGATATTTCAGGCTCCAATAAATACTAGAGTAGCTGATATGCTTACGTTCGACAACCTGTAGACTCGTTTCGCTCCAATAACGGTGATTCCGAGTCGCCAGTTACCTCCCTCACGATAGACTTGATGGCTGCTTCAAGTTTCGTTGCTTTGAACTTTCCATCTCCCGGCCTTCCTTCGGATGAGAGAAGACGTGTTTCACTAGGGTGCCATAGTGTCGTATTGCCGTGTCTACGTCCATCCGGAGTCGCCCAAGCATTAACGCGACTATCCTGTAACGTAACAATCAGCTATAGCGTATTATATTCAGAAGCAGGTAGCGCACCCTCCAGTACTAGTACCACTGATTAAGTCGAAGTGATCACACGGCTTTGGCAGACTTGTAATGAGCGGTTGGCCATCCTGTTTCAGTTTCTTGTTCTTGTTGACCATGATCTTGTGCATAAGTTCTTTGAGGATGAGCAGCTCCGAAAGTCCACGAATGCCGCCGCCATCTGCTCAGAGGTTACAGATCAGAAATTACATCCAGTTAAATCATTAAGACTTTACCCAATGCAAGCAGCTTGACAGGTTTCTCTTCGTTGGAGGAGCTCATCGTTAGAGTAGAGGCGATGAATTCGACGTCCTGAAACTTGATCTTGATGGGAACTCTTCAAACTTGTCGATAGAAGTACATTCCACACAGTAAGTTTATCCTCGCCAGTGTCCTAGTACAGCCATACTATTCCGGTCCGGGATATGAAAGGGTTCAGGATATGAAACTTTTCACTTTGAGCATGCTCCCGTCGTAGTTGGGCCACCAAAAAAATACTGCTACATTTCTAGTCACCGCATAGTCCTCTAAATGTAGTTTATATAGCTGATAGTCAGGAAGCGCAGGTAGGGGACTCGAAATACCGTGTTTTTATATACATGTAATGGTGGCTGTGCACTAGGAACTCAAGACTGAAGACTATGATGACCTCCGTTTTTTCTCCCAGTTACAGATGTATAAAATGCGACCTTAATTGGAAATTTTCATGACAAAGGAACGAGTTCTGAGTGATTAAATTTAAAACTATTCACCAACAACGCCTCTGGCCGTGACATTTGCGTGATGGACCCTGACGCAGCCCGCCAAATTGATGGGGAGCCGGCGTGCGATTTCATGTGACACGCGAGTGACAACCACTTTCATATCCTGAACCAAAGCTCAAATTCTCGGTCATTGCCCGATACCTCTCAGACTTAATTAAAATATTTTAAACTTTTTCCATATGTGCACTACATGGTAGAGGCTTGTTCCTAAAAATCTGGGAAAATATAACTAAGTTTTGAAGGCGTTGGAAATAATTTTCCAAAAAGTTTCATATCCTGAACCTGAATAGTAGCTCTTACAGCAGATGTATTTGAGAAGGGTCCAGGAAGCTTTGTGGGACACCGGACTCGGGAGATTTTGAGAAGCCGAAGCGCGCTTGTGATCATCACATAGTAGTACTCTTGTAGAAGCATAGAAGCATAGACACGTTTCATCCTAGTTGAAAACGGCACGTAAGGTTTGTACAATGTCCAGAACTTCAAGAAACAGCCACAGGCGAGTTTCAGTGGCCATGACAGACAGTTTTCTTTCCAAACGGGGGGGATGGTCAAAAGCAACCTCGAGGCGAAATATCATCGGCGTGGCAGTTCCGCCTTATAATAGACCAGCGCTGATGGCGACCCCCGTACTTGCACCACATCAATCTAAGTATATCGCTTGTTTGCTGTACTCTGAACGACCTCTTCTTCACTCTCACCATGAGATTCGAAATTTCATATCATGCTCCAAGATAAAGTTCTGCCTCGCTCCGATTCCATGATATCTTACCCTTGGCTCGTTCCACCAACAGTTCTCGACTACTCGTGTGAATCCGGCACGATGCCGTGTGATCTCAAGAATTACTCAGTTGGGTGAAGTTATCACCGCGGAACTCTTTCCACAACAGTCCTGTCACGACCTCTCCGTTTCTCGCGTCTGAGGTATTAGTATCAGAAACTATCAACGTTCCACTCATCGCGGGATGCTAGGCCCAAAGCCTGAAATCCTCGTGGTTCGATATTAGGTGTGTCTTTCTCCACACTCTCTGCGAACTTCAAGCTGACCTTTTATCAGTGGGACGCCGCCCGTTCATCGGAAAGAAGAACACCTTTATACTGGCCCACCCAAAACCAAACCTCTGTCCGCTTGCACATCGTGATACCTGCCTCCGACTTGCCATTGGCCAGGATTTCCGACACACGACACCCACAACATCGTACCACCCACTCTACGCAGCACATATATTCATAACGTCGCCGCCCTGGCACATCATATGGCCCCGCTATTTCGAACTGCAATCCGGGACGTCCTTCCGCTGCTGCCCTCAATGGTTGACATTGGACATCGCCCGCCCACCGTTGCCAATGGCATGCGTCGTATATTCTCATACCGCCAGTACCCAACATCAAAACATTGGGGTATACCCTCTGCTGCGTGCAGTTCTCAACTTAAGCAGCACGTCCGTCTTTTAATGTTGCAGCATCCGCATTCTCTCTTGCTTCGCTAGAGCTATGCGTGTTTTGGCGTTCGTTGAACTTTGCCATCCTCCATACCACTTTCAACGTTGTCTACCCGTCGCGGGAGGAGCAAGATGGTTCATTCAAAGGTTTGTTCTTCGTTCGATTGATCTTCAGCCGCTGATTAACTTGCTCTGTAGACCACGGACGCCTTTTGGTACCCAACGAGTCTACACTCTATGGCCAAAGTTTGAAAATGTGATGGAGGACAAGATCATTTCCCGAGGGAGAATGAGGTATTGGCGCGCTGAACGTCTAGGTATGTAGCGTATCTACCTTGTCAAGCCAGTTCATGATATCTAACACGTAAATTCGCCTCCAGAACCTCTCTCGAGTCGTCCTTTTGCGCATATGTGTGGTTTTCTGGCTGTCTATCCGCTCACGACCAACCTGTGCCATGTTCAAAGCCTCTAGCTTCCGAAGGGTGCCACTACCTTTCGTCGTGTTATCTCTCGGCGCCCTCCACCACGTTCAAGGTTACTACGTTGCGTCTAGGATGAGTCTCGACTCCTTGCATGCGCCCGCTCATCTGCCATGGACCTTCGTCCTCAGTGTTTAAAGTCACATCCAAATATCTGGCCACGATACCAGATTCTGGAGGGTTCAAGGACAGCGGAGCCGGGAAAGTCCAGGTCCAGCAGGTAGGCAACCTGAATTTTCACGCACTCTCTCTAACGTTGAAATAGTGCCATAGATAGGTCGCCACGTCCTCGCTCCCTATGCCTACGACACACCAAACTAAGGCTCAGCATTGTCCAGACCTGAGCAAACCGACGCCACTAGCTCTCAAGACCCCAAATCCGATCGACCACGAAATCTTACACGCCTGAAGCCGATATTAACTCGGGTGTCCAGTCAGCTGGGAACATGAAGTCGAATACGAGCATGACCTCTCACCTGTGATCTCCTAGGCGTTCTCAGGGTTTGAAACGAGAGTACGTTTCGCTCCACATCCTATTTCTCGTCTGGTCGCGCTCATTGCCCGCATCTAGCCATTGCGACTCAATGAAGATCAACGCAGTTGATCCCGCAGGTTCATTGAAGGAGAAATTTTGTATCTGTATTTACGGTGGCCAAGGCTTATGGGTCAAGAGCACCAGTTTTAATGTTATTCGTGAATATATAGCTCTATTTGCATCATGGGCCTTTCTCTGACATCAGCCGCAGGTGATGATTTTTTGCCTAACGTCGGGGTGTGATCATTGATAGAGCATCAGTTATTCGATACCTCGTACTGCTCACTCTGCACTGGGACTTTGCCCTCAGTGTTCTGCCATCGACATACTACTCGCCGCTCCTGAGCATTCAATTATTCATGGTCGCTTGATGGCACTCCGCAACGGGCCAGAGCTTGCTGAGAGCGTTGACGCCGTTCTATTGGAACATCTCTGATCACGTACGCCGACCGCCGACCGCCCAGCCAGCAAGCTTTCAGGAGGGAAACCAACGGAAACTCACTGGCAGTTGTGCTAATTGGGTACCTGTCTGCAATCATAATCGTCGGATTTTCCACTGGCATCGACCCTAAGGTGAAAAGATATATGTTATCTCAGAGGGCAAGGCTGTGATTATCATGACTTGTGTACGTTCTAATTTTCCTGTCAAGAATAGCTCCTATACTTAGCGATTAACTGCAGATTCAATGGAGGAAGCGTCTTTGTGTTATGACTTGAGTTAAATACTAAGTCAAAGACGAAGTATTAATGACAGTCAAATCGTCTAAGTTCCGTGACCGACTTAAAGAGTGCTGCTGGAAGCAGTATTGTCTTTGAAGTGCAAGTAGAACGTTTCCAGTTAAGAATTAACTAAGGAACATGCTCGGGTATTCTACTGTATTTATACTGCAGTCATTGGTCTGTGTGAGATGAGGATCGAGTCACTAGGAGTCCATACGAGTCATGCATAATGGTGGCATAGCCACGTGAGTCAGAGCGAGTCATATAGAAGCGAGACAAGTCAGAGAGAAGTGAGATAAGAGAAACGAGGTAGTGCACGTGTGTCACGTGCACGAGAAGTATTGTACAGTAAGAAAGAAATGAAATTCGTAACATTACCCCTGTATTATGCCGGAAATCTCACCGGATTTCCTTCAACCTCAGTTAGGTTCCCCTGTAATGTTGGCGTACCCGTCGTCTCCGAAGATATCGTCGTCGTATTCTGCGTCCCATCCGCTATAGTCCTTGTGGTTGTCCCAATCGTTGCTCGCCGTCTCCAAAGCGTCTTGGAGGATTGGGCAGTCGTCAGCGCGATGACCAGGAGCTGGTTGACAGCAGTGCTTGCAGGTGTAGGCGGCGCAATTAACGTACCCGTGTCCTGCCCTGGTACATTTGAAGCAGAGTCCTCGACGAGTAAGTTCGGCCGAAGAGGGACGAGGGGTTTTCCCTTTTTGCTGGGAAGTTGGTCTGGGATCAGGTCGAGGGGTGGTCGAGGTAGAGTGGGGAGCGGTCGACGTAGTAGGAATGGTACTGTGGGTGGACAAGAATCGGACGGCCTTCGGGTTGGTGCGGGAAGGTTTCTGATGTCGAGGGATGACGGTGCGTGTATCTTCTCGGATGGCTTCCATTGCTTGTCGGAATCCACGGGGTTTCTTGACAGAGAATATGTCGATGAGGATGGGGTTCGAGGATGATCCGCGTGGTGGAGAGGAAAGTCGTTGTGCAAGAGTGGGACGTTTGTTGTATGGGGTGAATCGAGCTTGCGAAGTTCCTTGACAACCTCGTAGTTTCGTCCAGAGAATCCAATCCAGCTTAAATCTTCCGCAATGCGTGCGGCCCTTTCGTTTCCCTTGGTGCGAAGGGCTTCGAGATGCTCGATTTGCCATTGGATTTCTTGGAGGTTACGGGTGACCTCTTTGAAACGAATCAAGTCTTCTCGAGTTTTGGCGTCCCACACTCCGTTGTACTCTTCAATGAAATGATCGGCAAGAATTGGTTCTTCGAACCACTTTGTCAATTCTTCGAGAGTAGGAGGTTTGATGTTGCGCTTTAGTTGGGCGTCAAGATCGTCGCTCCAGGCATAGTCGTTGCTGGGTTTGTCGGAGTTGGGGATAGGGTTGTTGTGATGGATGGAGTTGATGATTGATTTATAGATCGTCGAGAGGTCGAGAGGGCATTGAGCAGAAGTGTGAGGACCAGAGCATTGAGTGCAAGCGGAAGGCATAGGTGGAAAAATGATAATGGTGATAGAATGGGAGGATTCTGAGTCGAACTGAAGGATGGTTGCGGTTTATAACCTTTCGGTTGTTTATTTGAGTTTGTGCTTCTTCTTGTATGCGGATACGATTTTATCCGCATTGGTAAGTTCTGCTGCAGGAACGTATTCATCATCCGCTGATGAATAGCCTTTCCACCGGATTAGGAATTGATATCCTCTGCCTCGTTTTCGGTGTTTAAGAATAGTTTCGACCTCGTGTTCTTCCTTTCCATCGATAAGGTCAGGTGGTGGATTGGCGAAGCTTGGTCCGTGGACATCGGTTGAATTGAATGGCGATAGAAGGGAAGCATGGAAGACGTTGTGGATTTCCCAGCGTCTTGGCAGGTCGAGGCGATACGTCAAGGGTCCCAAGACGTCTTTTATTTTGAAGGGTCCTTCTCGTTTGGGAGCGAATTTGGAGTGATAAGGTGTTTTTAGGTTCTTGGCATCAAGCCACACCTTTTGTCCTTTGCGGAAAGGACAGATACTCCGTTTAAACCTGTCAGCCATGTGAACTCGTGCCAATTCGTGTGCTGCCAGGGCTTCCTGTCGTGCCCGAGATAAGGATTTGAGTCGTTCTTCCACCAAGGGGAACGCGGTGGATTCGAACGTAAGGGGAATGGCTATTGGAGAGATGCCGTACATGAGTTCGAACGGGGTTCTAGTTCGGTCAGCATGTCGGCGATTATTGTGAGTGAATTTGAGTGCGGGTAGCATTTTGGCCCACGTTTCGGGGTGTGTTGAGCAGTAGATTGCCACGTATGCCTCAATTTCTTGGTTGACGCGTTCGGTTGCTCCGTCAGATTGAGGATGATAGGCGGTAGATAGAGATGATTTGATGCCTAGGAGTTTGAGAAGTTCTCGGAAGGCCTTGGCTGCAAACTGTGGTCCTCGATCAGAGATGAATTTATCGGGGAGACCGAACCTTTTGTATAGATTGTCCAAAAGGATTTGAGCTGTGGCGTCTGCGGTCTGTTTCTTTGTCGTGGGGACTAAAATCACCCACTTCGTAAGGCCATGGTCTACCACGACCATGACAGAATCATAACCGTCGGAGATTGGAAGATCAGTGATTAGATCCATTGAGCATTGTGAGAAGGGTTGGGACGAATTTGGTCCAGGAATAGGCATGAGAGAGGGTTTAGTCGGATTTCGGTTGATTTTGAATTGTTGACATATAGCGCAACCCTTGACAAAGTTCTTGACGAATGATCGCAGACCTGGCCACCAGTAATATCGGGCAATGTCGTTATAGGTCGCGATCTCTCCTGGGTGTCCAGCCGTGATAGGGTAATGGAAGGTGTTGACGATTTCTCGTCGAAGTTGATCGTTCTTGGGCACATATTGTTTCCCTTGATAAAAGAGCATGGGTTTACTGTCTAGATCTTCGGTAGTCCAATCGCTCAAGTCGTCTTGAAGAGCGTTAGGTCCATCTTCAAGTAGGAGTTTTAAGGCTTCAGCAGCCGATGTGTCAAGATTCTTGGCATTCGCGATCTTTTCTTGTAGTTCTGTGTCGATCAAGTTGATCAAGATGTGGAGAATTGGTTCAGAATTGATGGTATTTGCAAAAAGGTGGTTTGGTAGCAGAGTGATGTCTTCATTATCGCGTTCATTCCCAGAGGAAAGATCGGTTTGTCGCAAGAGAGCGTCGGATACAATCATCTTTTTGCCTGGCATGTGGATCAGTTGAAGGTCAAATTCGGATAAATTGAGGGACCATCGGGCTTGTCGTTGGTTGAGTTTTTGCGCGCTTCTGAAGTATGTCAGATTTTTGTGATCCAAATGAACCACCGTGGTGTGTGCGGATCCTTGGATATAATGACGCCATTCGGAGAGGGCGCGAATGATAGCTAATAGTTCTCGATCATAGATCTTGTAGTTTCGTTCGGCAGGGGAGAATGTTTTGGAGATGAACGAACATGGATGTCTGTCTCCATTTCCGTCTAGTTGAGATAGAACAGCTCCAGTCGCGTATAGGGAAGTGTCGGACTCGATTTGAAATGGTCGAGTTGGATCAGGAATCATCAGAACAGGTTCTTTAGCGAAACATCCTTTAAGATCATCGAAAGATAATTGACATTCGTCGGGCCATTCGAAGGGAAGGTCTTTTCGAAGGCGATTGTTGAGAGCCTTAGCACAATTTGCATAGTCTTCGATGAATCTTCTATAGTAATTGCAGAGTCCAAGGAATGATCGGATTTCTTTGACGGATGTTGGGGTTGGCCAATCGGAGATTTCTTTGTAGAATTCGCATTTCTCCGTCTTGAGATACAGATCGTTGTCTCGTATGATTTTTAAAACTTCGAGAGTGGCTTTACGAAGTTTCTCCTTGGATTCGGCGTAAATGAGGATGTCGTCCATGTAAACAATGCAGTATCCCTTCTCTTTGAGTTGCTTGAAAAGGTCGTCCATCATAGCCTGGAACGTTGCTGGTGAATTACACATTCCGAAGAACATGACCGTAGGTTCAAAGAGTCCTCGATTGGTGGTGAACGCCCCTTTCCATTGATCTCCCTCCTTTATTCGGACGTTATTGTAGCCAAGTCGGATGTCTAATTTCGTGAAATATTTTGCTCCTCGCAATAGATCCATGAGTTCCGAAATGAGAGGAAGTGGATAAGCGTTCTTGATCGTTCCATCGTTGAGATATCGGTAATCCTGACAGGGTCTAAAGCTTCCATCCTTTTTGCCGATGAAAAAGAACGGAGAAGCCATGGGTGATTGAGAGGGTCGAATGTAACCTTTTTCCAGATTGTCGTCGATAAAGCAATTCAGTTCCCTTTGTTCTGCTGGAGTAAGATTATACTTTTTGAAGGCCTTGGGTACAAATCCTTCCTTTAATTCGATCTTGTGATCCCAAGATCGAGATTCGGGAAAGCGTTCAGAAGCCTTTTTGTCGAAGAGAGGTAGGAATTCATGGAATTCAGGAGGTACCAGTTCAGTAGCAGGGATCGTCGGTTTCTTTTCCTTCTGCGCGAGCTGGGCTGACGCCGTGAATGTGGCGTTGATCTGGGGGCAAGAACCACCAGAGCAGGGTTCTTCGTTCATTGGTGAGATGAGGTTTGGTTCGTCGTTAGAAATAGGGTTGATTGGAGAGTTGAATCAGTCGTCGTCATCATAGATTTCTTCTATGATCGGTCTGGGGGTATGCTCGCGGTTTCGTGATTGAAGTCGATATTTAGGCTTTCGAATTCATTGTTCAGGGGGCCAATCGAGCGTTGCCTCTTTCCAGTCGATTGTCGGGTTTTCCTTTTCTAGCCAAGGAAATCCCAAGATGATCTTTTGGCGTCCCAGTCCTGAGACTAAGAACTGAATCTTTCAAGTTCTTCCTCCAATCCTGACGTTGGTTTCGACGAAATGAATGATGGTTCCTCGTTTGTTCAGAGTTCCATCAATGTTGTACACAGTGATGGGATGTTCTAAGTTCTGAAGACGATGAAGTACTTGCTGCGAGATGGACTAGAAATAGGTATGTCCGCGGGAACGCGTCCTAACCCACAGTGCTTCTCTCTGCAATACCTAATCAATTTAATTCTACTTCTAGTCAGAGGGGAGAG
>Ga0247741_1001436_pt1 | contig 13253 bp, 10 predicted proteins | sample UWRJL213509R2_FD_180945 | JGI IMG/M metagenome (GOLD analysis project Ga0247741, IMG submission 180945) | Plant litter microbial communities from Arlington Agricultural Research Station in Wisconsin, United States - UWRJ-L213-509R-2 | ecosystem: Environmental > Terrestrial > Plant litter >... | reverse complement strand
TGAGCGGAACACCAGATTGCATGACGAAGCAGGAAAAGACGGAAGCAAACAATAAACGATACAGGGGATTGTGGACTCCTTAACATCCAAATTCTTGCCTCCTTTAATAGTGGAGGGTCGCCTCGTAGGTTCGGACCGTGAAAAGAGAGCCGTGTGCGAATAGGATGAAACTCGATGCAGATTCACGGCAAGCCAAGATCGCGATCCAAATCATCAGATCGAGTAGCCGTCTATTTTACATGTTCAAATAGGTCAGGCACTTCTAATGACGGGGATGTGAACCTCGACGAAAGCATCGGGATCAAAAGTAGTATTGACATGCATCGGTCAAATAACGGTTCAAGGCCCTTGGTTCACTTTACACCTCTGAGAACTTGGAAGAACATGAAAGTTTGGCCCGCAAGCCAGCTTACCTGGCGTTTCAAAGAAATATTACGTGGAATACCTTTTGACCAATTCACTAACTCAAAGGTACAGTCCATCTACTCGACATTCATGGAGCAAAGCGTAGTCTAGACAAGATCAACAGACCATCGAAGAGGCCGATCTCGGTGAACCATGGCTCGGAGGTGGCGATGGCACTTGGGATCTTCACATAGTGACATACGCGCTGGGTTTCCTTCGTGACAATCACGTTTCATCGGAACCCCGAAAAATTCGGCCGGACGCCGGATGAATGTGACTGTGTTGTCACGCCCTTCCACTTGCACTGAACCAGATTTGACTTTTAGGCGCCACCTCAAAACGAACCAACATGTCCGACGATGAGATGAATATTGATGATGGCAAGGCATCTGGCAGTTGAATGGGACGAAGCTGACTCCTTTATAGTGTCTTCAGGTGGGGCAGTTAGAAGAAGAGGCAGAGGTTTCCAAAAGACAGGTATGATCATAGACTCTCTGACGCGTTGAACGGTGCCAACGTTCGAATATCTGTCTTCAGGAGGAAATGGTGACACAATCGTACCAGAAGCGACGTATGACAGGGTAGAAAGTGCACAGACCGGTGCTGCTGCCGACACGCGAGCTGCACGATGTACGCCATGCTTGTTTTTTTGGTGCCGAAGAACTTTACCTGACGCAACTATAGCTGTAGAAGGCTGGATTGTCCTCGTCACCAACGTTCATGAGGAGGCTACGGAGGAGGATGTTCAGGACAAGTTTGGAGAGTTTGGAGAGATTAAGAATTTGCATCTGAACCTAGATCGTCGGACAGGCTACGTGAAGGTGCGCAATTCCGGTCTCCTTGAGAACATGCTTTGCTCATTTATCTTCTCGCTTATTCTGGCTTCATATAGGGCTATGCACTAGTTGAATACGAGACCATGTCAGAAGCGCAAGCAGCCATCGACGGTGCTTCAAGCACGCCTCTTCTAGAGCAGGTTATTCAATGCGATTACGCTTTCGTACGACCCCCTCCTACTGGCCCCAAAAAAGGCAGGGCTCGTGGCCGCAGCGCCAGCCCCAATCGCCGGAGATGAGAGGTAGCATATTTGTATTTCCCTGCGTAGCGTTGCGCCTTGGTTTAGAACACCACAATATATTACATGCTGAATGGTACACTCGCTGGTCTTGTTCTATGGGAACGGAGATTGTACTTGTTGTATGCCCGTTTCGGCATCGGATGTTCAATGCACGACAAGATTCGCACGCCCTTGCATCGTGTTCCTTTGCTGCCACCTCGTTCTGGTCTTAATAGGCTGCTTTTCTCTGGTCTACATCCTGAGCGGCGATATGGCTAGGGCAAAATCTGCTCCCTCTGATAGTGACGAATCTGTTCGCGGCGCGACCAAGTCCAAAAAGCAGAACCCTGTTGAAGAAGTCGCTGACGAGGAAGAAGACGAGAACGGCTCTGAATATGAAATTGAGGAGGTTTTGGACGCGAAGCGCGGTTATTTCCCAGATGTAAGAATATTTCCAACAAATATACCGGTTTTTAGAGTCTGACGACGCGTTTGGACGCGATACAGGGGCATATGGGTTACTTTGTGAAGTGGAAGGGCTACGGCCCAGAGGAGAACAGCTGGGTTGACGAAGTCGATGCGGAGTGAGTCCCAGACATATACCACACCTCCTTGATTTTGACAGCCACCTAGGAATGCCGCAGATCTCGTCGAGGAATTCTGGAAAAAGAATCCCAACAAGAAACGACCTGCAGGGCGCAAGTCCGTAGACAAGAAGTCTCCGGTGAAGGCCCGTAAATCAGTCCAGGTGGATGATAGTTCTGATGGCGGAGAGGTCAAAACTAAGAAGCGAGGTCGTAAATCGACGTCCAAGAAGGCAGAATCGGAGGACGACATGGAAGTTGACCAAGTGGAGGCACCAGCGCCTAAGAAAGCCAAGAAGAATCAAGCGAGGTCCTCGGTCTCGAAGGTCACTAAGGCAGCGAAGGTTCGAACGGAATCGCCAGAGGCTGACGACGACGAGCCCATTGTTGGTGACATGTCAAAATTCCAGAAGATGGACAACTGGGAGGGTCTAATCCGCTCAGTTGATACCGTAGAACGCGCGGCCAACGGTTCATTGGTGGTTTACTTCACATTGTATGTTTATCTCCTAAGTAACCCCCTGTTTGACAAGACTCATGCACACTATAGGAACAGCGGTGAATCGGTGAAAGAAAGCTCTTCAGAATGCAAGCAACGTTTTCCACAGAAAGTGAGTCCATGCCTTTCATTTTAGTTATAGGAACTAAGTAAATCCTTCCAGCTTCTCGAATTCTATGAAAACAATTTGAGATGGAAGAGTGTCGACACCGACTCCTAGGTGTATCCCACCCCCCGACGTTACCTGAAAGGCTATATCCGCTTATCTCGATCCATGTCTGAACATTACAATATTCCTATCGATTTCTACTTGCTTTCCACAGTTTTTCATGATCTTCTTTTATCGGTGTTAGCTGTCGCAACACAAGGCCTCTTACGGTCTCCTACTGCTTAACTGGGTGTTATCGATTTAGAGCGTCTCATACAGTCATTCTCTCGGTATACCCCCTTTTGGATTTTACACCTCCGTGACGATAGCCAGAAGTGACCGTTAGACGGGCGGTTCGGGTTTACAAGCGAACTAACTCAAGGTTCATTGTGAACCTGTTACGTCTTGATTCATAACAAAACCCTATGTCTAATCCGTAACGTTCCGCTCATCACGATATCCCTTTAGAGTGTGAGGAGAGCCATGGGTTTTCATCATCCCAATGCCCCACTCTTCACACGTCGATTTACTTACTCTATATTCAGTGGGTTCACACCACTTCCCAAAAGTTGGCGAAATAACATCAAGCATTCTCACTGTCTCTAGATTTCTTACCGCTCAAGAGCAGCCGTCAGTAACGTGATCGGACAGAGAGAAGATCTTGATTCTTTGGAGCGGGGTTGCAGATTACCTTCCGAAAAAGGCGCTATACAAACCTGATGCACAAAACGTGCACTCAAGTCTCTTCGACCACGTTGCGGGATGTCTTTACCGCGCGACAGATACTTACGTCGGCATCTTCGCTCGCGTGGTAGACCGGATTTCGCGAGCAAGGGTCGGTAGGTGGACTTTCTGTCCAAGGTTCAAGCGTCGTGCGAGCCTCTTGTAAGGAAGAGGCAACTCAGCCAAAGATCCCGCAAGACCTTGATCAGGGTGACAAGGTTTGACCCTTCAGGTTAACATCACTTGAATGATGGGTCGATATCTCGACCGGATCTCATTCCTTTTTGCGGTTAGGTGTGGGCGCAGAAGTGGGGATATCCACGAAAGTTCTCAAAATTTGGGCGGAGTCTTACAACATACACAGCTCTCTCATAGCCAAAGTCAGATCGCCTGACCTGGTAAAATATGATTGTTTTAAGGGGGCATTTCGCTCTATGTAATTATTGTCATGAGACAAAGGACATCCTAGGATGTAGCGTACTTGTTGCCCCAATTTCAGTGTTCACTATCCATGTGGAAGGCGACGTCGCGACGATCCGTTTAATTAGTGACTTCAGAGCCTTGCGGATTCGTAATCCGGATTCAATTAAGATAATGACGCTCCTTGCCCGAGCGGCAACATATGTTGATAGTCTAATCGTCTGAGTTAGGAAGATACACCAGAGGCATTGCATGAGAACGTAACTTACTACTTTGCATTTCATTGACACAGTAGCTGACGAGTTTGACAAATTCTGATCCATAGCCACTTGTGCAGGTGAAAAGGTTGTACAAATCCGCATGAGTGGGTAAGTGATTGTGGTCTAGCCCCATTGCACATCGGGATCGCGACCAGTACATAATATATATATCCATTGGCTCTTAGAAGGAGATAACATTTACATCTCTTCGCCGCATCGAGATACTACATAAAAATGTGTCCAGGTGATACAGGGATTTGTTTCAATTCTGTAATTAGTTCCAATCCTTAAAGCGGACGAGAAGTTTCCCGTGGTGGTCAGAGACCAGGCCAGAGTAACGACACAGAGATCTGGTGTGCAAAGTCAAATCTTCTGTGGTTGTGGCAATAGTATTGCTTGGGCATGCAAACCCAGAAATTAGTAACAAAAAAACATCGAGACCTAGTAGAAATGATTGGATGCATCGTCTATCCTCAGGCTCCTACTACGAACATGGGCGACTGCATATAGCCACAATGTCCCAAGAATGCATAAGGAGATAGACTGAATACATCGCTATCCAGCAGTTTCACCATCTGTTCAAAAGTATAGACCAACATAGACCGAAGGCGAAGAGTGATGATCCTCTAGTACCCAAGAAAGTCGGCAAAGGGCCAGAGGCGCGAATCAAATGAAATCGAGGTCAGAAACGGTAGATAGTGGCTGTTACGCACGTTGTAGAAGTGAATTTTCGAGTTCACCCTACAGCGCTAGCTTTTTTGCCGAGCCACAGTACATGCAGTATACGTATCTAGAGGCGCCCATCGAGGCGATCCACGATCATTCGTTGATTGCATCTGATGCGCATGGCCTCTGCCCGCACAGCAACGTACATTCGAGGCTGATCACAAGACTGTTCACGGCAGATACACAATGTACAACGTTAAGTTGATAACGATTCCGGAGGCAGGAGACCTTGACTGTTATAACAAGAGTCCCGCCTGGAGTGCAGAGCCGCAATCATATTGCAAGGTGCAAGGTAGTAGCACCCCAAATATCGTGTCGGTGTTTTTGCGCCACATATCCGGGTACCGAAGCGCCCGTGGCCTATAGGCCAGACAATCAATATCCTGAGTCGGGGGTACGGGGTGCGGTCACCGAAGTCATTGTTGCGCCAGGCCCTGATCACAAGTGTTGATCAAGTTCAGCGCGCTGCAAGAGGGGGCAGCCCCTGACGGGACCCCCGAACTGGTTTGGTAAATATCAAAAAATATAAATAAAATAAGAGCTCAGGAAAATCTGTCAAAGCGGGATCAATTTGTTGACGATGAAAGGGAGCAAAATGGGGCGGAGCCAACTAGCTTGGTCGTCAGGCATTCCAGGATCACAATCGGGCCCACAGCCGTGGACCTCAAATTTGAGATTGGGCTCGGCACCTGTTAATTTTTGCAGGTGCCTAACTTCGTACTTGTTGAGTGGATTACTTGCCATGATTACAGGATGAATTGAACATGGGATCGGGACACGATCAGGAGCCTGCAATACGCTTACCTCCGAAGCTTACCATGTTAATAGACGAAAAGGACGGACCTGCTTGAATTCTTATTGTCTTTCAATTCGCAGTCGTTGATCCCCGTTGTATGTTTTGACTAGCACCAAACTCTGGGAAAATCAAGTATGAAAGTACGTACAGAGTAGGGCGTAACACTACGTTACATCTTATTCTGATCATGGCTTTGATTTTTCTGCGTTCCTAATCTGTTCGCCACGCTGAAATAATGCCCCATTGACGAAGGCAGGAAGGCAACATGTGTATCCAGGGTTTTCTATTCTTCACGCCAAGAATGTCATGTATAAATTCAAAGCATTCGGCACCCATTCACTCCACCTATTGCCACTTGACCGAGTACTCCAGTGAATGTAGTTTCAGAAGGACACTACATATTCGAGAATGTAAGTAGCTCAATCGTCAATCAAGTACATTGGATTGCCGGTCTGCCTGTGAACTTCGGAAAGTTTGTTGATCAGAGGAGATGAGTTTATCGGCTTCGTCATTAATATCTCCTGTTCATTGGCGATCAGATGAACATTAATGAAGTAGTATCCTTGATTGACTGCGACATCCTATTTCGTTCGAGATTCATTGTCAGCCATTGAGTCACCCAAGTAGGAGAAATAAAACAACTTATAGCTTGAACAATGGAGTGACTGTTGCCGGGTACTCCCTTTAAAGCCAGAAGCAAGTTCTTATATCCAATGAACCCTGTTCGTGCCAACGAGCAATGTGCCGGACGCGAGCAAATGATATGTAATGACAAACCGCTACCGGCGATAGACAATGTGTATACCCTTTAGGTGATCTGGAGCTCCTCGTCCCGCGTAAAAAGAAAATTGAAACATGTTCGCCCAAGACCCTGGTCCATTTACCCGTAGCTGGTACGTAATTAGGGCCGTTGGCACAACTCTCGCATATAGGCGTGCATATTGCAAAGGAGCAGAGGGGTTCAAGAATTGTAATGGAAGACAGCAGGCGTACGCATCAGTGGCATCGAGGAACACACAAGAGACAGCAATGAGTAGTGTATCTGGATTTGCAACGTAGAGTAGGAGACCATAGTTTAGTCCTTCAGTAACTGATGCCTTGGTAAAACAGACAAGCGTAGAAAGACATTCAAATTAGAACGGCCACAGAGCAGAATTCAGCAAAATAAAGTCCAGAGAGTAGACTCGAACAACATAGTCCAAAGCTCAGAAGCATAGAACACCAAAGCCTGTGAGGGCATCAATCATAGTCAATCGCGCGTAGCAAATTAGCCATCCAGGAGTGACAGTACGCATGCAAATAGTCCTTGAACAGGGGGTCCGTCGGTAGCCAAAGCAGAGCATGAGAAACGTTCCTCAGAAAGTTGCAAGTAGCCCGTCCGAACGGAGGAGCAGTTCGTCATCCGTCAAAATTTCTTCCTCCAAGCGGAAGTCTTGTTCTTCACCAGCCTCGATCTCAGCGGCACCTAATCCATCAAACCTAGCCGTTTTCTTGCCTTTTACCTTCTTCCGAACCATGCCACTCCACCTCTTAAAAGACCCTCTCATTCCTGACCCAAGCAGGGGTGTCTTCTTCATGACCTCTGGCGATGGAGGGTCGTAGGCAACACACCACTTCATCTGCTTCCCATTCCTTGGTCCGTCTGTACCCGCGTCAGCCACAAAACTATCCTCGACATCTGCATACCCGTTTTCATTTTTGGTATCCACGATGCTGAGAAAATCAATCGGGTCCGGTGAGGATGAAAGCCGGGGTACGTAGAGGGAGTCGACAAAACAGTCAATTTCAGCTCCGTCTTCCTCGGTAACAGCATCGGCGTTGAGGTTCCGTAGACTTGGGCCATCGGAATTCTTCCTACATCCTGACATTACTCCGTCCACGAACTCGTTATCAAGGTTGGTGAGCTCCCCAGAGCCTTGGTCTGCTTCCTCTCGGCTTGTATTTGCTTGAACGATACGCTGACCTATTCCTTGTGCTATACCAGATCCCGCGGCCAGAACAGACCCACTCCTTGACCGACTACGGCTATTCGCAGCGCTAAGAGGAATCGGTCCGACAATCGTCCCAGTCCTTGTCCTTCTTGCCACCCTGGTCTCATTAGGAGAACTGATAGAGAGAGCCTCTTGTCTTCGAGGTTCGGCACGCGGAACCCTGCCCGCGATCGTCCCGCTCCTTACTCTCCCGGTGGATGGGCCGATAATAGTCCCACTGCGTGTCCTTCTACCACCAGAGACATTCAAAACACTTGCCGTGGTACTGGAAGCGGCAGGTTTGACGGGAACGATAGTACCGCTGCGCGTTCGCTTGGCCGTTGATTTTCTGGATGCCGCTCCAGTTAAAACAGTGGCCACCTCATCGGCCAATGGAATATCGACGCTTGACGACGAGCTCGACTTGGCACAGGATAAGTTGAATGGTGAGCTCAAACGTCCAGCCTCCAATATAGACTGGGAGAGAACGTCAGAATTCTTCTGATTGTTCTCATCATGGTTCTGTGCTTCGATCTCCAGTCCAGGAAGCTTGCGGAAGATGGTCGGAGGAGAGATGAGGCTGTCCGTAATCCATGGTGTGTGCCCACCAAAGTCGTCTTCCTCTCCATCCAATCCGGACTGCGCTTGAGCCATCACATGACTCTCCTCACGTCGTGCAAGCGAGGTCAAGTCCATATCCTCGTTACCAAGGCCATCTCCGGTCTTCATCGTCGAATGTACACCGACCGACATAGACATGGATCGTGACTTCGAAATTGTCTGCCCTCTAGTATGACCCCTTGCACTTTCTAGCGTAGGTAGACTTTGGGTCCTAGCCAAAGCCCTGCCCGGAGTAGAAGTTGTCGCATTCCTTTCGAAGTCTCCCATACTTAGTTCAGACGACCTAAACTCAAAGGGATCTTTTTCGGAGTCGTCTGAGCTAGACTCTCCGGCGCTCAAGAAAACATTTTCCACTTCGGGATACCGGAATCCCTTGATAAGAGACATTTGCGAAGGGGGACGGTTGAAGTCTACGCCACCGCGAGCACGCATCCACGCAAGGGTTGGATCATCGTTGATCGAGTCCAGACAAGGTCTAGAAGCCGGGGGAAATTGAGGATAGGGTTTCTTGGACATGCCAGCGAGGACGACGGGCCCAAGATGTATGGCTGGCCCGGATGGCAGGTTTTTCGGGGCCGATGGCGGACCCTCTGGACCGTCATCTGTCCTCTTATGCGGGATTAACTCTGCAAGACCACCTAAAAACCCGTGTGGGTTGGGTCTCTGCAAGTTCGAAGGCGCGGAAGGCCTACGATTCCTCCAAGCTGATCCAGTTTCTGCCTCAGGGCCTGTGTCCTTTGAGCGCGCAGAACGCCTCCGACTACGAGAAGATTTGTCAGGAGTGGCTGGTCGACTCAAGCTTTGTGAAACTGGTTGCCTTCGAGATTTATTACGATGTATTTGGTATGAGCGTGAGCGATCTGGTGCATTCGGATCGAAGACTGTGTCGGTAAGAGCTCGTTTCTTCTTCTGGTTCCCTGGTTGCGCATTGGTCTGGGGAGGAGCTGGTGGCCCCATCATGCCCGGTTTAATTTGATTCGTGGTGGGTATATCCTGATCGGGATCGAAATCGATTGGAGAAGATGCCCTAGAGATGAATGGACTGGCTAAAGGGAGCCGCTCCAGATAATCAGTGTATGCGTTCATGAGGGAACTCTTTTGCGTTTTGGAAGTCGCTTTTGTTTGAGAACCCTCTTTTTTTCGGAGTTTTTTCGAAACCTTTATCTTGCTTGCGTCCAGGTCGGGCTTCTGGGTACTTTTCGGGTTGAGTTTACGCTTCGAAATCATCCGTTCCTTGCTGCTTGCACGAGAAGCAGATCTATTCTGCCTCCGTGATATAGACGATGCACGAGAGACATTCAGCTTGGAAGGAGGGTCCGAGGGTAGAGTTATCGAGCTGAGGGTCTTCGATCTGCAGGGATCGGCTTGAGTTGATATTGCAACGAAGGATACGCATATATGCGCTCAGGAATACATTGATACGTACCGTTTCCATGAACGTTCTGGAGTCAGATGGTTGCTGCTGTGCACATTCTCTTTTAACGATCTGGAGCCCGTCTGCGCTGATCTGGCTCGACTATTGTTGCTCGCAGAAGCCTGCAACGGCACAGGAACAGGAGAGAGAGGTGTGGGTGACTCTCTGGGTCTAGTCGATGGTAGCTTATATGCTTGCTTTTGAGTTTCAAGCGTCGGATGAGGCGTTTCAAATGGTGCTGATGAAGCTGCCATGGAGGTCTGGACGGTAGTCGTCTAATGTTCAGACCTGGCGAACGAAAGACATTCAGGGTCCACTCACCTTGTCTCCTCTTCGTTTCTTTCTAGGTTTATCTTCAGCTTCAACAGAGTAATCGTGTGTCGTTCCGTGGTGTTTGCTGTCTACTTCATGGTTCTGTTCGCTGCCAGGGCTTGTCTTGACGCGATGTCGTTTGCCGTAAGTCTTTGGCATCGCGTGACGTCACGTTCTGTCCGCGCTTATCAGGCAAGGCACGGCATTGGCAAACATGCACAAGCAGAAGACGTTGATCCACGTCGCGTTCTCCAACCGCAGAGCAACCAACACCTTGTACACCGTCGACAACGATGGTCGTGAATCGCAAACAGCCAGTGGCGCCGGTGCCACCAATATCTCGCTCATCGTCAACGCAGTCAGTGCCTACGAAGAAGCAATCCAAGAACACTTCAGCGCTCACGGCCAATGGGCCAACTGTCAGTGTCACTGCCCTGAAGTCCAATGACATCCACACTGACTTTTGTTCGCAGTCCCGTAAATTTACGACAGAGGCTTCGAAAAAATTGAAACAACCAACGAAGACAAATGTTCGTTTCAGATTGCTTTGTGACTCTTATTACTGACCGGTATATGCAGAAGAAAGCAAAGTCATTAATTGACTACCTATTCCTTATTTCGCTGTCTACATTCACCATTTATGCCTTTTACGCATGCCGACCAAACCCAATATTCTCATCACCTAGTCCATACTCACCTGCACACCCAGAACCAGCACTATGCCAGTCACTCTCAACCTATCGAACCCACATTCTCGAACCCTACGTCCTCCCACCAGTCAGGCACGCCCTTTCGTATACACACAAAGCCACCAAACCATACGTCGCTCGGGCACAGGCTCAGATAGTACCTCACCTTGCTCCCGTGCAGAAGGCTGTGGATACTGTCAGACCTTACGCGGAATTAACAACCCGTGCCACAAAGACGGTATGGACAGGCACTCTCGTACCGATCTACAAGACCACCCTCAAGCCATATTATGATACAGCGGTCGTACCTCGATACAAGCGATACATACACCCACACCTCGTCCCTCTCTACGCTAAGGTGGAAAAGTACTTTGCTCACTACATCTCGAACCCTCTGCGTGCCCAGGTCAACATCGTCCTATCCAAATTCCATTCATTGTACATTTTGCACCTTGATCCCTACATCCGCACGGTGAAACCTCACGTCAGAGGTGCTTACCGTACAACCTCTCAAGTCGCTGGCAATTCTTGGCAATTCTACGTTGCTCAGGTCCAGCCACGTATTCTCGACACCTGGATCGCGGCCCGTCCAGTTCTCTGCGCTGGCTGGAAGCAAACTAAAACATTCTTAGTTCACGCCTTTGACATCACCTCTGCTCTCCTAAAGAAAGCTGCTCAGGAGGCCGGCGTTTATAGACGTGCCTATGTCGATCCTCACTTGGACAGGATTCTAGAGAAGGTAACCGAGACCAACGGCTTGGAAGGAGAGATTCCTGTCACTTCTGCTCCTGAGCAGGCACCGCTGGCAGACGAGCTTCCTGACACGCCTGTCCAGGAGCCTGCCACGGTCGAATCTATATTTGAACCCACTTCTGTCGGCTCGCCCACCACGGTACCGGTACCAACCACAGCCGATGTTGCGGACAACACATTATTCGCCGAACCTGCAGTCCCCACACCCGAGGAAAGTGCAACGAACGATGTGACTGGGGTGGCTGAGACTGAACGCGAACCCCCCGCTGAAACCATTCCTGAAGTCGATGAACAGCCTAAAACTGCAGAAGTTGAGGCTGCTGATCCGACTCCGGAAGCAGTACCCTCCCCTGCGTCAGTCGTCGGTGTTGGTGCTACTTCTACTGGTCACCCCGAGGACGAGGAGGACATGGACGAGTTTTTGAAGGAACTCGAGGCCGACAAACCGAAGGATGATGAGACCCCCGCCGTGGAAGAGCCGGAAGCACCAAAAGCACCCTCACCTCAGGAGGAAGAGGCCCGTCTCGCTACCATTGCCCAAAAGCGCGCGGAGATCACCAGGCGTCACAATGTCTGGTTCGGCACTATGGAGGCCTTGACTATTGGCAGGTCGAAGGAACTCGTCGCTGCACTCGAGAAGATTCGGATGACTGCGACAAGAAGAGTGTACGAGATGATCTCTGTGTCGAAGAAATCAAAGAAGAAGCAAAACACCCCTGAGAAGAATACTGAGGACGGAACTACGCTCGCAGATGTACAGCGTGACGGTGAACGGCTTGTTAGAGGTCTCGAGGGATGGTTGAAGAAGGCTGAGGGACGGAGCATTGATTGGAAGGCGTCCAAGGATGCAGTGAAGGCTGACGACGAAGACATGAAGAGGTTGAAGCAATCGTTGATCTCCCGCGAGAAAGACAAATGGACGCACGTAATCGGCAAAGTCGAAGAGAAGTTTACTGAGCGCGTTCAGACGTTTCAGGAGGAAGTTCACAATTGGTATGTCGGAATACGGGAGCAGGAAGCTCAAGAAGTGCTCAAGTCTGGCGCCGATGTCAAATCCATGGCAGAGGAAGCCCAGGGTGACCTTGGTTTGGATTACGCGTGGTTGGATGATGTCACATATAATGACTGGCAGAAGTATCACGACCTAATGAGAAGTTCGTGTTTTCATTCTTTCTCGTGCTTGACCTGACCGATCGCTTCATATAGTCTACGAAAAATTCGATCAGACGGCACGGGCGATCCAGAACGGCACCTCAGAGGACCCTCCATCTCCTGATGAGCCGCTCATACCCGCTCTGGACGATCTCCAGTCGGAGCTTCAAGATATCATTATGGGCTTCAACCATGCGCTTTCTGGCCTACGTGCCAAGGCGGCCGCCATACACTCTTTACGCCCACAAGGCGAAGAGAAAGAGGATGGTTTCTTCGTCGTAAACGATGGACAGAAGAGGAAGGACGACCTAAGAGGTGTTGATCTCGGGAAGATCGAGTTGAAGAAGGAGGTTGTTGACATTCTCCCCGTGAAGGATACAGCGGGACCCGCAAAGGTGGAAGAAGAGACGGCCAAGGAGGAGGCACTAAGAGCTCTGGCGGCAGTGGAAAACGCCAAAAATCAGGGACTTTTTGATGCCGAGAAAGTCATCATTGGGAAGGATTCAGTCCAAGTCGAGCAGGCTCTCAAGGACGTGCCAGTCGAACCTGCCCAATTGAGGCACGAGGAGTTGTAGACTCTAGCTAACGCGTACATATTCCAATTACATCATACGAATCTCTGGTCAGCACTACTTCGTTCGCAGTTGTCTATATGTTTTCCATGTTGTTTCCTTTATTATAACTGTATCTAAAAATTCCTTTTGACTTCTTTGGTTCCATTTTT
>Ga0247741_1001435_pt1 | contig 13261 bp, 16 predicted proteins | sample UWRJL213509R2_FD_180945 | JGI IMG/M metagenome (GOLD analysis project Ga0247741, IMG submission 180945) | Plant litter microbial communities from Arlington Agricultural Research Station in Wisconsin, United States - UWRJ-L213-509R-2 | ecosystem: Environmental > Terrestrial > Plant litter >... | reverse complement strand
CTATTGAGCTTGATGAGTTATATAGGGCTGACGGCCTCACAAAGAGAATCATTGACATTGTCCCGGCTGAAATGCTCCGACAAGGCTTTGAAATTGATGGAGATCCAGAGGGAGAGGTTTTAGGGAAGTTTGAAGAGCTAGACGTCAATTGCAAGCTTAATGAGTTGATCAGTTGGTCAAGACTTTACGGCGGTGCTATTGCTGTTATGGGAATTGCCGACGGTCGCCCTTTGAATGAGCCGGTCAACGTTGAAAATATCAAGTCAGTCAATTGGCTACAGGTGTTCGATAGATGGCAAGTGCAGATCAATTACGATTACATTTCTACAGATCTTAACGATGAAAACTATGGCCTTCCCCTCTTTTATCAAGTAACAGACTATCGCACCGGCGCTATGTTCGTCGTTCATTTTTCAAGAGTATTGCGCATGGATTGGGGCCAGCTTCCGCCACGCGCTAAGAATTGGAATCAAGGTTGGGGTGATTCTGTAATGGTTTCGATTTATAACGAAGTCAAGAATTACGGTGCAGCCTTTGCCAATACCTCGGCGATTATGCAAGATTTTGTAAATGGTATCTTGAAGATCCCTGGCTTATCAAACTCTCTAATTCAAAGTTGCGATGAAGCCGATAGAACGATAATGAAACGCCTTGACTTTGCAAATCTAAGCAAGGGCGTCACTAACATGATGGTACTCGACGGAGAGGAAATTTATGAAAAGCTTAGTACGAACGTTGCAGGTATCAGCGATTTACTTGATCGGTTTATGCTTTCCGTTAGCTCAGTCACGGGAATTCCGATTACCCTCCTATTTGGACGGGCGCCGGCTGGATTAAATGCCACAGGCGACGCGGACATTCGTAACTTTTATGACATGGTGAAGCAGTACCAAGAAATGAAGCTCAAGCCAGTTCTTGAAAAGCTTATCTTCTATATCATGAAGTCAGAATACAGCTCTTTTTCAGGTGTTGAGCCTGATAACTGGTCAATTCAATTCACTCCTCTATGGCAAAATACGGAAGAACAAGAAGCCGTTATGCGTCGCACAGTTGCAGAAACTGACGCGATTTATATCGATCGTGGCGTGCTTGATCCTACAGAGGTAGCAGTTTCTCGATTCGGTGGGGATCGTTGGTCGATGAATACAATCATTGACGAAGAAGCGCGCGAAGGCGGATACAATGCCGAAGAGACAAAGCAGCTTGAAGCAGAAAAAGCCGAAGAAATAAAGAACATGCCTCCGGAGCCAACTATCGGCCCTGATTATTTAGGCAATGGAAATGCAGGATCAAACGTCATAGTCGTCGGCCGATAAATGGCAGCCGTTCCGCCCGTTGATCAGTGGGCAGATTGGAGCTATGCAGAGAGCGAATCGGAAGAAGAGATTTCACCGGATGAGCTATTAAAATTAAGGGTTGAAGCAATACTAAGAGCGTCTTTGATAGACCTAGCGAAAAATAATCCAGATGGAAAAACTTAAATGGTTTCAAAGATTCTACTCGAAAAGATCCGTCAGAGAAACAGTAAGAAGGACGGAACACTAAAGAAGCTTAAGAAGCCCCCAGCTTGGTTATTTCCGCACTCCCCTGAAAGAGGTTATCGCCGGGCGCTTTATGAATTCACCTTTACAATTCGCCAAGTTATAACAGAAGTTTTGCTACCTCGCATTCCTTTGATGCTTTCCGCAGCTACCGCCTCTTATCCTGATCCCGTTGATCCTCATATTACCTTCGATTCTTTCAGCCAAAAAGTCATACGAAAAGACAATTTCATTGATTTTTTAAACGAAACGATGGCGTACATTCAAATTTTATTGCTACCAAAGCAAGAACAAACTATACAGAAAGCTAAGGTATTCGGTTTAGAGATTGCGGTTTTCAACCAAGTCCAATATGAAAAGACGGTTAACTCGGTTTTGGGTATCGATATTTTCTTAGAGGAGCCTTGGTTAAAGGATCAACTTGAACTTTTTGCCAATCAAAATAGCCAGTTAATTAAAAATATGACTGATAATGAGATTGAGCGAGTTAGTGGAGCAGTGCAAAGAGGACTGCAAGAAGGTTCAAGCTATGAATCTATAGCAGAAACTATAGAAAAAAGTTTTGGAATTACTCGCAGACATGCTAAGTTGATTGCGAGGGATCAAACTTCAAAATTGAATGGAAGTTTGACTAAGCTTCGACAACAAGAAACCGGAATTACTACCTACAGATGGCAAACTTCGGGCGATGAAAGAGTCCGTCCAGACCATAGGGTTTTAGATGGAAAAGTGTGTCGATGGGATGATCCAACCGTTTTCCTCGATGAGTCTACCGGAAAATGGGTAAAAAGATCAACCATTAACGGAACTAACGTCCATACTTCGGTTGATGTTAATTGCCGGTGTGTACCAATTCCAATTATAGAGGGGTTGTTTGATGGCAAGCAAAGGTGACTTTAAAATCGCTAGAAACATGATGGTTTCAGCTTCAAGAGAACATGAGTTAAAGAATCGTCCCGGCGGTTCGAATGTCGGTGAGTATGCTAACGTTTCCCCTGATAATATGGCCGGAAATGCTTGCGGTAATCCCGGCTCTTATCCTATAGATACAGAAGAGAGAGCGCGATCAGCTCTTGCGTATGCTCACAATGCTAAAAATCCTGACTGCATACGAAGACAAGTTTATAAAAAGTACCCTAACCTTGATCCAGATAGAAAATGACAGTAGAAAAAGTTTCAAGATATGATCGAGGATTGGTTAGGGGCGATGCTACCGTAACCGAAGAAGGCTATATCAGAGCTAACGCCGTCGTCACTCGCACGGGTATTTTTCTTTATAGTAATGCTGACGGTTCTATCCGACGTGAATTGCGTCACCCTGATGACGTATGGGATTCCGATTCCATTGCGTCAATGGAACTAATCCCAGTCACTAATAATCACCCTGATGAAAAATTAGTCAATGCCAAGAATTTCAAGAAACTGGCTATCGGTTACACCGGTGAAACGATCAAGAAAGACGGCGACTATATCCTAGCTAACGTTGTGATCTCAGATCAAGACGGCGTTGATTGGATTAAGAATCAGGGACGCAAAGAGCTGTCGCTTGGTTATACCGTGGACTTGCACCCCGAAGCCGGGTCATACAACGGCGAGCCTTACGACTTTCGCCAAAAGAATATTCGTTATAATCATTTGGCGATTGTCAATCAAGCGCGCGCCGGTGGCGAGGCACGGATCGCTTTAGATAGTCAAGATACAGTGGAAATTTTAACAGAGGTAGAACAAATGGCCAAAAGAAAGATTAAGATCGACGAAGAAGAAGTCATGGTAGAGCCACAGACTGCGGATTACGTTGATCGCCTTCTTGCAGACCTTAAGAATCTGGAAGATGAAAAAAAGCGCGTCGACGATGAAATTCGCATGATTCGCGACAAACTAGACAAGACAGAAGCCGAACGCGATTCTTACAAAGAGCGTGTAGACAACCCGAAAGAAAAAGACGGTGCTACAGTGGCAGAAGCTAAAATGGATTCCGCAGGTTTTAATAAAGCAGTTCAAGAGCGTGTTAGAGTTCTCAAGTGCGCAGAAGAAACGCTTGAAAAATCCAAAAGAGCAAATCTTGATTCAATGAGCGATTTAGACATTAAGAAAGCTATTATCGGCCAATGCCGTAAGAGCATTAGCCTTGATGGCAAATCCCCTGCTTACGTTGAAGCGATGTTCGATACAATCTTAGATGAAAAAACTTCAGCTAAAGTAAACGTCGATAACGTGGATTTCGTAGAGAAAGATTCAAAATTTGATGGTGAAAGCCCTACAGCTAAAGCCCGTCAAAAGATGATGGAAGCACAAAAAAACATGATAAATTCTAAGGGGGATAAATAATGTCAGCTCCAGCTTATTTTCAGAATGCTTATCCGTTCGATATGCCGATTGGCATTCCCGGCCGGATTGCCGATTGTGGCTTTAAGAATACTCTTTCACCTCAGTGCTTAGAGAATATTCCGGCTGCTGTTGGTGTAATGAAGCCTTTTAACGTTGACTACAAGATTATGTTGCCTCGCAATGATACCGCTTCAAGCGTGTTCTCTGCGGACTTAATCACAGGTAATACAGTTAACGCAACTGTCAACGGCGTTGCGATTACTCCGGTTGTCTTTGCAACTTCTCACTTGCTCACAATGCAAGCAGTTGCTAACGCAATCGCTGCAATTCCTTCAGTAGCTAGCGCAGTAGTTGGCGGAGCAAACAACCGTACAATCACTGTAATTTCAGACGTAGGAACAGCAACAAATATTACCGTGTTTACTGTAACGGGTGGTGCTTCTCAAGCTACTATCACGACTACAGCAAGCCAAAGCGGAACGTTCTTCGGCGTAACTCAGTCAATTTACAACAAGATGAATGCGTGGTTTCCTTACACCGGGCCGAACTTGGCATTGTCAAGCGGTGCGCCTAATCCTTACTTTCAAGGTGAAGTTGCTCCGACTCTTACACAAGGTCGAATCTATGTTGTGCCTGAAACAGTTATTACCTCGAATAGCCCAGTTTACTTGCGTGTTGCGCCTAACGGCTTAAATACTCAACTCGGTGCATTTCGTGGCGATGCGGACAGCGGAAGCGCGGTTCTAATTCCTGTAACTTCAGCTATTTGGAGAGAAGGAAACGGGGTTGTGGGCGGTATTGCTGTTTTAGAACTTAACATACCTTAATCAGGAGTAGGCTAAATGTTTAAAAAAGAAGGCTTCAAAAGTTTAAATCTTGATGCAGGCGGAGATATCTTCTTTGCCCGTCAGCTTGAATACGTTCAAGCCAAGGTTTATGAATTCCAATACCCAGCGCTTAAGTCGTTTCAATTGATTCCGATCAATTATAACATTCCGGCCGGCGCTGAATATATCACAGCTACCCAGTTTCAGGCAGTTGGACGCGCTAGAATTATCAATTCTTACGCTGACGACCTTCCAGAATCAGGCTTGCTTGGTACTCAGTTGACTAATCCGGTTCAAGGTATTGGTACTAGCTACCGTATCTCGCACCAAGAGATTAGAGCAGCTCAAATGAATCGTATGGATCTTAGCTTGAAGCTTGCAGAAGCTGCACGCCGAGCAAACGATCAGATGGTCGATAACCTTGCATTCTTCGGTAACCCTGCGGTCGGTATGACTGGATTGTTAAACAATCCTAACGTGCCAACTCAAACGGTTCCGGCAGATGGCGCAGGCGCTTTGCCCGGTGGGCCGACTGCATGGGTTAACAAAACACCTGATCAAATCCTTCGTGATATGAACTTGATTGTTAATCAGATCGTCGTTAACTCGAACGAAGTTGAAATGCCTGATACGCTATTGCTTCCATTGGAACAATACACGTTGATTGCTTCGACTCCTCGCTCTGCTAACTCCGATACGACAATCTTGAATTACTTCCTTATGAATAACCCATTCATTCGTCAAGTAATTCCAGTGCCTAAATTGGCAGGTCAAGGAATCGGTGGCGTTGACGTTATGGTTGCTTACGAAAAGAATGACAACAAGCTAGAAATGGCTATTCCGTTGCCGTTCACTCAGTACGGGCCACAAGAGCGTAACCTTGAATTCGTGATCCCTTGTGAATCTCGATTCGGTGGTGTATCGATTTACTATCCGCTTTCTATCATCGTAGGGGAAGGTATTTAATATGGTACAGCTTAGATATAAAGGTCAGAATACTTTATTCGTTGGTGGCTATGCTCTCAAGGCTGGCTACAACGAAATGAAGGATGAAGACTTCTATAAGCTTATGAAAAACTCGAAGACTTTTAAGATGAGAGTTGATCAGAAGATTTTGGAAGTACCGGCAGGTTTTCCACTAGAAAAGCCTGTTAAAGAAAAGCCTGTCTCCCCTTCGGAGCCGTCAGACTCACACGCTGACGACGCCGACGAAAAGGATGAAGAGCATGTCGACCGTCTTAGTGTAAAAGCTACCCTTAAGCTTATCGATAAATCAGATGATGAAGCTTACCTTCAAGATCTGATCGATAACGACGGCCGGTCTAAAGTAGTGGAAGAAGCTAAGAAGAAGCTAAAAGCTCTAAAATCGTAGGTAGAAAATGGCTAGTTGCGGAAGTGTAACAAATGCGGAGATACTGGCGCTATTATTCGTGATCGCGCCACAATTCGCGACTACTGATCCGGATAAATTGGCTGGCTATAATACGTTGATCGACGCCCTAAGATGTATGATAAATTGTCAGCTCTTAGGGTGTTGCGCAGCTTTAGCCTTTGCCAATTTGCTAGCGCATTATCTTACCATGCAGCTAAACCCTTATTTAGGGATTGGCACGAATATTTCAGAAGGTCAATTGTCAATCGGTTTATCGGCGACGATCAATGCGAATGCCTTCGCCTCTACTCCTTACGGACAACAATATTTAAATATCTTGTCAAAATTTCGAGTAGGTGCTTTTGTTACAAACGTAGGCCCGAGGTGGTATGGCCCGCAATGTTGTGGTTACGGATATTGATTTAGGCTATGACGCCATAATCGAAGAGATAGTGAAGCTTGAAAAAGCTAGCCTGCTCGTGGGAATCCAAGAGCAAGCGAAAACGACTGCTCAAACGAAGAATGGAAGAACGCAGAAGGCCGGGCAAAGCGTTGCCGAGTACGCAGCACAAAACGAATTCGGAACGAATAAAATCCCCGAAAGATCGTTTATGCGTACGGCATTTGATGAAAACTTAGACTTGATAGAGAACGCAACCGCCGATCAATACGGTAAAATTATTGACGGCGACATTGCTTTAACGCAGGGATTAAACGTAATTGGACAGATCATAACCGGGCTTATCCAAACAAAGATAAGAGCGATTGTTTTCCCTCCTAACTCCCCTGCGACTATTGCAATGAAAGGATCTAGCAAGCCCCTTATAGACTTCGGCCAGATGGTTAAGTCGGTGACTTATGCGATAAGAACTAAAAAATAAGAGATGAAATGGTTTCACCGTTCGAAATATTCAGAATCCCAGTCAACCTTTACAGGAAGGCAGCCGGCACGTATGTCAATGGCTTATGGGTTGAAGGCGGAGAAACTTTAATTGTCATCACGGCGAGTATACAGCCGACCACAGGTGAAGAGATGCTATCGCTCCCGGAAGGTAGAAGAAACCGTAAGACATATTCCCTCTTTACTTCAACAAAAATTAATTTGATTTCAACGGGTACTAACCCGGATCAAGTGCAGATCTTCGGAGAACGTTTCGAAGTTGTCAGGGTCGAGCCTTGGCAGAATAACCCTCCCGTATTCGGGATAGTCAATCATTTTAAATTTTTTGCTCAAGCTTTGGAGGCAATACCATGAATAAGTTATATCAAGAATTCATGAAAATATTTCGTGAAGGTGCTGACGATTTAACAGTTGTAGCCTATATGGAAGCAATGGACGAAGCTATAGATTATATAGTTAAGCCTTTAGCTGTTGAATTTGAACTTACCGAGGCGGAACTTAAGTTGCGTGTTGCTCGCGTTAAAGCAAAACTGAAAAAGAAATTAGAAGAATCGTTAGGAGAAGATCCGGTAGATCCAACAAATCCGACCGATCCAACAAACCCAACTGATCCCGTAGATCCAAACGCTCCGGTTGATCCAACCCAACCGCAAGGGACAAATGGCAATTAACTTTGCTTTAGTTAAAAACAGCCTATTCGCGTGGGCTGTTACCGTCGTCCCTTCGGGGATGCCGGTAATATTTTATGAGCCGAACGCCCCAAGACCTACCGTCCCTTATGTGACGCTTTACCTTAACTCGGTCGTGTCTGTCGGGCAGGATTGGACAGAGGCAGAAGCGGACTCAATGGGAACGGTCGATATGAAGGGCGATCGGCAGTTTACTTTGCAAGTCCAAGGCTACGGAAATGATCCGCTTACAGTATTAGAAAATATTAGAACGTCATTGCAAAAACAAACGGTTTTAGATACTCTCCGAGCTAATGGCATTGCGTTTTATCAATCGCTGAATATCGGTGATATCACGGAGCTAGTAGACTCCCAGTTTGAGAGAAGAGCGCAACTAGATATTTTATTCGGAATAGCTCAAATCTACACTGATACGCCGGGCTACTTCGACGAAATTGAAGTGCAAGAAATTATAGAAAATCAAATTGGTGACGTCGTCTATGATGAGACGATTACAATAACAAGTCCGTAAGGAGGAAATATGCCTTTAAGTGATATCGTCGACGTAGTCATAACAAGACAGACGCAGACCGTAACAGAAGCCGGCTTCGGAATTCCGATGATTCTCGGCTCAAATATTAGATTCGCTGATCTAATCCGATTTTATAGCGATATGGACGAAGTGGCCGTGGACTTCTCCCCTTCCGATCCGGAGTATATCGCAGCACAAGACATTTTTTCCCAGCAAATTTCACCTCCTCAAATTGCAATCGGTCGCCGTCAGGTGGACAACGTCACAATCAACGTTCAAACGGCGATGACTGGCGAAGATTACATTTTAGATATTGACGGTGACATTGTAACGACTAGCTCTAGCTCAACAACTACTTATAGCATAGTTAACCTTAATGCTAACTTAGTTACAGGAAATAGGGTTTTAGTAAGCGTTGACGGAAACCAAGTCGGAATTAATACGGCAATAGTTAACTTCGATTCTGACTTTGTTACTGGAAACAATATCGTCACTAGAATTAATAATACTAACATGGCGTCGGTTCCTTTTACGACAGACCAAGCAACTACGATAGCAAACCTTGCGACAGCAATATCAGGTAACGCAGTCGTTGCCTCTGCAACTGTCACCGGAGCAAGACAAGTTACAGTCGTCTTTAATGCCGGCAACAACGTCTTGAATTCGATTCTTACGAATAGTGGAGCTTCTCAACCTGATGCAGCAATTGCACAAGGTGGATTCGCCTTCTCGGTTGACACTCAAACGACAATGACAAATATTGCCAACGCAATTATCGCAGCGCACCCAACTTATAGCGCAGTGGTTTCAGGCGCAAGCTTTAGAACATTGACAGTTGAAGGCCCGGATAACACTACTGCCGTAGTCAATAGCTTTATTGTTTCTGGCGGATTAACTCAAGCAACTGCAACTATCACGAATCCTTTGCAAGCCGTTACCGCTGCTTCGATCGCTGCGGATATTGTAGCTAGCGTGAATGATACTCCCCCTCAGCCAGACTTGCCGGTTACAGCAACTGACAACATGGACGGAACTTTTACCTTAACGAATAAAACTCCCGGCGTGGCTTGGACGTTGAAAACTTCTTCAACGATTATCAATCCGAATCAAGCCAAGGTCAGAATTACGCAGGTAGAGCCGAATCAACTTTATCGAGTCACGATCAACGGGATCAATTACGATTATACAACCCTCGTAACGGTTCAAAATGGTCTAGAGGTAGCAACTGCCTTGACTGATGAGATTAACGCAATTCCTCAACTTGTCCCGGTTACAGCTAATAATAACGGCGACGGATCGATCACCCTTACTTCAAATGATCTGACACAAACATTCTCTTTGAGTGTTCAACCGGACGTTGTGAGTATTGAAAAAGGATTGACTGTCTTACCTCTTGTTGCAGTGAATCCGGTTGCAGATGACTTGACAGCGATTAATAACGCTAACAATACTTGGTATGCGTTAATTGCGACTTCAAGAGACGTCACAACGGTAAAAGCAATTGCAGCGTGGACAGAGGCAAGAATCAAGTTATTTGGTACAGCTTCTAGCGATCCAAATATCATTAATGTTCCTGCCGGGACTGATACCGCTTCGATCGCAGCCTTCTTTAATCAACTTGGCTACGTTAGAACATTCGTGATGTATCACCAAGATGCAGATTTTGACTATCCAGAAGCTGCATGGTTCGGGCGCGTACTTCCATTAGAGCCGGGTTCAGAAACTTGGAAATTCAAGACACTTGCCGGGATCTCATACAGCAACCTTACAACAACTCAAAGCAATACAGCTCTCGCTAAGAAAGCTAACACTTATGAGTTTGTCGGAGGCGTTGGAATCACTGCAAACGGAACAGTCGCACAAGGCGAATACATAGACGTTATCCGTGGTGTTGACTGGTTAACTGCTAGGATTCAAGAGTTTGTTTTCTCTGTCCTAGTGAATAATCCGAAAGTACCATATACCGACGCAGGTATCGCAGTTATAGAATCAGAGGTTAAGAGAGCGTTAAGCCTAGGGGTATCAAATGATTTCCTTGCGTCCGATCCTGCTCCTCGAACTACAGTTCCAAAAGCTGCTGATGTTCCGCCGGCTGATAAGGCAAATAGAATCTTGCGAAACGTTAAGTTTAATGCGACGCTTTCGGGCGCGATTCATGCCGTGGTTATCAGAGGAACAGTATCAGTTTAAAAATTTAAGGAGCATTTAAAATGGCCGTACGCACATTTGATCCAAAAAGCGTTATTATCGCTATAGGCGGAGTCCCGATGAGTGGCTTCGCTGACGGTACTTTCCTAGAAATTACCGCAGACACGCAGCAATTTACAAAGGTAATCGGAGCCGATGGCTACGCTACCCGAGTAAAGACAAACAACTACGGGGGCGTTATGACTTTAACGCTCTCCCAGTCCTCCCCTTCCAATGATGTTTTATCGGCTTTATTGAATGCCGACCGCGTAGCTAATGCCGGCGTGGTTCCCATTCTGATTAAAGATTTAAGCGGTACAACGATCATTTTCTCAGCTACTGGATGGATTCAGCAATTTCCGGACTCAGCTTTCGGCAATGCGATCAATAATAGAGCATGGGCTTTTGACTTAGCAGAAATGGACGTCTTTATCGGCGGTAACGGAGAGAATCCATAATGATTGAAACCAAAGAAAAAGAAATTGGCAATGCGACTTACTCAGTCACGCAGATGCCGGCAATCAGGGCTTTAAAGATTCAATCGCGCCTTTTGCGATTGGTCGGCCCTAGTTTTGCTGCCATGATCGCAAGCGGTGAAGATAGCTCAATTCCTATGGCTATCACTCTTTTGACTGACAAGCTAGATGAAAATACTTTCGAAAAGCTTGTCCTAGACCTATTGCAAGGTGTTCGAAAAGATGGCGCTGAATTGACGAAGGGTAAGATCGATCTTGAATTTGCCGGAAACTTGAACGAACTTTATCGAGTTCTTCAATTCGTCTTAGAGGTAAACTTTGCGGATTTTTTTCAGGACGGCGGTATTATCGCGGAGCTAAAGAAGGCAGCGGACAAAACGACCCCATTATCGCCCGACTTGAAAAAAACCTAGATCCGGAATTTGCAGACGAAGCGATCGTATGGGCATTAGTAACAAAGAAGATCGTCAGTCTACGGGATCTAGAAAGCTGGTGGTCGATAAATGATGTGATGAAAGCATTCGCGGTGTTAGAGCTAGATTCTGATATCGCCAACGAACATAGGAAAAATCAAGAAAATGGCAATCGTAAGAGAACTGCTAATTAGATTAGGGTTTCAGACTGATAAGAAAGCTATCAATGAAACCAATCGAGCTATAACAGGTTTTAAGACCCGTTTTGCCATTGCTGCTACGGCTGCTTCCTATGCCTTCAAGGTGATAAAAGATTTCTTCGGTGACATAGCAGGCGCTTTACTCGATTCAGATGAGCTAGCGCGATCTCTAGGCATTTCCCTTAATGAATTAAGAGCAATGCAAGAGGTCGCCCAGAAGTTTAGGATTAATCCGCAGCAATTAGCCGGTGCTTTCGCTATCCTTCAAAAAGATCTCAATGAATTCGCTCAAGGCTTTGGTCGACTACCCGAAATTGCAAGGCAACTAGGAATTGAGATAAGCCGAGACACAGGCCCTAAAGAATTGTTCGATAAATATATTGAAGCGATTCGAGGGATTGAGAATGAGCAAGAGCGGATCAGGATTGCAACGGCTTTATTTGGCGATCAGCTAGGGGCTAAGATTTCTGATCTTTCCTTGAAATATGATGACTTCAAAGACGCCGTAAAAGAAGCCTACGATCAATTGGACAATCAACCGGATGTATTGCCACAAGCAAAAGCATTCGAAGATTCGGTCAATAATCTTACGCAGGCTTGGACTAAATTCACTTACTCTATTAGCACTACCGTTTTCCCAGTGCTACAATTCCTTGTTGAACAGCTCACAATCATTTCAAACCTAGCTAGAAACCTGTTTGACTTCAACCTCTCAGGGGTAAAATCAAACCTAAATTCAGCTAGCAAATTGCTCGATCCCATCTTTGAGAAAACAGGCTTAAACTACGTTTCAGACTACTTTAAGAATACTTTCTTCGGTGGTCAATCTGCGTTAAACGGGCTAGATAAAAACACATTTAGCCGGATCAATGACTATATTGAAAACAAGCCGGGCTATCAGTACAACGGTTTCTTAGCGCCTGCCGGTGGTGGATCAATGCCAAACGTAACGAACAACATTGATATTTCAGTCCCTCCGGGTAGCACAGATGAACAAGCGCAATACATATCTAGCCAAGTGCAACAAGCCGTTGACTCCTCGATCATGAATACATTTTATCAGATTCAAAATAATAATCCGGTGGTGGAATAATGGTTTTATCCCTGCTTTTCGGAAAGAAATACGCTCGTACAGCCGTTGCAAGCGTTGTTTTAGATGCTGTCTTATCCGAAGAACACGTCTATAATTCAAGGGTGACTAACTATCCGATTGAAGACGGGCGAATCATTTCCGATCACATTATCAATGAGCCGGACACTTTACAGCTTACGGGTGTGGTTTCAGATACTCCCCTATCTTTTCTTGCTCCTTTCAATCGATCGATTAATGCCTTCAATACCCTTGTAGAGATACATAATCGAAGAGAAAGAATTACAGTGGTCACGGGGATAAAAGTATATACCGATATGGTTATCACTTCCTTGCAAGTGCCTCGTAACGTACAGTCAGGGCAATCTTTGACATTTGTAATCGACCTTCAGAAGATCTTTATCGATACTTCCGTACAGGTTAATTTAAATACGAATAGCCCTTTCAATAGACCTCCAAGCGTTATACCTAGGGATCAAGTGGCAGACACTTCAAAATATCCTTTCATGGGTGCAGATCCAGCGACTACATTGAAAGATCAAGCCAGCACCGGAATTGATTCAGGGATTCAAGATTTAGTTCCGATCCCTGCGATCATATTACCTAGAATCAGGGCGCAAGCTGCCTTGTTAGGAGCTTTATAATGCAGATCATACCATTCAAAGAGCCTTCAAACTGGAAAGAGCAAATTGAGTTAGACGGAGTGATCTTCGTTTTAGAATTCAC